>Ga0206680_10000008_pt1 | contig 90014 bp, 90 predicted proteins | sample M115012015metaG_FD_160124 | JGI IMG/M metagenome (GOLD analysis project Ga0206680, IMG submission 160124) | Ammonia-oxidizing marine archaeal communities from Monterey Bay, California, United States - M1 150m 12015 | ecosystem: Environmental > Aquatic > Marine > Intertidal zone | place: USA...
TCCACGACGACTCAGGACTCGCGGGATCAGACAAGGCGACGAATCACGTTGCCCCGGGTCGCCGGCGGCGTGCACCACCGTCCGGAGCGGGTTCTCGGGGCGACCGTCCACACAGTCGTTCAAGGCCGCCGCCTTGGCCTGCATGCGACCCCGGTCCGCCCGCGCGAAGTACCGGCTGACACCTCGCAAGCCTGCAGGGATTACGTTTCGGGTCCGACCACGTCACCGAGACAACCGGGAAACCCGACATGACCGAGACAGGCCACACCACGACCGTCATCGCCGAGGATGCCACCAAGGTCGACGCCACCTGGGACGGGGAGCGTCCAATCGTCGACCCCGGGCTTCTGACCGCCGCCGTCGGGTGGGATCTCAAGCCCGAGGGCCTCTGTCGGGACGAGGCCTGCATCCCCCTTTCCGACCGGTCCGCGCTCGAGCATCCCGACGGCGTCGACCTGGCCGCCGTGGCAGAGGCCCTGGGCCGGCCGGTTCTCGTCGATTCCGACGCCCGCATGGTCGCGGTCGGAGCCCCGGCCAGCGACCGGCAGCGTGCCCTCGTCAGCCGCCTGGCGCCCGACGCCACGCTCCTCGATCTCGAGGGGACGCAGCGCAGGCTCTCGGAGTGGTCGGGCACGAGGCGGCTGCTGGTCGCCTTCTCCAGTTGGTGAGGATGCGCCTTCGACCTGCCCGGGTGGCAGGCACTGCACGACGAACTCGCCGACGCTGACTTCACCGTGATCGCCGTGGCGATCGACGAGAACGTCGACGTGGTGGCCCCGCTCGCCGACGGGATCACCTACCCGGTGCTCGTCGATACGGAGCACCGGCTCCCCGAGCTCTATGCGGTCAACAACGTCCCGACGGTCGTCTGGATCGACGAGGACGACCGGATCGTCCGGCCCAACGCCAACGAGTTCGGATCCGACATGTTCACCGAATTCACCGGCATCCACTGCGAGGACCACATGGAGCAGGTCCGGGCATGGGTCCGGGACGGCACCGTGCCCGACGACGCCGGCTACGAGGTGGCGGACCTCGCCGACGACGAGATCACCGCACGCCTCCACTTCCGCCTGGCGGTCCATGCCCGGCGAGCCGGGAGGACCGACGTGGCCGAGCGCCACTTCGCCGAGGCAAAGGCCCTGGCACCCCACGACTTCACGATCGTGCGGGCCTCCATGCCGCTGACTGGCGTGGATCCGTTCGGCCCCGCCTTCTTCGAGTTGTACGGGGTCTTCGAGGCCGCAGGCTCCCCCTACCGGGGCATCCGCAGACCCAGGTCCTGAGGCCGCCCCGGCTCATCGCCATGGGCTTTCGATCCGCCACCTCCGACCATCCGTCTCCAGGTGCCAAGCGCTCAGAGCCGAGAGAAGAGGCCCACGAGTAGGTCACTCCGGCGGCCGTCCACCATCTTTCGTGGAGGAGTGGGTGAACTCCAGACCGGCGAAGTCTCCGTCGTCCCGCCACTGCTGGAGGATTCGGAAGAACTCAATGGAACCACCGCCATATGGGGCCGCCTGGATCGAGCCAGGTTCGCGGGCCTGTCCCTCGTTGTTGTAGTAGCCGGGGGTGCAATCCACCCCGCCGAGGGCCCCCATCGCACCGAGGCCCTTCTCCCGGATCGTCGCCACCCAGGCATCCTCGGCGTCCTGTGAGACCTCGATGGTGCTGATGCCACGATCCAGGGCGTGACCGATGATGTGGGACAGGTGGGTCGTGAGCTCCTCGAGAAGGTGGGGGAAGTTGGCTGTAAAGGCGGTCTGGCTGATTTGCATGAAGAAGCAGTTCGGAAAGCCCCGACTCTGCATCCCGTGCAGGGTGGCCATCCCATCAGTCCACTTCTCCGAGAGGGTCCGCCCCCGGCTGCCGAGGATCTCGTACCCGGCCCGGCGGACGTACGGGGTCCCCACCTCGAAGCCGGTGGCAAAGATTATGCAGTCGACCTCGTGCTCGACGCCGGCCACGACCAGGCCGCGTTCGGTGATGCGGTCGACACCCTTCCCGTCGGTGTCGACGAGTTCGACGTTGGGCCGGTTGAACGTCGGGAGGTACTCATCGTTGAAGGTCGGCCGCTTGCAGAACATCTGGTAATAGGGCTTGAGCTTCTCGGCGACCTGCGGGTCTTCCACCAGGTCGTCGACCCTGGAGCGGATCTCGTTCATCTTGTCGAAGTTGGCCAGCTCCATCACTTCGGGAATGTCGACGCTCCCGTCAGCGCTGGCCTCCCGAAAGCGTCGGATCATCTTGCCGATGAGGTCGGTCCAACCATCATCGACAAGGTCTTCGGCCTGGGGCAGGCCCGAAACCAGGCCATTGAAATTCTCCATGCGCTGCTTCTGCCAGCCCGGATCCAGGCCGGCGGCCCACCCTGGTTCGGTGGGTTGGTTGCCGCGCACGTCCACCGACGAGGGTGTGCGCTGGAAGACGTAGAGGTGCTCTGCGGCCTCGCCGAGGAACGGAACGCACTGGATGGCACTGGCCCCGGTACCGATGACCGCCACCCGCTTGTCTGCGAGGCGATCGAGGTCACCGTCTGGCCCTCCGCCCGTGTATTCGTAGTCCCAGCGGCTCGTGTGGAAGGAATGACCCGCGAAGTCGCCGAGGCCGGGGATGCCGGGGAGTTTCGGGCGGTTCAGCGGACCGTTGGCCATGGCCACGAACCGGGCCCGGAGCGAATCTCCCCGATTGGTGTCCACGATCCAGCGTGAGAGTTGATCGTCCCAGGACATCCCGGTCACCTCGGTCTGGAAGAGCGCCCCGTCGTAGAGGCGGTAGTGGCGACCGAGTCGTTGGCTGTAGTCGAGGATCTCCCGGGCGTGGGAGTACTTCTCCCGGGGCATGTAGCCGACCTCCTCGAGGAGCGGAAGGTAGATGTAGGACTCGATATCGCACTGGGCCCCCGGATACCGGTTCCAGTACCAGGTGCCGCCGAAATCGCCTCCCTTCTCGATGATCCGCAGGTCCTCCACCCCGGCATCACGGAGGCGGGCCCCCATCTGCAGTCCCCCGAATCCACCTCCGATGATCACGACATCGACCTCATCGACCAGGGGCGGACGGTCGATATCCGACTCGATGTAGGGGTCATCGGTGTAGTGGGCGAACGGTCCGACGACGTCGACGTACTGGTCGTTGCCGTCGACACGAAGACGCTTGTCACGCTCGACCCGGTAACGCTCCCGCATGACGTCGGGATCGAGGGGGGCCTCTTTGGGGTTCACGATGACTCTCCGAGCTGATTGATTCTCGGTCGAAGGATCATCGTGTAGGTATCAGCAATCGCTGCCTCTCGATGGTCATGTTGAGCTTTCAGGCGGGTTGGATCAGCAACGACGGCCATGAACGCTGCCTTGCTTGGAAATTGGTTGAAGCGCACCTGGTGCCACTCCCGTCCGTCTCCGATGATTGTTCCTTCAACGGTGAACCAGGCAGGGTTCCTTATGCCGTGCTTTGAGGCGACTGCTGCCGCAGCCGACTGGTAAGCCTCCATATATGCGGGGGTCTGAACCCCGGCATCTACGCCTTCGAACCGCAACACATGCATCACCACTACTGGACCGTCGTCTTTCGTCGGCGGGTGTGGAACATCGGCCCAGTCGAGGGGTTCTAGATCGGGTGGCGGTTCCGGGACCTGCAGGGGTTGGCACCCGATGACGAAGGTCTTGTCCATCCCAGCGTCCTTGTGTTTGTGCGATTCCTGGAACTCGGGGCGCGACTGCATGTCGATGAACGACTTGCGGGTTGGGTATTTCACAACAGCGATGCGATCCCAGACGGTGTTGTCGCCGAGGAGTTGCTGGTCTACGTCTCCCAGGAAGACGATCTCGGCTCCGACCGCGGTCAGTGAGTCGATTGGCGAGTAGAGGTCATCTGCCGCTTGACCAGAGATGGTCGTCTTTCGGCCGTCTACGTAGTCGGCCACTTCACGGTATTTCATCAAGTTGACCATCCATACCGGGCCATCGTCAGCTGGTGGGGTAGTGGCCAACTGGATGCCGTATTCCCGGTCGACGAGGCCGTAACGAGGATTACTGCTGTTCATCTGGTACTTCCTTCAGTTAGGAGTCGTGGTCATCCTGGTTGCGGTTGCAACTCCTGGGTAGCAAGGAGTTGCATCATTTCGCGGGCCACCATTGGCCCTGCGTTCTGGTTCTGGCCGGTGACGAGGTTCCCGTCGACGACCCAGTGGTTGGCAAACGGGTCACGGAACCTGGTGCTGCTCTGGAAGACCGCACCGGCTCGACGCAATTCCCTCTCCGGGTGGTGTGGGGTGGATTGGATGCCGAGTTCTCTCACCTGCTTGTCGGTGACGGCAGAGATCCGACGGCCCTTGACCAGTGGTTCCCCGGCGGCATCCTTTGCGTTGAGGAGTCCGAGCGGGCCGTGGCATACGCCGCCGATGATCTTCCCTTGCGCGTTCGCCTCGGTGATCTTGGCTGCCAGGTCATCCGAGAATCCGAAGTCGAACGCTGCGCCCCAACCTCCGGAGAGGAACACCACGTCGTACTCGGCCATGTCCACCTGCCCGATCGCCAGCGAGTTGGTGGCCTGGTTCCGGAAGTGGTCGTCGGCGAGGAAACGGTCGTCGTCACCGCTTCGGACGACCGGCTTGAGCGACTGTGGGTCGACGGGGATCACACCTCCCAGGGGGCTTGCTACGTCCACCTCCATGCCCGCGTCGAGGAACGCGTAGTAGGGAACGGTCATCTCGCTGGCGAAGACGCCGGTCGGCTTGTCGATGTCCATTACCGCGGTGTTCGTTGCGATCACCAGGGCACGCCTTCCGGCGAATCCGAACTCGACTGCGTCCAGATCTTCGGGGTGCATGCCAATCTTCTGGACAAGCTTGCGAAGCATCCTCGCTGGTGGGGGTGGGCGCTTCGTCACCGGTCCCCCGGTTCGCTTACGTGACGCATAGGGCCACGGGTTGTTTCGCTCGGGCACGGCTCGGAAGCGCTCCTCTCTGAGGAGGGAGCGGAGGTGTTCGAACACGTCCCGGGCCGAATCGTCGTTCCATCGGTTGACGACTTCGATCGGATCGGTGTCGAGGTCGTAGAGCTCCCACTGGTCCGGGACTGGGATGGTCCGGGTCGTCTCACCGGCGGGGCCGCTCGAGGCGAGGTGGTGGACTCCCGGGTTGGTCCACGTTGCCGGGTCGTCAAAGGTACGAACCACTTTCCACAGGTGGCCTTCTCCATGATTGATCGAGTCGTCAACCCGTGCAACGAGCCCCTCGAAGTTTGAGCCCACATGTTCCGGAACTCGGATTCGTAGTAGTCGAGGCGGTTTTGCGGCACGGCCGGTGCCGCGGGCCACGGCGGAAGCGCCTGAATCACCCTCGAGCATGTTGTCGCGTGTCATGAGGTAGACGGTGCGGTCGGGATCTACCTCTTCAACGCCATCAACGACCGGCATGAGGTTCGTGCCGGGCAGCGGATGGACCTCGGTGAATGATCCTTGGAGCACGTTGGCGGTCATCGCTTCGTCGATACCTGCCGCTGACAACAGGGTGGGCACGATGTCGATGTGGGAGGTCGGGGCGTCGTTGATCAATATCCCGGTGGTGGCGTTGGTACCGATCCGGGCAATTGAAAATGGGACGCGGGTAGCTTCGTCGTAGAGGTTGAACCATTTCTGGTGAAGGCCGCCATGGGCGCCTAGCAACTCGCCGTGGTCAGAGGTACGCACGATCACCGCGTGTTCAGATCCTCCATCAGTGACGGCTCGGCGTACCCGATCAATTGGGCCGTCTACTTCTGCATGCAACCGGTAGTAGAGGTCCCGGTATTTTTGGGCGTTCTTGTCGTAGGTCCGCGCAATCGCTGCTGCCGGCCCATATCCCGTCGGGTAGGCCGCCCGGTACGCGACCTGGGCTGCTGGCTTGGTGGCCAGGTCTTCGTCGTCCGTGGGTGATGCGGGTATCGAGGGTGGATCCAACTCTGGTTGGTTCTTGATCGGGATCCCGCGTCGAACCCAGGCCGGGAACAAGACGATGTCGTGGGGATTGACGAAGCTTGCGACGAGCAGGAAGGGACGCAAGGCGTTTGCGTCTCCTGCCGCTCGCCGGCTGTAGCGATCCTCCAGCCAGGCCACTACTCGGTCTGCGATGAGTGGATCGCGCCGGAAGCCACTGTTTGCGAGTGGGGCGCCATGAGGTTCGGGGCCTACCCAACCGGAGAAGCCGAAGGGGTCGAGCAGATCGGCTGTGCGGTATGCGTCGACGGCTTCCTGGTCGACCTCGCCGGCGGCGTTGTTGGTTGCAAGAACCTGGCCGGTGTTCTCGTCGATCAGGTCGGCGTGGGAGATGTGCCACTTGCCGTCGTAATGGGTGTCGTAGCCGCCGGCCCTGAACCAGTGACCGAGTGTGGGTACCTCGCCGGCACGCAGCCAACGTAGGCGCGAGTCGTCGGCCATCTTCCCCAGGCCGTCTGTCTGGGTCACACCATGAACGTCGGGGTAGTGCCCGGTGAAGATCGTCGGCCGGCTGGGAACGCAGGCCAGTGAGCCCGTGTAGTGGCGCCCAAAGTTGAGCGCGTGTTCGTCGAACCAGGCCCGACCTGTCAGCGTTTCTGCACGCCACCGAGTGATGTCTGAGTTTTCGTATGGGGGGGCGGCGCGTTCTTCGTCGGTCATGATGACGATGACGTCGGGTCGAACGGTCATGGCCGCTGTCCTCTCAGACTCAAGTGGGCGACAAGCCCTGAGAGCATCTCGTCGGATGCTGCTCCGAGCCTGCGCCCGACGATGCGTGCAATCAACTTCTGCGGGGGTCGCGGGCCGGCATCGATGTCGGTGATCAGCCTTACCTTCGTTCCGTCCTCGGTTGGTTCGAGCCGCCAGGTGTTGGTGACTGAACGGATCACTGGTGGGAGACCTTTGAGGGAGTACGACAGGGTGTGCGGTTCCTCCCACGCGATGACCGTCTCTATGAGGGCTGATCGACCAACCTGCACACGACGAGTTGTTCCGACACCTGATGTTTCCTCGGTGAGGAAGCACGAGTGCTCGACGTTGGGCGCCCACGAGCTGATGACCTCGAACTCGGACAGCACCTTCCAGACCTCGGTCGGTGCAGCCTCGACGAGGCGGGACCGCTCGACAGTGGTCACGAGGCCATGAAGTCGACGAGCAGTGCAGCCAGCACCGGTCCCTGGTCTTCCTGAAGGAAGTGGCCGGCGCCCTCGATTGTCGTGTGAGGTTGGCCCTGGGCTCCAGGGACTCTGGCCAGGAAGGGGGTCTCGCCGCCCTTGGTCACCGGATCGAGGTCACTGAATGCGACCAGGAACGGCTTTTCGAACTGTTCGAGCACCTTCCACGCCGCCTTGTTGGCGGACGCTTCCGGGTCGTCGGCGGTGGTGGGCACAAGAGACGGAAAGATCCGGGCTCCGGCCTTGTAGGAGTCGTCGGGGAAAGGGGCGTCGTAGGCGGCGATGACTTCGTCTGGCAGGTCGGTGGTGCATGCGCCGTTGACGAGTCTGCCGATGGGGAACACCGGTGATTCCTGGGAGAACTTCTGCCAGGCCATGAAGGCTTCCGACCCGCCTTCGCCGGTTGGTAGGCCCGTGTTGCCGATGGCCACTCGCGTGTATCGGTCGGGTTGGTCGGCCACCAGCCGTAGGCCGATGAGGCCGCCCCAGTCCTGGCCGAAGAAGGTGATGTCCTGCAGATCGAGATGGTCGAAGATGAGCGACGAGGCCCAGACGACGTGACGGGCGTAGCTGTAGTCGGTCATCTCCGTTGGCTTGTCACTGCGTCCGAAGCCAACGAGGTCGGGGACGATCACCCGGTGACCGGCGGAAACCAGCGGTGGGATCATGTCGCGATAGAGGTAGCTCCACGATGGCTCACCGTGCACCAGCAACACGACGGAACCGTTGGATCGGCCTTCGTCGAGATAGTGGACCCTCAACGTGCCACTGTCGCCATCGGGTATTTCGGCGTAGTGCGGTTCAAATGGGTAACCGGGTAGATCGGTAAATCGGTCATCGGGTGTTCGAACGGTGTCCATGTCTCTGTTTTCCTTTGGGTCTGATCGATTCAGCTCGGGTGGACTTCGACCCTGTGCAGGTCGTCGCCCAACTCGATGGTGCCGGCGAAGTGGGCGGCGGCGAGGTTGCGCCAGTCCTCGCCACCACCGGATGGGAATGCTGGTACGTAGTGCGTAAGCACCAGGGTCTCCATGCCGGCCCGCGCCGCTGTTTTCGCAGCCTCCTCGGGAGAGGAGTGGTAGTCGAGCGTGTCTTGCAGCCTCTGCACCGGGACGTTCTCGATGACGTCCTTGCGGATGACCGTGTGCACCAGAGCCTGCGCACCGATACACAGCCTGTCGAGGCCTTCGCACGGCACGGTGTCACCGGCGACGACAACCGAAGCACCGTCATAGTCGAAGCGGAATCCGATGCTGGGTTCGACCGGCTTGTGGTCTGTGGGCGCACAGGAGACACCTACCTGTCCGCCGAGGTCGATCTTGCCTTCGGTCACCTCGATGACCTCGACGGGGGGCCGATAGTCGAGGTCGCCGTGGTGGGCGATGCGGTAGCCAATGTCAGGTCCCAGCGAGTCGAGTATGTGGTCGACAACCGTCCGGGTCCCGATTGGACCGACGATGGTGAGCGGCGATGGTTCGAAGGTCGTGATCCATCTGGTGGTGATCACGTCGTTCAGGTCGGTGATGTGGTCGCTGTGCAGATGGGTCAGTAGCACAGCACTGAGTTGACCTGCACTGCTGGCTGCGCCCCCCAGGCGCATGAGAACGCCTCGGCCGGCGTCGACAAGGAACTGTTCGGTGCCACCCGCAATGAGCGTGGCTGGTCCGGCCCGGGTCGGATCGGGCATGGGGCTGCCGGTCCCGAGGAGTGTGATGGCAAGCATGCGGTTGGCTCCTATCTGGCTGAACGGTGGGACTCAACGATGGGCGGGCGCCATGTAGAACCAGAACGGGAAGGGGGCTTCCTGGTCCTTGAGCGCCACTCTTCATCTGGAGGTTGGTCATTGACGAGCCATCTCTGCTCTGGCAAGAGCATCTTCGGCTTCCACCGATGCCCGTGACAACAGTTGGATCTCGACCTCGTGGAGTGTCCCGGAGAACGGGAAGGGTGCCTGGTAGCGATCGGACACTGCTGAGCCGTGGTCGTAGCCGATGCTCGCCCCCACGGAGGAGATCATCCGCATGTAGAGCGGCAGGTCGGCTCGGCCTGCATCATTACCGTCGACGGCAAGTGCCACGGTTCCGGATTGGGCACCAGTTCGTCGGAATCGTGCCGTCAGAACCGAATCGCCGACGGGTAGGTCGACGTCAGACTCCAACAGCGTGTGCTCGTCAAACGCGTTGTAGTCAACGAGCAGGCGCTCGTTTTGGACGAAGACCGAGATTCCGGAGTTCTCGTTGCCGGTTGCCCACAAGACACCGTCCTCTCCGCCAGTCCTCGTGATCTGGGCGGTCAGGTCGAAGCTCCGTCCGCCCGTTGCTGCACCCGCCTGGCCCGGGATCGGTGACATTGGTGGCCGATACACGTAGCGCCTGTCGGGCGGGTGGGGTGAGTGATCCCGGAATCGGACACCAAAGAGGCTGCCCAGGCCACGATCGTCGAGTGGGAGGACTCCGTGGCGTTCGGCTTCGGACCACCACAGTGCAACGAGTTCTGCCAACTTGTTCGGATTCGACTCGGAGAGGTCGTTGCACTCCGATGCATCGAGGCTGAGGTTGTAGAGCTCCCAAGGTTCGGTTTCGTAGTCCTCTCCCTCCTGGTGTTTGCAGACGGCCTTCCACTGGCCTGCCACCAGGGCCCGACTGCCGGCCATCTCGAAGTACTGGAGGGTGTTGGATGCCGGGGCCTCTGCATCACTGAAAACACCGGCAAACGAATGACCGGTGACGGGCAACTGAGTCCGTCCCCTGTATACGTCCGGAGGGGTGACCTGGAGGAGGTCGTAGATGGTGGGCACGATGTCGGCGACGTTGATGAACTGCCCGCGCATCGTCCCCCGCTGGTCTTCTCCGATGCCGGCTGGCCAGGACACGACCATCGGGACGTGGACCCCGCCCTCGTGGGTGTTCTGCTTGTACCACTTGAACGGGCTGTTGCCGCACTGGGCCCATCCCCACGGATAGTTGGTGTGGCTATGTGGCCCACCGATCTCGTCGATCCTTTCGACGGCCTCGTCTGGTGTTTCGAGGATCCCGTTGAAGAACTTCATCTCGTGCATGACGCCGAAGGGACCACCCTCCTGGGAGGCGCCGTTGTCGGCGAGGACGACGAGGAGCGTGTTGTCCAGTTCTCCAATAGCGCGGAGGCCGTCGACGAGGCGACCGATCTGGTCGTCGGTGTGGTCGAGAAAGGCGGCAAAGGCTTCCTGTAGCCGAACAGCCAGGCGTTGCTGGTTGACAGGCAGCGTGTCCCACGGCTCCACACCAGGGTTCCGGGGTGCCAACTCAGTGCCCTCAGGGATGACGCCTATCTCGAGTTGACGCTGGAACCATCGCTGTCGAACAACGTCCCAACCCTCGTCGAACGCGCCCCGGTACTTCGCCAGGTACTCGGGTGGAGCCTGGTGGGGGGCGTGGGTGGCCCCGAAGGGTAGGTATGCGAAGAATGGGCGGTCGGGTCGGACTCCCTTGCTATCGGACACCATCCGCAGCAACTGGTCGATCAGGTCCTCGCTGAGGTGATAGCCGTCCTCAGCCTTGCCGGGCGGCTCGATCGGATGGTTGTCGCAGACCAGTTGGGGATGGAACTGATCGGTTTCACCCTCGAGAAATCCGTAGAACCGGTCGAATCCGCGCCCCAGCGGCCACTGCTCGAAAGGCCCGGCCGCCGAGCACTGTTCCATGGGGGCCAGGTGCCACTTGCCGGTGCAGAAGGTCGCGTAACCCTCGGCTTGGAGTACCTCGGCGACGGTGGCGGCGTGGTTGGAGATGTGGCCCAACTGGTGGGGAAATCCGGTCTGGAAGTTCGACACCGCTCGCATACCGACCGCATGCTGCGACCGGCCGGTAAGCAGCGAGGCCCGGGTCGGCGAACAAAGCGGAGTCACGTGGAAGTTCGTGAACTGAAGGCCGCTCGCTGCCAGTTCATCAATATGTGGAGTATCGATTTCTGACCCATAGCAACCGAGTTGGGCGAACCCGGTGTCGTCCAGCAGCACGATGACCACGTTGGGTGAATCATCTGCGGGGTGTGCCAGTTCCTCGAACCAGGGTTCTGATTCGGAAAACGTTCGACCGATGCGGCCATGGAAGGTCCCTGTTGGCAGATCCGGCTTTGACACAGTGTCCTCCCTAAGTTGCAATCTATCTTCTGAGAGTATAACTATCACTATCTGGGAGAAGTGATAAACTCACGGTTTGCAAGGAGGAGACGAGGCGAAGATGGCACCGCAATCACTGATGGCCCAGATCGCTTTGAGCGACGAAACCGTAGACGGCCGCCGGGCCCGGCGGGAACGGGGCCGCATTGCCGTGTCCGACGCAGTGATCGACCTTGTGGTCGAAGGGAATGCGGACCCGACAGCCGAACAGGTAGCAAAGCGAGCAGGAGTCTCGGTCGCCTCCCTGTTCCGCTATTTCGAAACGCTCAAGGAGCTCAGGCGGGAAACGCTCCGCCGATACTTCAAGCGCTACGACCACCTTTTCCAGCTACCGGACATCAGCGAAAGCACTCTCGAAGATCGCTCTCAGGTGTTCGTGAACTGCCGGGCCAAGTTGTACGAAACAACCGAGCCGATGTGCCGACAAGCTCGGAGAAGGGCCCCGGACTTTCCAGATCTTGACGAGGAGTTGCATTCCGTTCGGGCCAGGCAGGCAGACCAGATTCGCCAATGCTTCGCCTACGAACTGGAGGCCTTGAGCCCTTCTGCCCGTGACGACCTCGTGGCGACCATCAGCACCCTGACCTCTTTCGAGTCTTGGGACCAGATCATGCACGACCACAACCGCACGCCTCGACAGGTCAGGCGGACATGGGTGACCGCCCTGCACCGGCTCCTCCAGCCACTCGAATCTTCCAACACCGGAACCGCAACCGAGATGGTGCAGCAGTGAAGGCGAAGAATCTGATAGCGGTCATCCCGAGACTCCTCATGGCCCCACTCCGAATTCGGCGACGTCCAGATGAACCTCCAGCAGGGCGTGAGCACTTCGAGCCGACACCACTGTCGACACCCCCGGCTGAAACGACCGTCAAGGCGGTGGACATCCCTGTCGCGCATACTCCTCCTGGTGGGTATCGGGACTTTCCACGACCAGTCCTTGCAGGGTGCGACGAGCCGATCACACCGGGAGCGCCTGATCTTCGGGGTGTCTGGCAGGCTTACAGGGGCCCGCTCAAGGGACACATCGAACGAGTCGAACAGGCCGGCAACCGGGTCGTCATCACCGCTGGTGGAATCATCCACGACATGTACGCGGACGGCACGCTCGAGGGTGGGGTCAACGACGTGCACGTGAACAAGACCGACCGGATCTCCGTTGCGGCCCGATTCGAGGACGGTCGCCTGAACCTGTACCCCGGGGGCCGCAGAGTCGCGCTCGTCACGCGCTACCGAAATGGGGATGAAATGGTGTGGCGCTACGGGCCTTGGAAGAACCGACTGCGGCGCCTCGCGCCCGCCGAAGAGGCCGACTAGTGGCAGCAACTGCACCCCTTGGAGGAACCCGAGGACGTCTGACGGCCCGACCGAAGCCATTGGGGAACGGCGTTGAATAGATCGTTGAGAACGCCACTGTGCGAACGGTTGGAGATCGACTTCCCGATCTTCTCGGCCGGCATGGGACCGATCGCCGGACCCGAACTCGTGGCAGCGGTATCCAACGCAGGTGGGCTTGGAGTGCTTGGTTGCACCTCGATGTCCCCGGAACAGGTACGGGCCGTCATCCGACGCACCCGGGAATTGACCGATCGACCGTTCGGTGTCGACCTCATCCTGCCGGCCCGACTCGATCAGGGCGGAACGAAGGTCTCAGATGTTGCCGAACGGATTCCCATTGGACACCGCGAGACGGCGGCACGTATCGCCACCGAACTGGGTGTCGAGCACCCGGGGGGAAGTGCCGGTCGTGGAACCGGCAGAAACGCGTTGGGAACTGACGCTGAGGCTCAGGTCCAGGTCATCCTCGAGGAAGGGGTCCCGGTATTCGTCGGTGCCCTCGGCTCACCTGGTTTTGTGGTGGACCGCTTCCATGAAGCAGGTGCAGTGGTGATGTCGGTGGTCGGCAACACGAAACAGGCTGTCAGTGTCGTAAAGGACGGTGCCGACGTCGTCATCGCACAAGGCACGGAAGGTGGTGGCCACACCGGACACGTCGGCACCCTCGCCCTTCTGCCCCAGGTACTCGATGCTGTCGAGGTTCCTGTCGTTGCCGCTGGCGGGATCGGTGATGGGCGCGGCCTGGCGGCTGCCCTTGTCATGGGTTGCGAGGCCGTGTGGGTGGGAACACGCTTTCTGGCCACCGAAGAAGCCGGCATCGCTGGTTGGCAAAAGGCCGGCCTGGTGGCCGCTGCCGACCAGTCACCGGTCATCAGCCGCGCCTACACGGGAAAGCGGTTCCGACTTCTCCCAAACCAGTGGACCGAAGCCTGGGAGGCTGCCGACCTTGACCCACTTCCCATGCCGTTGCAACCGGTCCTCACCGAGTTGACCCTCGGGCCCTTGGCCACTGACCGCGGCGGCAAGGAAGGACTCTCTATGAACGGTGCCGGAAACATCGTTGGCCTTGTCAAGGCCGTGGTGCCAGCAGCTGAGGTCGTACACCAGATGGTCGCCGATGCCACCGCCCGCCTCGATGGTTTCAGACCACCCGAGACCCCGCCTGTAACCTGACCGTACTGGTGGCGTCCAGAGTCAGAATCGAGCGACGGTCCATCGCCCAGGAGGCATCCGATGTCGATCACCGACGGCCACGAACTGATCTCGCCGCAGGCCTACGGGGAGCACGGCGTACCGCACGACCTCTGGACTCGTCTGCGGGCCGAGTCGCCAGTTCATCGATGTGAACCAGAGATGTTCGAGCCCTTCTGGGCGATCACAAAGCACGCGGACATCAGTGAGATTTCCCGACATCCCGAGCGCTTCCTCTCCGAGCCCGGGATCACTGTGCTCTCAGGGGGGCAACAGGATGCGTTGGAGAGCAGCGCGTTCAACTCCATGCGCGTCATCATCCAGATGGATCCGCCCGAGCACCGCGATGTACGCAAGGTCGCGAGCCACATCTTCACGCCACGCGCGATCCGAGCCCTCGATGCCGACATCGATCGCAGTGCACGCGAAGTCGTGGACCGGCTGGCGGGCGAGAGTGGCGAAGGGGAGTGCGAGTTCGCAAGCGATGTCGCCGCCGCCCACCCACTTCGCATCCTCTCCAACATGCTCGGCGTGCCCCGCGAGCAGGAGCCCGACATCCTGCGCCTCACCAACGAACTGTTCGCACTCGACGACCCCGACCTCCAGCGTGAGGGCGCTGATCGACAACAAGCGATCATGGACCTGGGGATGGAGCTCTACGCGCTGTTCGACAGCATCATCCAGGGCCGCCGAGCAAATCCGACCAGTGACCTCGCGAGCGTGCTGGCGAATGCGACGATCGATGGTGAACCTCTCGGGCCGATGGAGACCATCGGCTACTACCTGATCATCTTCAGCGCCGGCCACGACACCACCAAGAACGCGCTGGTCGGGGGGATGCGCACCTTTCTCGAACACCCCGACGAGTTCCGCAAGCTGCAAGATCATCCTGAACTCGTGGAGTCCGCCGTCGAGGAGGTCGTTCGATGGACGTCGCCCGTCAACTACATGAAACGAACTGCGGCGGTTGACACTGTGATCAGTGGGCAGGAGATCGCCAAGGGCGACAGCGTGGTGCTGTTCTATGCGTCGGCCAACCGTGACGAAGATGTCTTCGACGATCCGTTCGACTTCCGCATCGACCGCGACCCGAACCGGCATCTCGGGTTCGGAATCGGCGAGCACTTCTGCCTCGGCGCGCACATGGCCCGACGTTCACAACGCGCCCTGCTGCTTGAGTTGGCCCAACGGCTGGAGTGGGCGGAACTCGCAGGCGAGCCGGAGCAGATCCACTCGTCGTTCGTCGTCGGTCTGAAGCGCCTGCCGATGCATTACCGGATCCGGGCCGCGGCATAGGCCCGGTTGGCCACTCCCGGCCAGCAGCCTCCGCCGCCTGACCACGCCCACACCCACCATGACCACCGTGGCGCCTCGCCAAGGGGTTTCGATCCGCGTTACGGTCCGCCCTCGGGTCGCTAGCTCATCGGGTAGAGCAGGGGACTTTTAATCCTCAGGTGCCGGGTTCGAGACCCGGGCGACCCACCAGATCCGAGGTGCCCGGTCAGGAAGGAGGGCCGAGCACCGAGGCGTGGAAGGCCAGCATGTCGGCACGGAACAGGTCCGGCTGGTCGCCGACGCTGCCGATGTGGGCACCCAACCGGCCCAGCCCGGCACGGACTGCGGCGAGGAACATGTCGCGATCGGTGGTGGCGGCGTCGGGTCGACCGGTTGCGGGGTCGATCATGGCCCCGTCGTCGTCGACGTAGACGGTCGGAGTCAAGGGGGCGACGGCCGCCTCGGGCACCTCGTGGACGGCCTCGCGCCGGTCGAAGCTGTGCGCCGCCCCGGCCACGATTCGCAGCGAGGCGTCGCCACCACCCAGGCGGATGGCCTGCACCTGGGCCTGGACCTGCTGGACCGACAACCAATCGTCCTGGCCCCCGACGATGGCCCGGACCCGGGTCGCACCCACCGTCGGATCGGCGAACTGGTGGCCGCACCACGGGTAGACGGCGTACACGCCGGCCAGGCCGACGGCGTCGCCCACGACGGGGTCGGCGAAGCGCCGCATGGCCGCCATCAACACCGCAGACCCGCCCCTGCTGTGTCCCTGTGCGCAGACCCGCTCCGCATCGATGGCCGGGTGCCCGGACAGGACGACCAGGGCGGCCAGCACGTCAAAGGCGCTGGCGGCGAACGAGTACAGAGTCTGGTTGGCCACCGTCGACACCACAGCCCGTGAACCGAACGGGTCGAGCACGAACACCGCGTATCCCGCCGCCACCAGGGTCTCGGCATGGGCGACGTGGCTGTCGGCGACACCGAGGCTCCCCGGTACGACCATCACCAGGGGTAGGGGCCGGTCGGCCGGCGGCAGGAACAACTTCCCGTCCACGACCACCGGCTCGCACCCGGCCGGGTCGTCCACGGCCTGGTGGTAGTTGACGGGGTTCGCGCTGGGGACCTCGACGTTCTCTCCGGCCACCCCGGCCAGGGTGATCGCCCGGTCCCGGAGCCGTGTCTCATCATCCATCGCCGAGAGCCTAGGCGGGAGAAAGGATTCGGCTTCCGATTTTCAGGTGCCGAGTTCCAGGCCAAGGCGATCCACGAAGTTTGGTCAGTCCCGGCGGCTCAGCAGGAAATCGAGCACCGGCGGCAGCACCCGGTCGGGGCCCTCGACGAGGATCGAGTGCTTGAGGCCGGCGAGGACCACGAGTTCCGAATCCGGCAGGGCATCGTCGATCACGGCGTTCAGCCGCGGGTTGCAGCCCCCGTCGAACTCACCCGTCAGCACCAGGCAGGGGCATCGGACCTGCGGCAGCCAGGACAACATCTCGGTCGAGGCGTACACGTCGAACACGCTGAGGAACACGTCCTCAGGTGTGCCGAGCACCTGGTTGATCCGATGCTCGATGACCTCTGGGCGTGCGGCGATGAAGTCGTCCGTGTACCAGCGTTCGACGAGCGCGGTGAGCACCGCTTCGACGCCCTGTTCCCGCATCGCCGCCACGACGCCCTTGACCCTGGCGCTGTCTTCAGCGGTGCGTCCAGCCGCAGTCGACAACAGCACGACCGACGCCGTGCGATCGGGGTGCGCCCGGGCGTAGGCGGGGCCGATCTGGCCGCCCAGCGAATGTCCCATGACGTGGATCCGGTCGTGACCGAGCCGTGTCCGCAGGGCCTCCAGGTCGTCGACCAGTTCGTCCAGCGAATAGGGCACCGGCGGCACCGGGCTGTCTCCATGGCCCCGCAGGTCGTAGGCGACACAGGTGAAGTGCTCCGACAGGGCCGGCAGGAGGGCGTCCCAGGTGGTGCGGCGCGAGCCGATGCCGTGCACCAGGTAGAGGGGCGGCCCATCGCCGGTGACGGTCCGGGCCACGTCGACGGCGGGCATGCGGATCGGGTCCTTCGGTGGATCAGGCGGAAACGTCGACAGATGCCGACGCGAAGTGTGGCATCACCTCGGTGGCGAACCGCTCCATGGCCTCGAGGTGCTCATCCTGGTGCTGGCCCATGTTGGAGGAGAGGATGATCTCGTCGATGCCGGTCTCGTGGTACTCGGCCAGCCGGTCGATCATCTCCTCCGGTGGGCAGATGATGAGGTTCTCGTCGAGTTCGTCGACGGACCTGGCACACGGCAGCGGTGCGATGCAGCCGTTGCTCACGAGGCCCGGGCCGGTGAACACGTTGTCGAACCGCCCGTAGTAGTCGTGCGCCCGCTCGAGCGACTCGCGGGCGTGGGCTGCGTCGGCGGCGCAGTAGATGATCCGCGACATCATGATCCGCAGGTCCTCGCCGGCGGAACCCATCCCGGACTTGGCCTCCTTGTGGGCGGCAACCTGCTGCCGGAACAGATCCGGGGCGCCGGACAGCGGCGTGGTCTGGATGTTGAAGCCCCGCTTCGTGCAGGCGGCGATCCCCGGAGGGTTCATCACGGCCACCATAATCGGCGGCATCGGCTGCGTCATCGGCCGGGGCATGATCGTCAGCGGCTCGAAGTCGTACCAGTCGCCGTGCCACTCGACCTCCTCGCCGGTCAGGAGGGCAATCAGCACGTCGAGGCTCTCGTCGAACTTCTCCTTCGACGACTCGATGGGCGACCCCATGCGGGCCATCTCGTAGGCGAAGGCGCCACGGCCCACCCCGACGACGAGCCTCCCGTCCGTGAGGATGTCAGCCTGCACGATCTCCCCTGCGAGTATCCGCATGTCGTGGAGCGGCAGAACGACCACCGAGGTGACCAGCTCGAGGCGTTCGGTCACGCCGGCCACCTTCACCGCCATCAACAGCGGCGACGGGGTGAGTAGCACGTTGATGAGGTGGTGTTCGGGCAGCGTCACGCCGCGGTATCCGAGGCGCTCGGCCGCCACAGCCTGCTCGACCATGTCCGCGTAGAGCCGCCGGCCCCCGTATTCCGGGTCCGGGTAGTAACTGGAGAGGAAGTGGTTGAAGTCCATCGCTCGTTCCGGGATCGCCGGACCCTCAATGGGCCCGGTGCGTCCCAGAAGTATGCGGCACGCGGAATCCCCTGCCAAGCGCAGTGCCCTGCGCCCGAGGACCTGCTCAGTCCGCCTCGCCCCGGTCGTCGGTCTCGTCCGCCTCGTCGTCCTCGGGCTTCCAGTCGGCCCAGCCCGGCGGCGAGCCGGTCCGTAGAACGCGAAAGAACACGGCCCGCTCGTGCAACGTCCGGGCCGACTCCTGCTTGTCGTCCGCAAGGCCGTCGATGCGTTCGCGCTCCTCGTCGTCAGCCCAGGTGGTGCCCTCAATCCAGCCCAGCGGGTGGGTCATCGGCAGGCGGGGTGACAGGCGGTTGTGGAGCCGAACCACCGCACGCGGCCAACGATGGAGTGCCGATGGCACCCAATCGGGTTGCCCTTCGAGGTGGGCGAAGTGCTCGACCAGGAGGCGCTTGTTCAGGCCCCGCTCGGCCGACGAGGGGAGGGGGCCACCGGCGTTCACGAAACCAGTGTGCACGGGTCAACGCCGCGGAGCGCGAATGCCCGGCCCACGGCCTCGTTCAGGCGTCCGTCGTCCAGGCGTCCGTCGTCGAGCGCAGTCACGATCTCCCAGGCGGCCGGGATCACGTTCTCCTCGCCGCCGGTGATCAGCAGGTCGGCGCCCGCCACCAGTGCGAGCACCGCCGCCTTCGGCAGCGTCGCGACCTCTTCGATGGCGCCCATGGCGAGGTCGTCGGTGAAGACCACGCCGTCAAAGCCCAGGTCCTCTCGGAGCAGCCCGGTGATGGCCTCCGGCGAGAGGCTCGCCGGCATACCTTCCGTGAGCCCCGGCACGTCGAGGTGGCCGACCATCACGCCCATGCCTTCGGTCAGGTCGTGCCACGGCAGGAGGTCGATGTCCGACAGTTCCTCGAAAGGCGGCGTGGTCGGCAGGTCCTCGTGGCTGTCGGCGTCGGCGCGACCGTGCCCCGGGAAGTGCTTGGCCACCGGGACGAGGCCGCCGTCGAGCACGCCGGCGGCAAACGCCCGCCCGTAGGCCACGACCACCTCCGGTCCGTCACCGAACGATCGTGAGCCGATGCCGGGACCCGCCCCGACGTCGAGCACCGGCGCCAGGTTGACCGTGAAGCCCAGGTCCGCCATGGCCGCCATCCGGTCGGCGATCACAACGCGTACCTGCCGCGGCTCCAACTCCGTCAGCCCATAGGCGGACGGAAGCCTCCCGAGGAGGCCATCGAGGCGCTGGACGTTCCCGCCCTCCTCGTCGACGGCGATGACCAGTCGGTCGATCATCGACGACTCCTGCAACAAGTCGATCGCGTCGGCGATCCCCTCGTCCGGCTCCCCGATGAGGACCACTCCACCGATCAGCCCATGCTCCGCCAGGGCAACCACGTCGGCCAGCCCCGCCTGGTCGACGACCGGCAACAGCACCTGGCCGATGCGCGTGGCGGGTGGCAGTTGTGCGACGCACTCGGCGGCCGTCGGCCCGGGCGGTGCCGTCGTGGTCGTCGATGTCGTGGTCGTCGATGTCGTGGTCGTCGATGTCGTGGTCGAAGTGGTGGTCGAAGTGGTGGTCGAAGTGGTGGTCGGCGTCGTGGTCGAAGTGGTGGTCGAGGACGTCGTCGAAGTTGAACTCGTCGTCGCCTCGACAACCGTCGTGGTCGGAGGCGCGGCCGTACCCGACGACCCACAACCCGCAAGGGCCGCGACAACCAACACCGCCTTTGACAACCGCACAACGGCTAGTGCACCACATCCCGGACCGGGGCGCACGAACCCATCCGGATTGCTGTTCTACGCTGGCAGGCATGCGGTCGCTCGCCGTCGCCGGCATCGCCCTGGTACTCGTCACCTTCGTGCTGTTCCTCGGCACCTGTAGCCGGACGGGGGACGACACACCCGCCCCCACGACGACCACCAGTTCGTCAACCACCAGTTCGTCGACCACCAGTTCGTCGACCACGACCACGCTCGACCCGACCTCGCTCGGGACGCTCCCCCCCGTCGAGGGGATCGGCTCGCCCACGCTCGGAAGCACCTCGTCGGTGACCACGGTCGGGCTGGACACGGTGCACTTCGGCATGACCGCTGCAGTGGCGCAACGAGCCGCCGGCACCCGGTTCACGCCGGTCACGCCCCGCGGCGAGTGCTTCCTCGTCACTCCCGACGAAGCCCCGGAGGGCATCACCTTCTGGGTCGTCGAGGGAACGGTCGAGCGGGTCGACATCGACACCGTCGAGATCGGCACCAGGTCGGGAGGCAGGATCGGCCGAACCGAGGACTGGATCCGACACGCATGGCCCGATCACATCCAGGCCTCGCCGCTCCCCGACGGATCCGGCAACCTGCTGGCCTTCGTCCCCCAGGACGAGTCCGACCAGGAGTTCCGGATCATGTTCCAGACCGACGGCGAGAAGGTCATCCGAATGTGGGCGGGCCGCCTGCCCTGGGTAGCGGAACTCGGGGGCTGCCCGGTGGGCTAGGAACCGTCCACGAGCAACTCGAGCAGGCGCCCACGGTCGGTGAGGCGGTGCTCGACACCGGATGGAAGCGCCCCCACCCCGATCGGGGCCTCTGCCGACACGACGAGGGCGGCCTCGGCGCCACGACGCCACGCGGACACCTCGACGATGGTGTCGTCCACGAGCGCAGCAGCCAGGGCCTCCGCCAGGGATTCCGATGCCGTACCGAGCAACCCGACCGGGAGAGGAGCGCCGTCGCCTCCCGGCCAGCGGCCCACCTCCTCCCACGCTCCGGGCCGTCGACCCGGTGCAAGCCGGAGGCCGGCGGCCTTCAGGCGCCCGAGCAGTTCACGGCCACCCACGGCCTCCGCGCCAAGGTCGAGCGCCCGGTCCCGGACCTCGGCAGGCACGTCGTAGTGGTCGCCCTGGAAGGCCATGCGCCGCAGCCCCAGGCCGGCGGCGAAGGCATGCAACTCTTCGTAGCCGGCATCGCTCACGAGATGGGCCCAACGACGGCCCCGCCAGGGCCAGATCGCCTCGTCGACAAGGATCGCCATGCCCCATGCTGGGCCAACCCGGCACCAAAGTGCCACACTTGCGTAATGGAGGCGGTGACAGCGAATGACACGATCACGTTGCGCATCCCTGCCGACCCGGCCTTCACCGACCTCCCCCGGGTGTGCCTGGCCGTGCTGTTGCGGGTCCACCGCATCGACCCCGGCGACCTGGGCGACCTCGCCACGCGCCTCAAGGAGACCTCGGCGAACCTGATCGCCGGTGGCGGCGAGTTGACGATCGACTACCGGGCAACCGAGGCGACGGTCGAGGTGGTGCTCAGCGGACCCGGCGGCACCATGACGCTCGAAGCACCCAGGTCCTAGGACCCTGCCAACACGCGGCTCAGCGGCCGGTCGAGCCGAAGCCGCCGGAACCCCGCTCGGAATCGGGCAACTCCTCGACCTCGACGAACCGGCACGACTCGACCCTTTGGATCACCAACTGGGCGATGCGCTCACCGCGCACCACCTCGAAGGGCTCGGACGGGTCGGTGTTGACGAGTAGCACCCTGAGTTCGCCCCGGTAGCCGGCGTCGATCAAGCCCGGGGTGTTGAGGCACGTCACCCCGTGCCTCAGGGCGAGACCGCTGCGGGGCTGCACGAATCCTGCATAGCCCTCGGGGATGGCGATGGCAGCGCCTGTGGGTACCAACGCCCGCCCGCCACCGGGGGCGAGGGTCACGGACTCGCCGGCCACGAGGTCGGCGCCCGCATCGCCCTCACGGGCGTAGGCGGGCATCGACAGGTCCGGGTCGAGGCGCAGCAGGGGGATCTCGAGCACGGGCGGACACTAGCGGGCGACGTGGTTCCCACCGTCGGCGGATGTGCCGCACGTAGGCTCGACGTCATGTTGGCTTGGATGGACCTCGAGATGACCGGACTCAACCCGGCCCACGACGTCATCGTCGAGATCGCCACCCTCGTCACCGACGACGACCTCGAGATCATCGCCGAGGGTCCCGACCTCGTCGTCCACCAGCCTCCCGATGTGTTGGCCCGCATGGGCGACACGGTCCGCAGGATGCACACCGCCAGCGGCCTCCTCGACGAGATCGCCGCCTCGACCACCACACTGGAGGAGGCCGGTGCCTCCACGCTGGCCTTCCTCCGGGAACACATCCCCGAGGCCCGCAAGGTCCCGCTCTGCGGCAACTCGATCGGCACCGATCGTCGCTTTCTGGGCGTCTGGCTTCCCGAGATCGAGGAGTTCCTGCACTACCGGTCGGTGGACGTGTCGACCCTCAAGGAACTGGCCCGCCGCTGGCACCCCGAGGTCCTCGACTCGGCCCCCGAGAAGGCAGGCGGGCACCGTGCCCTCGACGACATCCGCGAGTCGGTGGTCGAACTTCGCCACTACCGAGCCCACCTGTTCCCCTCCGACAACGGGACTTGAGGCCCGCTGCGGCCGCCTCGCCGCTTCGCCCGGCGCGAGGGGCCACACCTAGGGTCGGTCGGGTGACCGAACCCTCCGCTCCGATCCGTCGTCAGGAACAGGAGCCGGCGGGCGAGGAGGTCCAGGAGCTGGCACCCAACCTCTACCGGCTGCAGTTGCCGATCTCGATGCCCGGACTGGGCCACGTCAACTGCTACGCCATGGAGGACGAACGGGGGCTCACACTCGTCGACCCCGGCCTCCCCGGCGAGGCGTCGTGGAAGGTCCTGGTCGAGCGGCTCGGACAACTGGACGCACGCGTCGAGCACGTCCACACCGTCGTCGTCACGCACAGCCACCCCGACCACTTCGGCGGCGTCCACCAATTGTGTGACGAGTCGGGCGCCACCGTGCTCACCCACGCCGACTTCCGATCGGCCTACGGCAACGACGACCCCGGGGGGCCAGCGTCCCAACTGGCGGATCTCGTCGAGGAGCCGCTTGCGGACGCCGAACCGTCGGTGGACGAGGCCATCGAGGCGTTCCGGGAGGGCATGCGACGGGCCACCCCCTGGGGCACCGTCCGGGAACCCCCGCCCATCGCGGAGATGAAGACCTGGGGCGAGGGTGGCCTCGGTGCCCGGGCCTTCAGCGTCCCCCGACCCGACAGGACACTCGAGGACGCCGACGAGGTCGTTCTCGGCGGCCGAACCTGGATCGCCGTCCACACGCCCGGCCACACCCACGACCACCTCTGCCTCTACGACCCGGCCGACGGATTGTTCCTCTCCGGTGACCACGTCCTGCCGACCATCACGCCGCACATCGGCGGGGTGTCCGAGCTCGAGGACCCGCTCGCCATGTTCATGGACTCCCTGGACCGGATGGAAGAATTCGCCGCCGTCTCCCTGGTGCTGCCCGCCCACGGCCACCCGTTCACCGACCTGGTCGGCCGTGCCGACGACATTCGGCGCCACCACGGCGAGCGACTCGACGTGATCCGCGAGGCCGGAAGCGAACTGGGCCGTGCGACGGTCGATGCCTTCATGCAGCGCCTCTTCAGCGAGCGGTCCTGGGGCTACATGGCTGCCAGCGAGACCTACGCCCACCTCGAGCACCTCCGGTTGACCGGCGGCGCCGATCGCAGCGACGAGGGTGGCGTCAGCAGCTTTCTGATCTCCTGACCCTTCCACTGCCCGTGGCGGCCGAAAATCACTTGACGAGCCACCACCGGGTGGTGTTGAGTGGTCACCCGGCGTGTTATCCCGTATCGTGGAGCGCCGGACATGGAATCAACAGTCCCCGACACCCCCAAGAACCCGGAAGCAACCTTCCCCATGCAGCACCAGACGCATCGACACCACCACGGCACCACGGCCGTCCGGCCGGTGTCCGACGCGCGTCTGCACGCCTCGGACTATCCGGCCACGGCCACGGCCACGCCCATGAACACGGCATCCCCGAACTCGATGACCACGTTCATGTTCTGGGCCAAGCACCAGCGGCCTCGGGAGACGTTCGGCTAAACGCCAACGCACACCACTTCCCCGAGGCCGCCGGAAACATCCGGCGGCCTTTCTGATTTTTCCGCCCACCCCCATCCACCACCCATTCCCCAGACACCCAAGACAGGAGCAGGACCATGCAGGCACTGCAGTACGAACCCGAAACCTGGCGTGCAGACGCCGAGTGCGAACGACTCGGCGTGCCCACCCACGTCTTCTTCTCCGACGACCTCGGCGACATCGCCCAGGCGAAGCGCATCTGCACCGACTGCCCGGCCCTCGTGCCGTGCCTCGAGGGTGCGCTCGCCCGACGCGAGCCCTGGGGCGTATGGGGCGGACAGATCTTCCGTAACGGAAGAATGCTCGCCACCAAACGACGTCGCGGGCGGCCACCGAAGGTGCCCCGCCCCGAAGACCAGCTCCCCGTGGTGCCCATTCCGGTCCACCTCCAATCGGAACTCCGTTCGGCCTGAGCGCCGACGGACGGGCCCCTCCGCCACGGGGAGCACAAGCCGCCATCAACACGGGCCGGGGTGACGCCTCGACGAGCCCCGGCCCGTGGGCGCACCAACGCCTTTACGCGCCCTCCCGATGGGCGCCGGACCCAGATACCGTCGACGCCGTGGTTCGGCCCGTCGCCCTCGTCCTCGGATTGTTGCTGTGCACGACCCTCGCCGCCTGCGGATCGGACACCGGGGTAGCCGCCGACGCCTCCGTCCACCCCTTCCGACTCGTGGACGGCGGCACCACGACCCTCGCCGAACTCCAGGCTGACGACGACAGGCCCATGGTCGTCAACCTCTGGGCCACCTGGTGTGCACCCTGCCTCGCCGAGATGCCCGACCTCGAAGCCTTCCACCGGCAACGGGGTGCGGAGATCCAGTTGATCGGCCTCAACATCTCCGATTCGCCGACCCGTGCCGCCGAGTTGACCGCCGAACTCGGCATCACCTACCTACTGGGCCGCGATCCCGAGGGTGTCTTCGTCGAAGCCCTCGGCGCAGTGGGCCTGCCAGTCACCGTGTTCATCACCAGGCAGGGTCGACTCGCCCTCGTGCACCAGGGTCCACTCGACCTCGAGCGCCTCGCCGACCTGGCGGCGGAACACCTCTGATGCAGCCCTTCCTCACGAACCTCGGGAATGCTGCGTGATGTTCGACCTCGGCCTCACACTCCCGTTCACGCTCGGCCTCGTGACGGCGATCAACCCGTGCGGCTTCGCCATGCTCCCCACCTGGATCGGCTACTTCCTCACCGGCAATGCCGCCGACCGGGAAGACCGCCCCGAACAGGTACTCCGAGGCCTGCTCGTCAGCCTCGTCATGGCCAGCGCATTCGTGCTGGTCTTCGGCACCCTCGGGCTGGCGGTCACACACCTGGTAACCGAGGAGTCAGTCGCCAGACGGACCCCCTGGATCACCGTCCTGATCGGCCTGCTCCTCATCGGCTACGGCATGACGCTGCTCACCGGACGCAAGATCCCCCTGCCGATCCCGAAGCCCCGCCGCGGCCCGGGCTCCAGCGAACTGTGGTCGGTGTTCGGCTTCGGTGTCTCCTACGCCGTCGTCTCGGTCGGCTGTGCGGCCCCGATCTTCCTCCTCCAGGTGGCGGGCAGCTTCGGTCGCGACGGGATCCTCGAAGGCACCGCCACCTACCTGGCCTTCGCCGCCGGGATGACGGCCGTCGTCGCCTCCCTGACCCTCTCACTGGCACTGGCCCGCGGCGGCCTCGTCCGGCACCTGCGCCGACTCCTCCCGTTCATGGACCGGATCGCGACCCTCACCCTCGTGCTGGGCGGCGCCTACCTCGTCGTCTACGGCGTCTACGAGATCCGCCTGCTCCGCAACCCCGGTACCCCCTCGAACCCGATCGTCGACGCCGTGACCGACCTGCAGACACACCTCACCAACTGGGTCGCACAGACGGGAGGTGCACGTGTGGGGCTGGCGCTGTGGCTCGTGATCCTCACCGCCGTGGTCTGGGGGGTCGCGCCGGCACTGACCGGCGAAGCCCGCCGCGCCGGCTGGACGATCACCGGTGCGGCCTGGCTGCTCGCTGAGGGCGCCGTCCACCGGGGCGACCTCGTGGTGCTCCCCGTCGGGAAACTCACCATGGACTGGCCGGCTCGAATCGCCAACTGGGCCGACGCCCCGGGACGTGGAGCGGTCCCCCTGGAGGCCCTGCTGACGCTCGCCGTCGCTGCGACCCTCATAATCCTCATCCGTCCGGCCTTCCGGCGCCGATGAACCCCGTCCATCGGATCGCCGACCTTCCGGCGCTGCTCGAACTCCCCGGGGTCGTCGAGGAACTGGAGTTGGGCTCCGCCCTCGGCGTATGCGCCCTACACGGCGGAGGACTGGAGCGAGCCACCGAGGTCGTCGCCCGGGAGGTCGCCGACCGGACCGGGGCCTCGTACTACGGGGTCATCCAACCCGAGGGGACCCGCCACCACCTCTCATCCACCCGCTTCGACCCCGACGCCTCACCACGCCTCGCTGCCTTTCTCGAACGGATCCAGACGATCGTCTCGATCCACGGCTACGGCCGCGACGACGACTTCTTCGCCGTGCTCCTGGGCGGCACCAACCGACCGTTCGCCCACCACCTGGCCGGCCACCTCCGGGGCACGCTCCCCGACGACTACCGCGTAGTCGACGACCTCGCGGAGATGCCGAGCAGGCTCCGCGGCGTCCACCCCCGCAACCCCGTCAACCGGCCACGACACGGTGGCGTACAGGTTGAACTCCCGCCGAGCATCCGATGGAACCTCGACGCCCACGACTGGAGCGACCGGGACGGCACGCCCCGGGCACCGCAACTCGACGACCTGATCGACGGCCTGGCCGCAGGAGCCATCGGCTGGGTCGACGTCGCCTGCGGGGACTTGGCGTAGAGCTCGAGAACCCGGCCCAGCACCTAGGGTCCAGACATGCGCACCGGTCTCCTGGAGAGCCCTGTCCTGCTCGTCGCCGGGGGCGGGGCGGTGGGGGCAGGCCTTCGCTGGGCGGTACTCGGTGCGCTTCCCGACGGCAATCTGGGCGGCGATGCCACCACAGCAACCCTGGCCTCAGGGGGCGACGGCCTGCCGTGGGGCCTGCCATGGCCGGTGGTGCTGGTCAACCTGGTCGGATGCGCCCTGCTCGGTGCGCTGCTGGGACGGGGCGTGGACAGCCGTGTGCGCCTACTCGTCGGGGCCGGATTCTGTGGGGGGCTGACGACGTTCAGCACGTTCGCCGTCGACGCCGCCGGGCTCATGCGCGACTCCAGGGCGGAAGTTGCTGCCGCGTACCTGGCGCTGTCCGTGGTGCTCGGCCTCGGGGCATTCCTGGCCGGGCGGCGGCTCGCCGGAGCCGACCGATGAGCGGATTCACGATCCCTGCGTTCCTCGCGGTGGCCGGAGCGGGCGCCGCCCTGCGATGGCTGGCCGCCGACCGCTGGCCGGGAGGGCACCGGGGGACCCTGCTCGTCAACGTGCTCGGGGCGTTCCTGCTGGGGCTCCTGGCCGGAAGCGACGCGTCGGCAGCGACGCTCACCGTCGTGGGAACCGGCGGCCTTGGCGCACTCACCACGTTCTCGCGGTTGGCGCAGGACGCAGTGGACCTCGCCGAACCCTCCGACGACACCTCTCCCGGGATGCGGTCCCCGGGCGTCCCGGTCCTCTATCTGGGCACCACACTGGTGCTGGGCCTCGCCGCTGCATGGCTGGGCCTCGAAATCACCGCCTGACACCCACATCCCGGAGCCACCCATGCCCGAGTACAACATCGCCATGGTCGCACGGGCCGTCGCCGAGGCGGTGCCCGACCGCGACTACTTCGTCCACGGCGAAGTTCGACTCACCTACGCCGACATGCAGGATCGGGCCCGACGGTTCGGCCGCTACCTCGTCGATCAGGGCTTCGAGGTGCTCAGGGAGCGGAGCGAACTCGCCAGCCACGAGATCGGACAGGACACGCTCGGCCTGTACCTCCACAACGGCGCCGAGTTCCTGATCGCCAACCTCGGCTGCTTCGAGGCACGGGCGGTGCCCTTCAACGTCAACTACCGGTACGTGGCCGAGGAACTCACCTACCTGCTGCACGACAGCGGCGCCCGCGGCCTCGTCTACCACTCGACCTTCGCCGAAACGCTTGCGGATGTGCTCGAGGGGACCACCGGCCCGAGGACCCTGATCCAGGTACCGGACGCATCGGACAATCCGCTGTTGCCCGGAGCAACCTGGTTCGACGACGCACTCGCGGCCAGCGACCCCGACCCCGGGGTCGAGCCGGCGCCGGACGACCTCTACATCCTCTACACGGGTGGCACCACCGGCATGCCGAAGGGCGTGCTGTGGCGCCAGGCCGACGTGTACGTATCGGCACTCGGAGGACGCAACCGCAACACCGGCGACGAGTGGCCCGACCTCGAGGCCATCGTCGGGGTGGCAATCAAGGGCGGAAAGTCGCGGGTCATGCCGCTCCCGCCGTTCATGCACGGCGCCGGCCAGTGGCCGTCGCTGACCGGACTGCTGTCCGGTCACACGATCATCGTCCCCGAGGTCGTCGAGCGACTCGACCCGGCCAGCATCCTCGAGGCCGTCGAACGCGAGGCCGCCACCACGCTCGTGATCGTCGGCGACGCCTTCGCCCGACCCCTCTGCGAAGCGATCGAGCACGGCCACCACGACCTCTCCAGCGTCGCCACCCTCATCAACTCGGGGGCGGCGCTCCACGCCGACACGAAGGCCCGGATACTCGAACTGCTTCCCGGCCGGATGGTGATCGACACGCTCGGCTCCTCGGAGACCGGCTCGCAGGCCCAGGAGGTCACCACCTCCGTCGAGGGTGCGAAGACCGGCTCGTTCACCGCCACGAGGACCGGAGCGGTCATCGACAGCACGCGCACCCGGTTCGCCGTACCGGGCGAGGGCGACCTGGGCTGGATGGTCCAGCGGGGCCGCCTCCCCCTCGGCTACCTCGGCGATCCCGAGAAGACCGCCACCACGTTCCCCATCGTCGAGGGCGAACGCATGGCCGTGGCCGGCGACCGGGCGCAGTTGGCGACCGATGGAACCGTGGTCCTCCACGGCCGCGACTCGGTCACCATCAACTCCGGCGGTGAGAAGGTCTTCGCCGAAGAGGTCGAGCGGGCCCTGATGCACCACCCCGCCATCGCCGACGTCGTCGTCTGCGGGCGCCCGTCGGAGCGCTGGGGCAGCGAGGTCTGCGCAGTGCTCGCGTTCCACGACGGCCAGGACCCCGGTGACGACGAGTTGCTCGCCGAGGCCGGTACCCACATCGCCCGCTACAAGCTCCCGAAGGTGCTGGTGCGCTGTGAACAGGTCTTCCGGAGCCCCTCCGGCAAGGCCGACTACCGCTGGGCGGCAGAACAGGTGAAGGGGGCCTGATCGAGGTCCCCGCTACATGCCGGCTTCGATGACCTCCACGCCACGCATGTACGGCTTGAGCACGTCGGGGACCCGGACCGAACCGTCCTCCTGCCGATAGGTCTCGACGACGCCCGCCCAGACCCGAGGCACAGCGAGGCCCGAACCGTTGAGCGTGTTCACGACCTGTGTACCCCCACCCTTCCCGTCCGGCCCCGAAGCGCTCGGTCGGTACCTCGCGTTGGCGCGCCGGGCCTGGTAGTCGCTGAACCAGGACACCGACGAGACCTCCAGCCACTGGTCAGCTCCGGGGGCATAGACCTCGATGTCGAAGGTACGGGCCGACGAGGCGCCGAGGTCGCCGGCGACCAGGTCGATGACCCGGTAGGTGAGGCCCAGGCCGGCGATCGCCGCCTCGGCCCGGTCGAGGATGTCCATGTGGACCTCGGGCGACTGCTCCTCGGTGGCATAGGCCAGCAACTCGACCTTGTCGAACTCGTGGACCCGCAACAGGCCCCTGGTGTCGCGGCCGGCCGAGCCGGCCTCGCGGCGGAAGCACGACGTGTGGGCCATGAGCTTGAGCGGTAGATCGTCCTCGTCGAGGACCTCGTCTCGGAACAACGACGTGAGCGGCACCTCGGCGGTGGGGATGGCCCACAGGTCGTCACGCTCGAGGTGGTAGGCGTCGTCCTCGAACTTGGGGAGGTGCCCGGTCGAGACCATCGTCTCGGTCCTGACAAGCGTCGGCGGCCGCATCTCGCGGTAGGCATCGGCGTTCCGGTCCAGGCCGTACTGGCAGAGCGCACGGCAGAGCGTGGCGCCGAGTCCCGAGTACATGACGAACATGGCGCCGGAGAGCTTCGTCCCGGTGGCGACGTCCAGGATGCCGAGTTCCTCGCCGATCTCCCAGTGCGGCACCCGCTGGTGGCCGGGGAACGAGTCCGGGTCGGCACCCACCTGGCGGACCACCGGGTTCTCCTCGGGCGTCAACCCGTCCGGACAGTCGGGCGACGGCGTGTTCGGCACCCGCAGCAGGACCTCGCGGATTTCGGAGCCCAGGGACTCGACCTCGTCGGCGAGGGCGTCGGCCCGGTCGCCCAGGTCGCGGCTCCTGTCCTGCAACTCGGCGGCCTCGTCGCCCCGGCCTTCCTTGTGCAGGTCGCCGACCTGGCGCGAGATGCCCTTGACCTCGTTGCGGACGGCGTCGCGCTCCACGCCCAGTTGCCGTTGACGCTCGTCCAGTTCGACGACCCGGTCCAGCGGGGTGACGTCCTCACCCCGTCGGGCAATGGCAGCCTTGACCCCCTCCGGGTCGGCACGCAGGCGGCGCAGGTCGATCATGGGATGAACCTACCGCCCGGCGGTGCACCGTGTGGAACGAGGGCTCCCGCGAAACCGGCACTCAGGTCCGGTCCTGGTCGTACAACCGCTGCGACCGATCGGACCGCTCCGAGGCGGCGAACCGTGCGAACTTCACGACGATGACGCCCCAGAGGAAGAAGCCGCCCAGCACCTTCATGATGGCACCGGCGGCCTGCTGATCGGAGATCACGCCGATCCCCCATGGCTCGAAGCCGTCGTCGTACACCCGATAGACCGCCCCCTCGGCGAACGTCAGCCAACCGGCCGGGATGGTCGGGATGATCGACATGAGGAACAGGTAGAGCATCTGGCCGGGCGGACCGAGCCGGTGCTCCCGGATCGGCGACACGACCGGCATCCACATCATCAACGCCGAGGTGAAGATCGCCAGGTGGGCCATGTAGTGGAAGGCGCCGTTCTCCGCCGAGAGGCGCACGACGCCGTTCCAGTGCGTGAGAGCCACGAGGGCATTGAAGAGCACGCCGGCGACGACCGGGTTCGACATCCGCCTCAGGACCCTCGACGACACCCCGCCCTCGAGGATCACCAGCCTGGCCAGCCAGGCGGGCGTGGCCAGGAGGAAGAGCGGCGGCACGAACATCGTGATCGACATGTGCTGGAGCATGTGTACCGAGTAGAGGTGCTCCTCGGCGATGTCGTGGACCGGCCAGTCCGCCGAAAGGAGCAGCATGACAACAGCGAGGCCGAAGGCGCGCTTCTGGAATGGCGTGGCGACGGGGACGCCGACGGGGAGCACACGGGTCCCGATGTGCGACGCCCACCAACCCAGCCCGACGATGGCGAGCACGAGGAACCACACCTCGGGGTGTGCCTGGAAGGCCCAGGGACTGGCATTGGCCAGCATCGGTACGACGGACATCAGCAGCCAGTCAACAGGTTCGCCCGGGATTCCGGGCAGACGCGCCTAGCCCTTGGACCAGAACTCGAACACCGTGAGGGCGATGCAGTACACGGCCGTGGCGAGGATCAGGCCCGTCACGAAGAACCTCGTGAAGACGACGCTGTCGAACTTCAGGTGCATAAACCAGGCGGCGACGTAGAAGAACTTGACGACCATCATCACCATCAGGGCCGGGATGAGGATCGGTCCGACGTCCACGAAGTAGGTCGCCACCTCGGCCGCCGTGATCGCTGCCAGCAGGAGGGCGATCTGGACGTACTTGGCGTCAGAGGGGTGTTCGTGCTTGATATGGGTGGCGTCTGCGGTATCGGTGTTCATTGCTGCGGGCTCCCGGTTCAGCTCGTCGGCGAGGGCACGAGGTAGATGACGGTGAAGATGAAAATCCAGACCACGTCGACGAAGTGCCAGTAGAGGCCCACGATCTCGACGGTTTCCGCATTCTTCTGGGTGAGCGTGCCCCGGTACGACGAGATGGCCAACGACATGAGCATCACGATTCCGACGCTGACGTGGATGCCGTGGAAGCCGGTCAGCGTGAAGAACGCCGACGAGAACGGGCTGGTCGTGTAGCCCAGGCCCTCCCGGAGGAAGCTCGTGAACTCGTAGACCTGGCCGCCGATGAACAACGAGCCCAGCAGGGCAGTGGTCAGCAGCCAGATCCGGTTGTTGCGGATGTCGCCCCGCTGCAGCGCCGAGAGAGCCAGCACCATCGTCAGCGAACTCATGAGGAGTACGAACGAACTGACCGAGGTGAACGGGATGTCGAAGATGTCGCCCGGTGCCGGACCGGTGTGGAACCGGCTCCGGTTGACCAGGTAGGCCGAGATCAGGCCACCGAACAACAGGCACTCCGAACCCAGGAACACCCACATCAGGAGCTTGTTGTTGGAGATCCCCGTCGTCGTGTCGTGTGCGGCGTGCGCTTCGCTACTCAACGGAAGCCACCTCTCTCTCGCCAGGGGGTTCCTCGGCCGGATCCTCGCCATGACCGTGGCCTTCGCCGAAGGGCCCGTCGGGATCGTCGGGTGGCTCGAACACCCACGCATAGATGCTGCCCAGGACCATGAGCGTGCCCGGCACGCAGATCCAGAGGTTGTACAGGAGGCCGAAGCCGATCAGCGGCAGGCCGGCGGCCAGCACGACCGGCCAGTACGACGGCGACGGCAGGTGCACGCCGACGGCGTCGCCCGTGTGGCAGACCTCGGCAGCCGTGGCCCTGCGGACGACCTTGCCGTCCTCGTCGGTCGTCCACTTGCGGTGCCAGAACTCGTCCAGCGACGAGACCTCGAGGACCTCGTCGAAGTTGTGGACGGGCGTCGGGTTCGGGCTGAACCACTCGGGACTGCGGGCGTCCCACGGATCCGGTGGCTCGGGTGGCAGGCCACGTGCCCGACGGGCCGACAGGATCACGTTGGCCACGAAGCACATGACGCCGAAGGCGATGACGAACACGCCGAGCGTGGCGAACAGGTTCCAGAACTCGAAGCCGAAGCCCGGTGAATACGTGTCGATGCGGCGGGACATGCCGTTGAGGCCCAGGATGTGCATCGGACCGAACGTCATGTTGAAGCCGACGATCATCAGCCAGAAGTTCCACTTGCCAAGGGTCTCGCCGAGCTTGTGCCCGAAGACCTTCGGCCACCAGAAGTAGAAGCCGGCGAAGAAGCCGAGGAGGGCACCGCCGAAGATCACGTAGTGGAAGTGGGCGACGATGTAGTAGGTGTCGGTCTGCTGGGTGTCGGAGGGAGACAGCGAGTGGGTGACGCCGGACAGTCCGCCGATGGTGAACATCGACACGACTCCGGTGGCGAACAGCATCGCCGAGTTGAGCCGAATCTTGCCGCCCCACATCGTGGCCATCCAGTTCAGGATCTTCACGCCGGTCGGGACGGCGATGAACATGGTCGAGAGCGTGAAGGCGCCGACGGAGATCGGCCCGATGCCCGAAACGAACATGTGGTGCGCCCACACGCCCCAGCCCAAGAAGCCGATGGCGATGCCCGAGAAGACCATGAACTCGTAGCCGAAGATCGGCTTGCGGCTGAAGGTCGGGATGACCTCCGAGACGATGCCGAACGACGGCAGGACCAGGATGTAGACCTCGGGGTGCCCGAAGATCCAGAAGAGGTGCTGCCACAGCAGCGGGTCGGCTCCCATCTCCGGGTTGAAGAAGTTCGCACCGAAGTTGCGGTCGAACATCAACAGGAACAGCGCCACCGTGATGACCGGGACGGCGAACAGCAGCAGGAACTGCACTACCAGAATCATCCAGGTGAACACCGGCATCTTGAACAGCGTCATGCCGGGTGCCCGCATGTTGAGGACCGTCACGATCAGGTTCATCGCCGAGATCAGCGAGGCGATGCCGGCGATCTGGAGGCCGATGGCGTAGAAGTCCATGCCGTGGCCGGGCGAGAACGTCACCCCCGTGTTCGGCGCATAGGCGAACCATCCGCCGTCGGGGGCGTCGCCCACCAGCCACGCGCAGTTCAGGAACAGTCCTCCGGCCAGGAAGATCCAGAACGACAGGGCATTGAGACGGGGGAATGCCACATCTCGGGCGCCAATCTGGAGCGGAAGCAGGTAGTTCGCGAACGCGGCCGCCATTGGCATGATCACCAGGAAGACCATGGTGACGCCGTGCATCGTGTAGATCTGGTTGTAGAGGTCGGCGCCGACGACCGTGCCGTTCGGGGTGGCCAACTGGAGGCGGATCAGCAGCGCCTCGAGGCCTCCGATGCCGAAGAAGAACAGGGCCGTTGCCCCGTAGAGGATGCCGATCTTCTTGTGGTCGACGGTCGTGACCCAGTCGCGCCAGCCACCACCGCCCTTGGGTCGGGAATAGGCGCCGAGCGGCAGTGCTGCGCCGGTCCCGGATGTCAGTTCTGCCACGGACTCACTCATCACTCCACCTCCGTGGCGACGATGACATCGATCGACGGGGCGGTCCCGAGGGTCTGGAGATAGGCCACCACGTTGTCGATCTCGGTCTCGCCGAGACCCAAGGCCGGCATGCCCCGGCGGCCCTCGGCATAGGCGGGCTTCTCGGCCGGTGCGTTACGCAGCCAGGCCTCGAGTTGGGTGCGGTCGAGGCTGCCGTCCGGCTCGTAGAGGTTGAAGATCCCGCCGGCGTAGGTGGTGCGGCTCATCAGGTGCGTCAGGTTCGGGGCGGCGTTGGACACCAGGTCGGCGCCCTTGCTGGCCTCGTCGTCGTGTGGGCCGTTGAAGCCGTTGATCACGTGGCAGCGTGCGCACTGCGTCTCGAAGATGGCCTTGCCGGCGACGGCTGCGGGATCGGTGGGCTCGGCGGCCGGCTCCAACTGCTGGTCGACCCAGGCCTGGAAGTCGGATGGGCTGAGCGCCACCGCCTGCATCCGCATACGGGAGTGGGACAGGCCGCAGAACTCGGTGCACTGCCCGAAGTAGACGCCCTCCTCGTCGGCGGCGATCTTCCAGTAGGTGACGCGGCCCGGGACGGCGTCACGCTTGCCGTTCAGCGCCGGGATCCAGTGGCTGTGGATCACGTCGCGGCTGGTGATCTTGAGCTCGATCTCCTCACCGATCGGGATCACCAACTGGTTGGCGGTAACGATGTCGGCGGGCGGCAGGTTGCGTGCGTCAGAGAGGTCGATGCCCTCGAGGCCACCGAAGTAGTAGCGGTATTCCCACCACCACTGCTGGCCGACCACGACCACCTCGGGTTCCCACATCGTGGACTCGCCGTCGACGGACAATGCCATGGCGTTGTCCTCCCTGCTGCTGATGTCCACCAGGGTCACGATCGTGAAGGCGCCGACCACCATCAGGATCAAGGTCGGCACGATGGTCCAGAGGATCTCGAGGCGGAAATTGCCGTGGATCTGTTCGGGGTACTCCTCATCGCTGTGGTCGTCGTGGAACCGCCACCAGAGATAGCCGGTGCCACCGAAGATGATCAGGAACACCACCCCGGCCACGATGAAGACCGGGTCGGAGAGTGAGTCGATCGTGCGCGCATAGGGACCCTGTGGCTTGAGGGTGTCGAGTTCGGCGTCGGACGCGCAGCCGGCGAGCGCTACGACGGAACCGAACAGGCCCAGCAGTCCTGCAGGGCGAAGGATCTTCCACATGGCCGTGCCCACTAGTGCCCGTCCCCAGATTGCGTGTCCGTGGCGTGCGTGTCACTGCCCTTTTGGTGGAACTCCCGTTCGCCGGTAGCGGCGGTGACGATGCCGGCCACGATCACTGCGACGAAGCCGACCAGAAGCGCACCCTGCACCATTCCCCGGGGCAGGTGCGGATTGCGGCTGACGAGGACGGCCCCACCCAGGACGACCAAGCCGACGACAGTGGCCACGACCACGGCGCCGTTAACCGAAGAGGCCAGCAGCACCCGGGACATGGCGATCACGAGGACGCCGACACCCAAAGTCCCGAGCACCGGGATCTCGACCGGGCGCATCAACTTCTCGCGTTGTGCGGTGTTGTGAGCCGGGTTGCCGCTGAGCTTCTCCGACCAGTTGGTCATGGTCCACTCGACGGCAACGGCGGCCACCGCACAGATGCCGATGACGAATATGGCGGGGTGTACGACGGCTCCGACGGCGGTGGCGCCCACGCCGAGGGCGGCGAAGACCGGCCACCACGACCCGCCCACGGGGCGCTGGGCCGGCGGGGCGTCGTCGGTGCCGAGGAGTTCGGCAGCGGCCTCGGCGTCACCGTCCCGGAAGGCGATGGAGAACAGGGCCAGTCCGAGCGCCACAGCGGCAGCGCCCACGAACAGGCCGTAGGAGACATGGTTTCCGACGGCGCCCTTCCAGGCAAGGCTGATCGGGCCGGTCTCATCGCCGCCAGAGGTGTAGCCGGCAAATGACGCCGCTCCGAAGGCAGCCACGAAGACCCCGAACCAGAGCTTGAAGCCTGTGGTGAACATCGTTCGTTCCTACCCGTGTCCTACTTGGCGATGTAGATGAAGAGCCAGATGACCGAGTAGACGGCCACGACGGCATACCAGAAGATCGATACCGAGATCACGAGGTCCTGGTGACGACCGGTGGCCTGGCCACCGAACGCACGCAGCAGGACAAGGCCCATCCACAGAACGGCGATCCCCGTCATCACCATGTGGGCGCCCACGATGACGAACAGCAGGGTGGTGGCCACGCTGTGGTCGATGGGCAGGGCGATGTCGTTGAGGTAGAAGACCGTCTGGTTGACGGCTGCGATGCCCAGCAGGGCGGTGAGGCCGAGGGCGATGTAGCCGTGGGTGCGGTCCTCGTGGATGCTGGCGTAGTGGGCCCAGGCCATCGTGATGGCGGCCATGGCGAAGGTCGACATGAGCGACCCACCCGGCTTGAGTTCGATGGCACCCTCGGGGAACCATTCAGCGCCCCAGGCGAGGGTGTCGTTGCGGACCGAGAAGTAGTACGAGAAGAGAGCTGCGAAGAACATGGCGGCTGCGCCGGTGGCGAAGGCCGTGCCGACCAGAAGGGTGCGCGGTCGGGCGAGGGGGGCCTCGACTGGGGAGAACTCGGTGCCGGCCGCCATCAGGAGGCCACTCCCGAATTCTCGAGGGCGTCGAGCAGGGGACGCTCGGAGGTGACCTCGACAGACGACGGGTCCGCTGTCCACTCGAGCGTGTGGCCACCCCACGGGTCGGCCGGTGCAGCGACACCGGTGAGGCGCCTGATGCCGTTGGCGAACCAGCCGATTGCGCCGGCCAGCAGCAGCACGGCGCCGACCAGGGCGACCAGGTTGAGGGCGTCGACCCCGGAATCGGGTGAGCCGGCGGCAGCCACGGACGCGCCGGTGAAGTCGTTCTGGCCCATGAACCCACTGAGCAGGTCGGCGACGCCGAGCAGCAGCACGCCCACGACGGCGGCGAGTCCGGCCAGGAGGCCGAGGCCCTGCGAGGAGACCCTGCCGAAGATGCGGTCACCCCACCAGAGGGTGCCGGCCATGGCACCGACGAATGCGGCGCCCATGGTGAGGGTCATCTGGGCGCCGGTGGCTGAGGTGTCGAGCAGGTCGAACGGATCGACGGCCCGCAGGGCGCCGACGGCTGCGGCAACGAGCAGCAGCAGCATGGCCAGCACCGACAGGACCATCGGGGCGGGTGGCCTGTTGCCTGCACCCGACCCGAGGTTGGCGGCACCCCGGCGCAGCGTGTCGGCCAATCCGCCGAACAGCGCCAAGGCGACCAGCAGGGCGGCAAAGGCGTAGACGACGTAGATCGCCTCGTTCAGGACCGGCGTGCCCGGGGTGTCGAAGAACGACTGGGCATAGGCACCGAAGCCGACGACTCCCAGCATCGTGGTGAGGACAAGGACGGCGTTGTGGTTGACGAGCCGGTTGCGCACCGACACCGGGACGATGTCGAAGGCAATGCCGACCAGCGGCAGTGCAAAGGCGTAGACCTGCGGATGGCTGAACGCCCAGGAGAGCTGCTCCCAGATGGCGTCCTCGGCCCCGAAGCGCACGGCGGTGCGGCCCCGCAGGTCGACATAGGCGAGGACGACGTTGGCGGCCAGCACCGGAAGCGTCAGCAGCCAGAACGTGCCCGCCACCAGCAACGTCCAACTGAACAGCGGGATGCGGTGCAGGGTGAGGCCGACGACCCGGCCGCAGACGATGGTCGTGAGCAGTGAGACGGTGGCACCGAGCAGGCCACCGATGACCATCAGGAGGCCGACGAGCGTTAGGGCGACGGCCTGACGCTGGCCGCCGGCGTCGGGGGCGCCGAGCCCGCCGTCGATCAGGAAGCCGGTGACGGTGGTGCCGGCGCCGATCAACCAGGTCCAGAAGGAGAAGGCGGCCATCCGAGGGAAGGCGATGCTGTCGGAGCCCACCTGGAGGGGGGCCACTGCCGTGCCGAGACCCACGAGGATGGGCACGATGGCGAGCAGCACGAGTCCGACCCGGTGTGCGGACCAGAACTGGAAGACCTCGTCGGCGCTACCGAACACCTCGGCTCCACCGAGGTCGAGACGCTCGAAGGCCACGAGGACGCCGGTGAGGAGGCTGGCCAGCAGCGCCAGCGAGCCGGCGCCGAGCCAGTAGCGACCGAGCGTGTTGGCGTCGGTGGAGGTGACGACGCGCTCCAGCGCGGTTGCGCCGTCGGTCTCCAGAGGGGTGTCGGTCATCGTCCTCAAAACTGATTCGTCCTGCGGGTCCGGGTGGTGCCCTCGCCTACCCACCCGAGTGGGCCCGGAACACGAGAGGCTAAACGGATCAACGGTGATCCCGCCGCTCTTCCGGCGTCACGAGGATAGCCGCCTGAAACCCCCGGTCCTGCCACGTGATCACACGCGAAGGATCATCTCGATCGGCCAACTCTCAGACCACCACGTCGACCACGATCGCCCCGAAGAGCAGCGTGACATAGGTGATCGAGTAGGTGAAGAGGCGCATGGCCGTACCTTCCGAAGGGTCCCTCCTGAGTGACAGGGCGAACGCCGTGAACACCGCACCGAGGGCGAGCGCCGATGCCAGGTAGATGGCCCCCATGTCCGCCACAGGAGCGAACACCAGGGTCAGCGCCACGAGTATCACCGTGTAGAAGAGGATGCGCCGGGCGGTCGTCTCGAGGCTGGCCACGACCGGAAGCATCGGCACCTCGGCCTTCGCGTAGTCGTCGCGGTACCTGATGGCGAGGGCCCAGAAGTGCGGGGGTGTCCAGTAGAAGATGACGAGGAACAACACGATCGGCGCCCAGCCCAGCGAGTTGGTCACCGCCGACCAACCGACCAGCACAGGCACGGCGCCCGCCGCCCCACCGATGACGATGTTCTGCGTCGAGGTGCGCTTCAGCCAAAGCGTGTAGACGAAGACGTAGAACAGGGTTGCCGACACCGCCAGCACGGCACTGAGCAGGTTGACGAAGGCGACCAGCCAGGCGAAGGCCACCACCTCGAGGGTGATGGCGAACACGAGGGCGTTGCGGGGCGACACCACACCGGTGACCAGCGGACGGTCCTTCGTGCGTTCCATGAGAGCATCGATGTCTGCATCGACGACCATGTTGGTGGCATTGGCGCCGCCGGCGGCAAAAGTGCCGCCGAGCACCGTGGCCACCATCAGCCAGACGGAGGGCACGCCCTGCTCGGCGACGAACATGGTCGGCACCGTCGTGACGAGCAGCAACTCGATGATGCGCGGCTTCGTGAGCGCGACATAGCCGGCGACCCGTGCGCGGAGAGGGAGGAGGGGAAGTTCAGGTGGCGCCGACATCGCCGTCAGGCTAGGTGGCGCTCACCCGTGACGGACAGGTCGACGCCACTCAGCCGGTGAGCCAGTCGGCGGGAGTGGGACCCTCGGGATACAGGCGCTGCTGAAAGCGGCGCATACCCGACAGCCAGCGGTCGACGTCGTCGCCCTTGCGGCGCACGTACTCGGCAACCTCGGGGTGCGGGAGGATGTGGAAACGCCCGTCGGCGAGGCCCTCGACGACCACGCCAGCCAGATCCTCGGCGGACATGACCCCATCGACGCCCGCAGCGCCGAACCCCTGGTCGGCGTCGAGTAGGTCGGCCGTCGGACTGTTGGCACGGATGTTGCTCTCGACCGCCTGAGGGCAGAGCACCGACACACCGATGCCACGATCGCCGTAGGTGATGGCGATCCACTCGGCCAGCGCCACGGCAGCGTTCTTGGTGACCGAGTAGGCCAGCGAGCCGATCTGGGTGAGCAACCCGGCCGCCGACGCCGTGTTGAGTAGCCAGCCGCCGCCCTGGTCGACCATGTGCGGGATGGCGTGGCGGGCGGCGTAGAGGTGCGCCATCACATGCACACCCAACATGTCCGTCATCTCGGCGTTGGGTGCCTCGAGGCCACCGAGCGTGACGTAGCCGGCATTCGACACGAACAGGTCGAGCCCGCCGTGCATCTCGACCGTGTCGTCGACCAGCGCCTTCACCTGCGCCTCGTCGGCGACATCGCAGCCGACGGCGGTGCCGCCCACCGACGCCGCCACCTCAGCAGCCCCGTCGGCATCCCGGTCAGCGACCACGACCGCCTGAGCCCCCTCGGCGTGGAACCTCTCGGCCAGCGCCTTCCCGATGCCGCTCGCTCCGCCGGTGACCACTGCAACCTTGCCATCGAGTTCCATGGGGCAATCCTAGGAAGGCCTGCCGCCGTGGGCCCCGTCCGGACACCCCCCTAGCCTTCGTGGCGTGCGGAGACCCTCATGAGATCACGCCTGTCACCCGATGCGTACCACCGCATCTGCGGCATCGCCTTGGGCCTGTTGGCGATGATCATCGTCACCGGCGGCGCCGTGCGCCTGACGGGCTCCGGCCTGGGCTGCTCCGACTGGCCGACCTGCGAACAGGACCAGTTCGTCCCCGAAGCCAACTTCCACGGCTGGATCGAGTTCGGCAACCGCCTCCTCACCGTCATTGTCTCGGTTGCCGTGATTCTCGCCGTTCTCGGCTCGATGGCCCGCAACCCCCGACGCTCCGACCTGGTGCGCCTGTCCTGGGGACTGGTCGCAGGCGTCGTGGCCCAGATCGTCCTGGGTGGCATCGTGGTGCTCAGCCACCTCAACCCGTGGCTGGTCCTGGGCCATTTCGCCCTGTCGATGGTGCTCGTCGGCAACGCCGTGGTCCTGCGCCACCGGTCCGGCGACCACCTGCGTGCGGCGCGCCCGTCGGTGCCTGTGCCCTCCGAGCAGTTGCGCTCGATGGCCACCGCTATCACGCTGTTCTCGGTCGCGGTGCTGACTACCGGCACGTTCGTCACCGGCTCCGGCCCCCACGCCGGCAGCCGCGACGATCCGATCCCCCGCCTGCCGTTCCGGCCGTCCGACATCGCCCGAGTCCACGGGACGACCGTCGTTCTCTTCCTCGTGATGGTGGCGGCCCTGGCCCTGGCCGTTCGCCGCGATCCGACCGGTGAGCGCCTGCGTCCCCGGATGCAGGCGCTCGGGGCCATCGTCGTGCTCCAGGCGGGCATCGGCTGGACGCAGTACTTCACCGGCGTGCCCGAACTCCTCGTCGGGCTGCACCTCGCCGGCGCCACGGCCCTCTGGGCGACCGTCGTGTCCCTGTGGCTCGGGGCCCGGGAACACGTTCCCGTTCCCGAAGGCGCCCCGGCATGACGCGGGCAGCGATGCCGGACATCGACGAACGACTCGACGAGGACGTCGGCGAGGACGTCGACACCGAGCGACCGTGGATCGTGCTGGTCTGGAACGACCCGATCAACCTGATGTCATACGTCGCCTTCGTCTTCCGGAAGCTGTTCGGCTACAGCCGCCAGAAGGCCGACAAGCTCATGCTCGACGTCCACCACAAGGGCCGGGCGGTCGTCTCGTCGGGCACCCGCGAGAAAGCCGAAATGGACGTCTTTCGTCTTCACGAGCACGGCCTCTGGGCCACCATGCAGCAGGATGACTAGAAGGACCGGGGAGTAGGGATCCATGGTGCGCCGTCGACGCCCAGTCGCCTTCGCCCGCTCGGGCGGCCTCGTCGAGGTCCGCCTCGGCGACGAGGAGCGCGACCTCGTGGCGAACCTGGCCGGGCAGTTCCGCTCGCTCCTCTCGGAGGATGCCGGACCGGACCAACGACGCCTCTACCCAACCGCCTACCTCGACGATCCGGAACGCGACGCCGACTACGCCGCTCTCGTCCACGATGACCTGCTGCGTTCACGCCTCGAGGCCGCCGACGTGGTCTCGGCCACCGTCGGCAACGAAACCCTCGATCCCGGTGAGCTCGAGCAGTGGATGGTCGTCCTCAACTCGCTACGCCTCGTCATCGGGACCCGCCTCGACATCTCCGAGGCGGACGAGTTCGACCCCGAGGCGCCCGACGTGGCCGAGCGTTCGCTCCTGCTGTGGCTGGGCCTGCTCCTCGAGGAGGCCGTCGAGGCGTCGCTGGGGTTCCTCCGGTAGGGGGCCCGCGTGCCGCTGCCCGCGCCTTCGGTCGGTTTCCGGTGGCCGCTTGCTATCGTGGCGCCGCCCTCACGAGACGCGAGCCCCCATCGTCCAGCGGCCTAGGACGCCGGCCTTTCACGCCGGTAACACGGGTTCGAATCCCGTTGGGGGTACCAGGAACGGACGGTTCGGATGCCTTCTGGGAATCCGGCCGGTCGTTCGGGGTCCTGTGGTGCAGTTTGGAGTGCACGCCGGCCTGTCAAGCCGGAGGTCGCGGGTTCAAATCCCGTCAGGACCGCCACCGTCCCCCGCCATCGGGCGGGAGGCGCACGGTCGGGTAGCTCAGTTGGCAGAGCGTCCGCCTGAAAAGCGGAAGGTCCCCGGATCGACGCCGGGCCCGACCACCAAGACCGAAGCCCGCCCCCGGGGGGCGGGCTTCGTCGCGTTCCATCCCTGCCACTATCTTTGGCAGGGATGAGCCAGACCTCGCTTCCTGAACACCGTGTGCTCGTCGCCGAGGCGAACCTGCGGGACCTCGGAGATTTGCCGACGACCGACGGGCGAACGGTGCGCACCGGACGGCTTTTCCGCAGCGGCTACCTCTGCGACCTCCAGGGATCGGCGCTTGCCACGGTCGAAGGACTGGGCCTACGCACGATCATCGACCTGCGCCGTCCCGACGAGATCCGGAATCGCCCACACCCCGACTTCGACGGCACCGAGGTCGTCCACGTGTCGGTGTCGGCCGACGACAACGAATTCGCCGTGCTCGCCAACCGCATGGAGGTGGACCCATCGGCGATCCCCGGACCGGAACTGATCGCCGACTACTTCCGAAACACCGTACGCAACCGCCTGGACCGCTACCGCACGGTCTTCGACCTGGCGACGGATCCCGACCGGCACCCGTTGTTGTTCAACTGCACCGCCGGCAAGGACCGGACCGGTTTCGTGGCCGGGAGCCTGCTGCGCCTCCTCGGCGTGCCCGAGGAGGTCGTGATCACCGACTACCTCCTCAGCAACGACGTGCGCCGCAAGTGGATTCAGCAGCGCGAAGACCAGCACAGGCAACTGATCGCCGACCGCCTCCATGTCGCGCCGGACGAGGTCGGCGATGAGCACATGGTCAACACCCGGGCGATCCTCTGGTGCAACGCCGCCTATCTCGCTGCCTCGTTCGACACGGTGGAGGAGTTCTGGGGCACCTGGGAAACATTTCGACGGGACGGCCTCGGACTCGACGACACCCGGATGGACGCCTTCCACGACGCCATGCTGGCCTGATCCGTCACCACCCGCCTACCGACCTCCAGCCGGGCCTGTCCTATGGTCCGCACCACTCGCAAGCAGGGAGAAGCGTCATGGCCGTTGGCTGGTTCATGGACGACGAGCCGTCGCCGTCCTTTCCGATCTACACGCGCGGCAACGTGGGCGAGGTGTTCCCCGACCCCGTTTCACCGCTGACCGCCGACCACACCTGGCATGGTGCCGGCGACGTGGGCATGCGGGAGTTCCTGTCCCGCTTCACCATCGACCTCGACGAAATCGACGACGGCCACAAGGTCATGTTCGAGATCTTCGGCGGGTACATGTTCCTGAACCTGAGCATCGCCCGCCTCATGGGTGCCCGCTCGTCGGGGATGACGCCCGAGCTGGTCGACATGGGCTTCTTCGGCTCGCAGTCGAGCCTGCCCGCCTACGTACCCCGCCCCAAGGACGACGACCCCGCAATCGTCGCCAGGGTCGACGGCCTCATGTTCTCCTGGATGACCGCCACGGAGTGGCCGGCCATCGACGAGCACGTCGTCGAGGTCGATGCACTCGTCGCCGCCCGTCCCGACCTCGGCACCGCATCCGAGGCCGAACTGGTCGCCCGCATGCGCGAGATGATGCCGGTGTTCGCCCGGGTCTTCGCCACACACGGCGAGGTCAGCGCCGCCGCCTCGGTCACGATGGGCGCCATCACCGCCATGGCCCTCGGCCTCGGCAAGCCCGGACTCGACCTGCGCATCGCCGGCGGACTCGGTGGCGTGGTGTCGGCCGCACCCAGCTTCGCCATGTGGGACCTCAGCCGCCAGGTTGCGAGCTCGGACGAGTTGACTGCCGCCTTCGACGCCGGAACCGACGGACTCCACAGCCGCCTGGAAGACCTCGGCGAACCGGCTGTCGACTTCCTTGCCGGCCTCGACGCCCTACTGACCGAACACGGCAGCCGGGGCCCCAACGAGTGGGAGTTGCGCTCACCCGCATGGGGCACCCACCCCGACCTGGTCCTGACCCTGGTCGACCGGATGCGGCTCTCCGACGACTCGCACGACCCGCGTGCCCGCCACGAGGCGGCACGGGCGCAGGCCGACGAGGCGCTGGCCGTGCTGCGCGGCATGGTCGCCGGCGACGAGGCCCAGGCCGGCACCCTCGAGATCGCCAACACGGCCAGTTCGGTGTTCATCCCCGCACGCGAACTCGCCAAGGCCACGATCGTCAAGGTCATCCACGAGGCCCGACTGGCGGCACTCGAGTTCGGCCGCCGCCTCGCCGCCGACGGCCGACTGGCCGAAGCCGGCAACGTGTTCATGCTGCGCGACGCCGAACTCGAATCAGCGATGGGCGGCAAACTGGCCGACGAAGCGACCGACCGCGAGGCCACCTACCTCTCACTGTTCGACCTGGCGCCGCCCTACTGGTTCGCCGGCGAGGTCCCCGGCGCAGATGCCTGGCAGAGCAGCGAGGTCCCGGCCTCGACACGCAGGATCGTGCAGGGCATGGGGGGAAGCGCCGGTACCGCCACCGGTCGGGCCCGGATCATCACCGACCCGTCAGATCCGGCCGGCCTCGAACCGGGCGACATACTCGTGGCCCCCATCACCGACCCCTCCTGGACGCCGCTGTTCGTCCCGGCCGCAGGCGTGGTGGTCGACGTGGGCGGCACCATGAGCCACGCCGTCATCGTGAGCCGGGAACTCGGCATCCCGTGCGTCGTGTCGGCGACCGGCGCCTCGACCCGCATCCCCGACGGTGCGCAGGTCAGGGTCAACGGCGACACCGGCACCGTCACGATCCTCGGGGACTGACTCAGACGCAGTTGGGCGCCCGGTCCGCCTCGAGCAGGCCTCCGGCGATCAGCCACGCGACCGTGTCGTGGAGGGTTTCCTCGACCGGACGCCAGGAGCCCAGCCCGCTGTCGGCGAGCAGCCCGGCGTCGTCACCGGGGACGATGCCGAGCATGATCTCGACGGCCTCGGCGTCGACCATCTGTTCGAGGGCCTCGCGGGGGGTCGGGAACAGCGCCCGGTCGCAGCCCGTCACCTCGCTGACCACCGCATGGAACTCGTCCCAGTCCATGTAGGTGCCACCGGCCACATAGCGCTGCGGCCCCCGACCCGGTTGGAGCAGTCCGACCAGCGCCTTCGCCAGGTCGCGCACGTCGACCAGCAGCCAGCCGCCGCTGGCGAGGCTCATCATGATCTCACTCTGGAGGGTCGGGATCAGGTTGGCTGCCAGCACGTTGAGGCCCAGGTCGGTCGGGCCGGTCACGCCCGCCGGATAGATGATGTTGACCGGGGCGCCTGCGTCCTGCATGCCGCGGGCGTGTTCCTCGGCGATCGCCTTCGAGGCGTTGTAGGGGTTGCCGCCACCCTGCACCGGATCGTGGCCGGAGAGTACGTCGCCGGTGGGCGGGAAGATCACCGACATCGTCGACAGGTGGACGATCGGATCGCATCCCACAGCCGCCGCCGTATCGAGCACGTTGATCGCCCCGGGAGCGTTCACTTCGAGCGCCAGGTGCATCTGTTCCGGATCGAGGCTCGTGAACGCCGCCGTGTGGATGCAGGCATCGCAACCCCGCAAGGCCTCGGCGACACTGTCGGGATCCGTCATGTCGCCCACCACGTGGTCGATGGCATCGTCGATGCCCTGGGCCGCACGCATCTGGTCCAACTTGTCGCTGCTGCGGACCAACGCCCGCGGCTCGTGGCCGGCGTCGACCAGCGCCCGAAGCACGTGCCCCCCGATGAACCCGGTTCCACCCGTCAACATCACGCGCATCGTGTTCCCCCTGGTTCGCCTGCTCGTCAGTCTCTGCAACCAACGACCGACCGTAGCCCCGGCCCGCCTTTGGCGCGGCGCCCGCCGATGGCACATGATCTCAGGCACGACGGACTCCTTCCAGAAGATGGGTGAATTCATGAGCACACGAGAGCAGATCTACATCGGTGGGGCCTGGGTCCCATCAGACGGAGACGGCAGCATCGAAGTCGTCAACCCGTCAAACGAGGAAGTCATCGGCTCGATCCCCGAGGGGACCGCAGCCGACGTCGACGCAGCGGTCGCAGCGGCCAACGCAGCGTTCCCGTCATGGTCGGCGGCACCCCTCGAGGAACGGCTCGGCTACATCGAGGCCCTCGGTGCCCAGCTCGCCGCTCGCAGCGAGGAGATCGGCAACCTGATCTCCCGGGAGGTCGGCATGCCGGTCGGCCTCTCCATGATGATCCAGGCCGGCATCCCGACCGCAACCACGTCGGGCGTTCCCATCACGGCCCGGGAGTTCGCGTTCGAGGAGACGATCGGACGCTCGTTGGTCACCCGTGAGCCCGTCGGCGTGGTCGGCTGCATCACCCCGTGGAACTATCCGCTGCACCAGATCATGGCGAAGGTCGCCCCTGCCATGGCCGTGGGCTGCACCGTGGTTCTCAAGCCCAGCGAGGTGGCGCCCCTGAACGCCTTCCTTTTGGCAGACATCATCGACGAGTTGGGCTTCCCGGCCGGCGTGTTCAACCTGGTGTCCGGTGTCGGTCCGGTGGTCGGCGAGGCGATCGCCGCCCATCCCGACGTCGACATGGTGTCGTTCACCGGCTCGACACGGGCCGGCACACGCGTTGCCGAGGTAGCCGCCGCCAACGTCACCAAGGTCCACCAGGAGCTCGGCGGCAAGTCCGCCAACATCATCCTCGACGATGCCGACTTCGCTGCGGCCATCCCGTCGGCGATCGGCGCCGCCTACCTCAACTCGGGCCAGACGTGCAGTGCGCTCACCCGCCTGCTGGTACCGGCCGACCGCATGGACGAGGCCGCCGAACTCGCCGCCGCAGCGGCAGCCGGCCACACCGTCGGTCCCGCCGACGAAGCCGGCACGCGGCTCGGTCCGCTCGTCTCCCAGGTCCAGTGGGACCGGGTGCAGGGCTACATCCAGAAGGGCATCGACGAGGGTGCCACGCTCGTCACCGGTGGCACCGGCAAGCCCGACGGCCTCGAGACCGGCTACTACGTCAAGCCCACCGTCTTCGCAAACGTCGACAACTCGATGACGATCGCCCAGGAGGAGATCTTCGGCCCGGTCCTGTCGATCATCGGCTACGAGGACGAGGACGACGCGATCCGCATCGCCAACGACTCCGACTACGGCCTGTCCGGCGGGGTGTGGAGTTCTGACGCCGACCGGGCGCTGGCCGTCGCCAAGCGGTTGCGCACCGGCGAGGTCGACATGAACGGATCGTTCCTCAACACCGATGCCCCGTTCGGGGGCTACAAGAAGTCCGGCAACGGCCGCGAACTGGGCCGCTTCGGCCTCGCCGAGTTCCTCGAAGCCAAGCAGATCAACCTGCCACTGGGCTGAGCACTCCCGGCGGCGCTCCTCCGCCCGGAGGGCGCCGACCCACAGGAGACAAATTCTCGTATGTACTCTGGACGGCCTCGGTGACAAGGAGGAGACCATGAGGATCCACGTCGACCGCGACAAGTGCGAGGGGCACAGCCGCTGCTACGCACTCGCCCCGGCCCTCGTCGACGTCGACGACCTCGGCAACGCCTTCGAGTTGAACGACGGCGTCGTTCCCGCCGGCATGGAAGAAAAGGCCCAGCTGATCATCGACAACTGCCCCGAATTCGCCATCGCGGTCATCGAGGACTGAGGAAGCCGTGCGGACCAGACAAGGAGGCTCACGATGACCGACACCGAACGCTGTCCGGTCAACGACCTGGCCACCGACTACGACATCTTCGATCCCGACTACGTCCGCGATCCGGTCCCTGCATGGGCCGAGTTGCGCGGGAGTTGTCCGATCGCCCACACCGAGCGATACGGCGGCTCCTGGCTACCCACCCGCTACGAGGATGTCCAGGCGATGGCCAAGATGGTCCCCGAACTCTCGAGTGCCAGCCCGGGACCCATCGTCATCGACCTTCCCGTCGAACTGCGCGACCAGAGCCGACAGGGCTACAACGCCGCAGCTCCCATCAGCGCCGACCCGCCCGAGCAGACCTGGACCCGCAAGGCCCTGCTGCCCCACTTCACCCCCAAGGCCATCGGCCCAGAACGCGACTACTCCGAACGCCTCTGCAACGACCTGATCGACGGATTCATCGACGCCGAAGGCTGTGACGGGGCGGTCGACTACGCCCAGCAGATCCCGCCACGGGTCATCGCCAGCAAGCTCGGCGTCGACCAGTCACGGGTCGACGACTTCATCGGCTGGGTCCGCGGCGTCCTCGAGTTCGGACTCACCGACCCGGAACTGCGCCTGAAGAACTCCAACCTCATCCGGGACTTCTTCGCCGCGGAGGTCGCCAACCGCCGGACCAACCCCGGGGACGACCTCATCACCGCCCTCTGCCAGACCGAGGTCGACGGTGAGTCGCTGCCCGACGAGGTCGTGATCGGCATGTGCAACCTGCAGCTGGTTGCCGGCATCGACACCACCTGGTCGTCAATCGGCTCGGCGCTGTGGCACTTCGCCACCCACGAAAACGACCGCCGGCGCATGGCCGAAGCCGATGACGCCCTCTGGGATACCGCCATCGAGGAACTGCTGCGCTTCTACTCCCCGGTCACCATGGCCCGCAACGCCATCGAGACCGTCGAGTACGGCGGCGTCACCATGGAGCCGGGCGACAAGATCCTCATGAACTTCCCCGGAGCCAACCACGACCCCGACGTGTTCGAGGACCCCGACACCGTGGTCCTCGACCGGCAGCGCAACCGCCACGTCGCCTTCGGGGCCGGCATCCACCGATGTGCCGGGTCGAACCTGGCCCGCATGGAGATGGAGGTCTCGCTCAAGGCCTGGTTCGCGCGGATCCCCGAGTTCACCCTGGTCGACCCCGACGCCGTCACCTGGGCCGGCGGCCAGGTCCGCGGCCCACGCCGCCTGCCGATCCTCTTCGGTTGAGCAGGCTCTCCCAGGTTCGCATCTGCCACATTCGGACATGCGTCCGAAGCAACAGGACACCTGTCCAAGCGCCGTACGCCGTGGCATGGATGATGGTCTGGTAGGAGCCCGGGTACGACCCGAGGCGGCCTCGGCGTGGTCGAGGAGGCGGTCGGCGACCGGAGCCTTTCCCTGATCCAGGCTCTACCCGCCTGCCACCCCCAGCAGCGCGGGAAGCTCGGCCAGGCGGTCGATGACGTGGTCGGCCTCGGGGCCTTCGTCGTCGCCTTCCTCAGGGGCATCGTCCTCGACCACACCGCGAAAGCGCACAGTGGTCATGCCCAGTGCTCGGGCGCCGGCCACGTCGGTGCGACGCAGATCACCGACGTGCACGACCCCGACCGGGTCGTCGACGCTCAACCCCGCAAGGCAGTCCCGGAAGATCGCCGCATCCGGTTTGTAGACGCCCACCTCGTCGGAGAACGAGCAGTGACCGATGTGGTCGAGCAGCCCATGGCTCTCGAGGTAGCCACGCAGGTGGCGGCCGCCAGCCAACGAGGTGTCGCTGACCAGGCCGATCCGGAACCCGGCCCTGGCCAGGGCCGCCATCGCGACCACCCCACCATCGACGGCATCCACCTCGAGCCGGTACGAGGCAGCCTCGAACGCCTCGGCCAGGGCCGCCTCGTCGTCCGGACCGATCCGGCCGGCGAACGCCCGAAAGGCGTCGTTCAATGCCTGCGGCGTCCCGTACTGGCGGCCCGCACGCCACTCGTCCTCGAATCGGGTCGGGAACAGTTCCAAGACCGATCGCAGCAGGTCGGCGGGAAGCTCGAGGCCCCGCTCGTCAACCACCCTTCGCCAGGCGGCAAGCCGGACCTCGACGGCACCCGGCACGCTGACGAGCAGCGTGTTCCAGAGGTCGAAGGTGACAGCCTGCCAGCCTCCTTCCGGCGGGATCAGGATCGACACACCCCGTCGGATACAGCCGCCGCGGCCACCGCCGCGGCGACGGCCATCGGCACCGACTTGTCGAACACCGACGGCACCACGAACTTCGACGAAAGTTCGTCGTCGGATACCGAGTCGGCGATCGCCCGGGCCGCCGCCAACTTCATGTTCTCGGTGATGTCCGTGGCTCCGGCGTCGAGGGCGCCCCGGAAGATGCCCGGGAACGCCAGCACGTTGTTGATCTGGTTCGGATAGTCGCTGCGACCGGTCGCCATGACGGCAGCGAGGCCGTCGGCCTCCTCGGGCCGGATCTCCGGATCGGGGTTGGCCATGGCGAAAACCAGGGGCTCCGAGGCCATGTTCCGCAGGTCGGCCGCCGTGAGCAGCCCCGGAGCGCTGAGGCCGATGAAGACGTCGGCCCCGTGGAGTACATCGTGGACCGTGCCCATCTTGCGGTCGGGGTTGGTGTTGTCGGCGAACCACTCCTTGGCGAAGTTCAGGTCGCCCCGCCCCGAGTACACGGCACCCTGCCGGTCAATGCCGACAATCTCGCCGATGCCGGCGTCGATCAGGATCCTGCCGACCGCCATGCCGGCTGCGCCGACGCCCGAGATCACGACCGACAGGTCACCGATGTCGCGACCGGTGAGCCTGAGCGAGTTCCACAACGCCGCCAGGGTGACCACGGCCGTGCCGTGCTGGTCGTCGTGGAAGACCGGGATGTCGAGCGCCGCCTTGAGCGACTGCTCCACTTCGAAGGCGCCCGGCGCCTTGATGTCCTCGAGGTTGATGCCGCCGAACGTGGGCGCCAGGCGGATGACCGTCTCGATGATCTCCTCGGGCGACTCGGTGTCGATGCACACCGGGAACGCATCGACGCCGGCGAACTCCTTGAAGAGCAGCGCCTTGCCCTCCATCACCGGCATGGCCGCCTCCGGGCCGATGTCGCCGAGGCCCAGCACCGCCGAGCCGTCGGACACGATGGCGACCGTGTTCTTCTTGATGGTGAGGTCGTGGGCCCGGCTGGGATCGTCGTGGATGGCCATGCAGATGCGGGCGACGCCCGGCGTGTACGCCATCGACAGGTCGTGCATGTCGCTGACCGGTACCAGCGGAAGCACCTCGATCTTGCCGCCCTCGTGCATGTGGAACGTGCGGTCGTACCAGAACACGAGCGCGACGCCGTCGAGTGCCTCGATGGCAGCCACCACCCGTCCGGCATGGTCCTCGTCACTACAGTTGACGACCACGTCGTTGACGAGGACATCGCCGCGCACGTCGAAGCCACCCATCGACACGATGTTGGCGCCTGTCTCACCAATGGCCGTGGCAAGACGTCCCAGGGTGTTGGGCACGTTGGCCAACTCGACGTGAAGGTCGATCGAATAGGCGGCAGTCGGCAGGAACGGCATGGGCAGTGATCCTACGGGGCAGCCCTAGCCGCCACCCGGGTCAAGGGCCTTCGTAGGAGAACCCCAGGTCGAGGGCGGTGACCAGCGGACGAAAGGCGATCCCCGCCGCCTCGGCCAGCGCACCACAGGTGCCGCCCCGGTCGACGATGGGGAGGATCATCACCGGTTCGGCCCCCAAAGCCCGAACCACCTCGGCCGCCTCGAGCGGAGAGGCACCGCGCGTGACGACGTCCTCGCAGATCACGACCCGGTCGCCGGGCTCGAGTGCACCCGCCAGCCGGCCCTCGACGCCGTGGCCCTTCGACTCCTTGCGGATGCTGAACGAACGCAGCGAGCGCCCCCGGGTGGCAGCGACCGCGGCGATGCCGAACGCCACCGGGTCCGCTCCGGCCGTGAGCCCACCGATGGCGGTCACGTCGTCGGGGATGACCTCGAGCGCAGCGTCGGCGACGAGGAGCAGGCCCTCGGACCGGCAGACGGTCTGCTTTCCGTCACAGAACCAGGTGCTCCTGCGTCCGCTCTTGAGAACGAAGTCGCCCGTCTGGACCGCATGCGCCAACAGGTGGTCGATAAGTGCCTGATTCGGAACGGGGAACGCCTCTGCCACAGCTCCGAACCTAGCGGCGCAGGTCGACCCGGCCGGAGCCCTCGACCAGTTCACCGATGACCCGGGCCGGACGGTCATGGTCAGCGAGTGTGACGACGACACCGTCGGCCTCGTGGCCGGGGACCGCCAACACCATGCCGATCCCGAGGTTGAACACCCGTGCCATCTCGTCGTCGCCGACACCGCCCATCGCCTGGAGCTCCCTGAAGATGCGGGGCACCTCCCAAGCCGAGGAGTCGACGACCGCGTCGACGGCACCACCCAGAACCCGGGGCAGGTTGCCGGGCAGGCCGCCTCCCGTGACGTGGGCGACGGCGTGCACCTCGTGGGCGTCGAGGGCGGCAACCACCGCCGAGGCGTAGATCACGCTCGGCGCCAGCAACTCGTCCGCCAACGACGTCTCCGCACCCTCCCAGGCAGGGTCGTCGAGCGACCGTACGGCAACGTCGAACACGAGGCGACGTGCCAGCGAGAAGCCGTTGGACCGCAGGTTCGGTGACTCGATCCCGACGAGGACATCGCCGGCCGACACCCGGCTGCCATCGAGGACGGCATCGCGTTCGACGGCACCCACCGAAAAGCCGACCAGGTCGAACTGGTCGGCCTCCATCACGCCGGGGTGCTCGGCCATCTCGCCACCAACCAGTGCGCAGCCGGCCTCCCGGCAACCGTCAGCGATGCCTGATACCAACTGCTCCATGGCCACGGGGTCGAGTCGGCCGACGGCCACATAGTCGAGGAAGAACAGCGGCGCGGCCCCGACACACACCAGGTCATCAACGCACATGGCGACGAGATCCCGGCCGATCGTGTCGAAACGGCCCGTCTGGCGGGCGATCTCGGCCTTCGTCCCCACCCCGTCGGTCGTCGACACGAGGAGCGGATCGCGGTAGCCCGACCTCCCGATGTCGAAGAGCCCCCCGAACCCGCCGATGTCGCCGATCACCTCTGGTCGGTAGGTGGAACGCACGTGGGGAGCGATGCGCCGCACGGCGTCCTCACCGGCGCCGATGTCGACGCCCGCCGACCGGTAGTCCTCGGGCACTGTCGCCTCAGGTGCGGTCGAAGAGCCGGGCGGCTTCCTCGACGGGCAACCCACGCTTGAGGTCGTCGCCCAGGACGGGCATGGCCCGTTCCGGAGCCGACGGATCGTCGGGATGCTCGAGCACCTGCTTCGTGAGGTTGGCAGGGATCTCGATCGGGTACTCGCCGGTCAGGCAGGCGGAGCAGAAGCCAGCTCCAACGGCCCCCGTGGCTTCGAGCAGGTGGTCGAGCTTGAGATAGCTGAGCGTGTCGACGTCGAGGTACTCGCGGATCTCGTCGACCGTAAGGTTGGCCGCCAGCAACTCGCCCCGGGACCCCGTGTCCATGCCGTAGAAGCAGGGCCAGCGGTAGGGCGGCGACGACACACGCAGGTGGATCTCCTTCGCCCCGGCATCGCGCAGCATGCGCACCATCGACCGGGTCGTGGTGCCGCGCACGATCGAGTCGTCGACGACGATGAGGCGCTGGCCCTCGATGTTGTCCCGCAGCGGGTTGAGTTTCATGCGCACCGCCGACGACCGCAGGGCCTGCGTGGGTGCGATGAACGTGCGGCCGATGTAGCGGTTCTTTACGAGGCCGTGGCCGAAATCGATGCCCGACCGCCGGGCGTAGCCCTCGGCCGCCGGGATGCCCGACTCGGGCACGCCCATGACCAGGTCGGCCTCGACGGGCGCCTGCTCAGCGAGCGCCTCGCCCATCTGGACGCGGGCATGGTGGACGCTCTGCCCGTAGAGGACGCTGTCGGGCCGGGCGAAGTAGATGAACTCGAAGAGGCAGAGTCGGGGGTCGATCTCGACGGGGTCGAACGGGTGCAGCGACCGGCAGCCCGTCCGGTCGATGATGACGACCTCCCCGGGCTCGAGTTCCCGGACGAAGTGCGCCCCGATCACGTCGAGGGCAGGTGACTCGGAGGCGAGCACCCAGCCCCCGTCGAGGCGGCCCAGGCACAGTGGCCGGAACCCGTTGGGATCGCGCACGCCGATGATGCGCTCACGATCAGCGAACACGAGCGAGAAGGCACCGTGGAGCCGGGGCAGCACATCGGACAGTGCCGCCTCGAACGCCGCGCCGGGCTCGAGGTCGGGGCGAGCGAGCAGCGACGTGGTGAGAAGCTCTGCCATGAGGTCGGTGTCGGAGGTGACGGTGCCCGGAAGCATCCCGGCCTCGGCGGCCAGGGCCTCGGTGTTGACCAGGTTGCCGTTGTGGCCGAGGGCGAACTCGACGTGGTCGACGCCGCGGTACACAGGTTGGGCGTTGCGCCAGGTGCTCGACCCGCTCGTCGAGTAGCGGGTGTGGCCGATGGCGAGGTCGCCGGAAAGCGCTGTGAGGGTCCGATCGTCGAAGGCGTTGGAGACCAGCCCCATCTCCTTGACCACGGTGATCCCCTCGCCGTCGCTGACCGCCATGCCCGCCGACTCCTGGCCGCGGTGCTGCAGGGCATAGAGGCCCAGGTAGGTGAGGTGGGCGACCGGCTGGCCGGGGGCGAACACCCCGAAGACCCCGCAGGCCTCCTTGGGGGTGTCGTCGAAGGGCTCGTCCTGCTCGTCGGGGGCGAGGTACGGGCTCGACACGGGTCTCAGCCTACCGTCGGCCACGCGCACGGACCGGATGCTCAGCGGCTGGCAGTGCCGGCACCAAGCGCCTCCGGCAACCGGTCGGTGAACGCCGCAGTGACCTCGTCGACGCCGATGTCGACCAGGCCCTTGACCGTGAACCGGTCGCCGGTCGCGAGGCCGATGCGGGAAGTCTCCACACCAGCCGCCTCAGCCCGCGCGAACACCTCGACGAGCCAGTCCGGGTGGACGACGATGACGATCCGGCCGGGCGCCTCGCCGAACAGGGCCCGGTGGTCCGCCACCCGGGCGACTTGGACGCCGACGCCGGAGCGGGCAACCATCTCGGCCAACGCCACGCCGAGGCCGCCCGACGAGACGTCGTGAACGCCGTCGACCAGGCCGTCGGAGACGAGTCCCCGGACCAGTTCGGCGACGTCGGCCACCACCGCCAGGTCGAGGTCGGGCAGCCGGCCGCCCGGCGCACCATGTGAGGCGCCCCAGCGGGATCCGCCGAGCCCGTCCGCCTCGGGACCGAGCAGGAGAAGGCGATGACCGTCGACGAGGGTCGCACCGGGCGGTCGCCGGTCGAGCCGGTCGACCATCCCGAGCAGGCCGATGACCGGCGTGGGGTCGATGTCGGTTCCGGCCGACTCGTTGTAGAGGCTCACGTTGCCGCCCACGACGGGAACACCCAGGGCCCGACAGGCCTCACCCATACCGTCGACGGACTCGGAGAGTTGCCACATCACCTCGGGGTGCTCGGGGTTGCCGAAGTTGAGGCAGTTGACGACCGCCAACGGACGGGCCCCCACGCAGGCCAGGTTGAGGACCGACTCGGCCACCAGCATCGCTGTGCCCTGCCGGGGGTCGACGGCACACCAGCGGTGGTTGCCGTCGGTCGTCAGGGCCAGGCCACGACCGGTGTCGATTCCGGTTCCCGGGTGCTTGAGTCGCAGAACCGTGGCATCGTCCCCGGGGCCGACCACGGTGTTGAGGAACAGTTGGTGGTCGTACTGGCGGTAGACCCAGGCCGGGTCGGCCAGCAGTTCGAGCAGTTCGTTACCCGGATCCTCCGGTGCGTCAAGGTCGTCGGCCGAGGGGCCGGGCGGTGCGTCGGGCGCTTGGCGGGGACGGTCGTAGAGGGGAGCGTCCTCGTGGAGCGAGGCAGCCGGCACCTCAGCCAGCACCTCACCGTCGAACCCGTCGAGGATGCGCAGGGCACCCCCGTCGGTGACACGGCCGATGACGCTGGCCCGCACCTCCCAACGCTCGCAGATCTCGAGGACCCGGTCGAGACCGTCGGGTTCGACGATGGCGAGCATCCGTTCCTGAGACTCGCTGGTCATGACCTCGTGGGGTTCCATGCCGGGCTCGCGCCGCGGCACGGCCGACACGTCGATGTCCATGCCGACGCCACCGCGGGAGGCGGTCTCGCTGGTGGCACAGGTCAGGCCCGCTCCGCCGAGGTCCTGGATGCCGACCACGAGCCCCTCGTCGAGCAGGGCGAGGCACGCCTCGATGAGGCGCTTCTCCTCGAAGGGGTCGCCCACCTGGACGCTGGGCCGCTTGTCGCCGTCGGTCTCCTCGGAGAAGCCCGCCGAGGCGAGGACACTGACGCCCCCGATGCCATCGCGGCCCGTGGAGGAACCCAGCAGCACCGCCAGGTTGCCGACGCCCGAGGCCTGGCCGAGCACCAGACGGTCGGTGGGGAGCAGGCCCAGGCACAGCACGTTGACGAGCGGATTGCCCCGATAGGTGGCGTCGAAGACGGTCTCGCCACCGACCGTGGGCACGCCGACGGCGTTGCCGTAGCCGGACACGCCGGAGACCACGCCCTCGGCGATCCAGCGACTGCGGGCATCGTCGATGGGGCCGAACCGCAGGGAATCCATGAGGGCGATGGGCCGTGCACCCATGGTGAAGATGTCGCGGAGGATCCCCCCGACCCCGGTGGCCGCCCCCTGGTAGGGCTCGATCGCCGACGGGTGGTTGTGCGACTCGATGCGGATGGCGGCGGCGATGCCGTCGCCGACGTCGACCACGCCGGCGTTCTCGCCAGGGCCCACGAGCACCCACGGCGCCTCGGTCGGAAGCCGCCCGAGGTGGATGCGACTGCTCTTGTAGGAACAGTGCTCCGACCACATCACCGAGTACATGGCCAGCTCCAACGGGTTGGCGGCCCGGCCGAGGATTCCCTCGATGGTGGAGGCCTCGTCGTCGGTCAGCCCGAGTGCCCGGTGGAGGGGTTCGCTCACGGCGGTGCACGGTAGCGGTCGAGGATCACCAGTTGGTGCGTCCCGTTGGACGATCGAGTTATTCGGTGGAAAGGGGGCCCGATTCGCGAGATTTCATACCCATTCTTCGAATACGAACGCAGAATAGAGTTAGAATTAAATTTCCTTAATTGATGCTCTACATATTCAGAACTATTTAAGGACCCCAGAAGCAACCCACCCGTACAAGAAAGTGTCAAGAGATGCCACGCCAAAAAATGTCAGACGCGGAGAAGGTCGAAACCAGGGCCGTCCGCGATTACCTCACAGCGCTCGAGGCCAACCAACCCAAGCGTGGTCGCAAGCGCACCCCCGACAGCGTCCGCAGCCAGATCGAAGCCGCGACCGCTGCGATGGAGAGTGCCTCGGCCACCAAGCGCCTGGGCCTCGTCCAGGAACGCATTGACCTCGAGGCCGAACTGGACCGCCTCGAGAGCACCGGCTCCGTGGACATGGGCGCCCTCGAATCAGCCTTCGCCGCCAATGCAGCCTCCTACGGCGGCAAGCGGGGAATCTCCTACGCCGCCTGGCGTGAGGTGGGCGTGCCCTCCCCGGTGCTCAAGGCCGCTGGCATCCGCCGCTCGGCCTGAACCGGCGCCGCCCTCAGGCGGCCGCTTCCAGGAGGGAACGGATCAGCACCGATCCGTCGGTACTGCCCAGGAGTTCGTTACACGCCCGCTCGGGGTGGGGCATGAGACCGACCACGTTGCGGGCCTCGTTGCAGACCCCGGCGATGTCGTCGACCGAGCCGTTCGGGTTCCCGACATAGCGCAGGACGATGCGGTCCTCGTCGCGCAGCTGCTCCAACGTGCGTTCATCGCACGTGTAATTTCCTTCGAAGTGGTTGATCGGAATCGAAAGTTCTGCACCCACGGAAGCCGAACCGGTGAGCGACGAATCCGTGGTTTCCACGCGTACCGTCGCAGGCCGACAGAGGAACTTGAGGCCACTGTTCTTCTGCAATGCTCCCGGCAGTAATCCGGCCTCGGTGAGGACCTGGAACCCGTTGCAGATGCCGACGACCGGCCCGCCGGCGGTGGCGAACCGGGCGACCGCCTCCATGGCCGGCGAGAAGCGGGCGATGGCACCCGGTCGCAGGTAGTCGCCGTGGGCGAACCCGCCCGGCACGATGACCGCATCCACGCCCGACAGGTCGTCGTCGCCGTGCCAGAGCAGGCGCCCGCTCCCACCCAGGCCGTCGACGGCCTCGACGGCGTCCATCTCGCAGTTGGTCCCGGGGAAGACGACCACCCCGACGACGGTGCTCACGTGTCGGACTCCGGGGAGATCGCCTCGACCGTGAGGTCGGCGTCCTCGATGACCGGGTTGGTGAGGAACGACTCCGTCAACTCGGCAGCAGCGACCCGCGCCGCTTCGGCGTCGGCGGCCTCGATCGTGAACCGGATGGTCTTGCCGACGGTGACCCCGACGATCCCCTCATAGCCGAGCATCGGCAACGCCCGCTCGACGGTGGCACCTGCAGGATCGGAGATCCCGTCCCGCAGGCGGATGTCGACGAGTACCGAGAACTGCATGGTTCAGGCTCCTTGTGTGCCGGGCCAGTCGGCGAAGGATCGGCCGGTGATGCGCTCGTACGCCTCGATGTAGCGGTGCGAGGTGGCGGCGACGACTTCGTCGGGCAGGGCCGGCGGTGGCGGCTGCTTGTCCCAGTCGAGGCCGTCGAGGAAGTCGCGCACGGGCTGCTTGTCGAACGATGGCGGCGTGGCGCCGGGCGACCACTCATCGGCCGGCCAGAACCGCGACGAGTCGGGGGTGAGCACCTCGTCGGCCAGCACCAGGTGGCCGTCGATGAGTCCGAGTTCGAACTTCGTGTCGGCGATGATGATCCCGCGTTCGGCCGCCCAGTCGGCGCCCCGCTGGTAGCACTCCAGCGACACGGCCCGTGCCTGCCCGGCAAGGTCGGCGCCGATCAGGTCGACGGCCGCTGCAAACGAGATGTTGACGTCGTGCCCCTCGTCGGCCTTCGTCGACGGGGTGAACACGGGCTCGGGCAGGCGGTCGGCCTCCCGGAGGCCCTCGGGCAACACCGAGCCGTGCATGGTGCCGTGGATGCGGTACTCCTTCCAGGCCGAGCCGGTGATGTAGCCGCGCACGATGCACTCGATCGGGAGCATCTCGGCCCGACGACAGAGCATCGTGCGCCCGGCAAGGTCAGTGGCGCCGTTCGTACCCGGGGCGTCGGCCGGGTCGGTGGAGAGCAGGTGTCCAGGGACCACGTCGGCCAGCAGGTCGAACCAGAACGCCGACATGGCGGTGAGGACCCTGCCCTTGTGCGGGATGGGCTCGTCCATCACGACGTCGAATGCGGAGATGCGGTCGGAGGTGACCATGAGGAGGCGGTCGTCGCCGGCGTCGAAGATGTCGCGGACCTTGCCCGAGTGGACGTAAGGCAGGTCGATGGCGGGGGACAACGCTGGCTCCGTCGGGTGGGTGGGTCGGATCAGAGGATGGGTTCGGGATCGTAGGCGGCGGCAGTGGGGCGGGCGGCCACCACCTCGCCGATGCGTTCGACGACGGCCTGGACCTGGCTGCCGGCCGTGCCGACGAAGACGCCCGGGTCGGCCAGGAGGGCGTCGAGGGCGGCCCTGTCGAGGGGCAGCCGGTCGTCGGCGGCGAGGCGGTCGAGCAGGTCGGTCTCGGCGATGCCTTCCTCGCGGCGGACGAGGGCGGAGGCGACGGCATGCTCGAGGATGACCTCGTGGGCGGCCTCGCGGCCCATGCCGGCGCGTACCGAGGCCACGAGGATCCGGGAGGTGGCCAGGAACGGCAGGTACTGCCGGAGCTCGCGCTCGACAACGGCCGGATAGGCACCGAAGTCGTCGAGAACCGTGAGGAAGGTCTGGAAGAGTCCGTCGGCGGCGAGGAAGGCATCGGGCAGGGCGACCCTTCGCACCACCGAACAGCTCACGTCGCCCTCGTTCCACTGGTCGCCGACGAGGCCACCAACCATGGCGAGGTGGCCACCCAGGACGACGGCGAGCCCGTTGACCCTCTCGCAGGACCGTGCGTTCATCTTGTGGGGCATCGCCGAGGAGCCGACCTGGCCGGGCACGAAGCCCTCGGTGGCGAGTTCGTGGCCGGCCATGAGCCGAATGGTGCGGGCCAGGTTGGCCGGGCCCCCGGCGGCCTGGACGAGCGCCGACACCACGTCGAAGTCGAGTGAACGCGGGTAGACCTGCCCGACCGAGTCGAGGACCCCGGCGAAGCCGAGGTGAGCGGCGACGCGTCGCTCGAGTTCGGCGACCCGGTCGGCGTCGCCGTCGAAGAGGTCGAGCATGTCCTGCTGGGTGCCGACCGGGCCCTTGATGCCCCGCAGCGGGTAGGCGGCGAGCAGGTCGACCAACCGGCGGTGGGCCACCAGGAGTTCCTCTGCGGCGTTGGCGAAGCGCTTGCCCAGCGTCGTCGCCTGGGCGGCGACGTTGTGGCTGCGTCCTGCCATCACGAGGTCGGCGTGCTCGGCGGCGAGGCGCCCCAGTCGGGCGAGGGTGGCGACGACCCGGTCCAGGACCAGTTCGAGGCCACGGCGGACCTGGAGTTGTTCGACGTTCTCGGTGAGGTCGCGCGACGTCATGCCCTTGTGGATGTGCTCATGGCCGGCAAGGGCGCAGAACTCCTCGATGCGGGCCTTCACGTCGTGGCGGGTGACCTGCTCGCGCCGACGGATCGACTCGAGGTCGACCTGATCGATCACCGCCCGGTAGTCGGCGACGACCCCGTCGGGGAGGTCGATGCCGAGGTCCCGTTGGGCCTCGAGGACAGCCACCCAGAGCTGGCGCTCGAGCACGACCTTGCCCTCGGCCGACCAGAGCTCGGCCATGGGCCGACTGGCATAGCGGGAGGCGAGGACGTTCTCCATGGGTCGGGCGGACTCCCCGGCTAGCGGGGCCGCATCTCCTGGCGGTGGGCCTCGAGTTCGGCGGCCAGTGGCAGGTCGTCGACGGCGAGCATCTGGACGGCCAGCAGGGCGGCGTTCATCGCGCCGTCGACGGCGACTGTGGCGACGGGGATGCCCTTGGGCATCTGCACGGTGGCGAGGAGTGCGTCCCAGCCGTTGATGGCGCCACCCGAGAGGGGCACGCCGATGACCGGCAGGGTGGTGTGGGCGGCGACGGCGCCGGCCAGGTGGGCGGCCATGCCGGCGCCGCAGATGATGGCGGTGTAGCCGTTATCTCGGGCCGACCGGGTGAACTCGGCCACCTCTGCGGGGCTGCGGTGCGCAGACATCACGCGCACGTCGGCCTCGATGCCGTAGCGCTCGAGGGTTGCCGCCGCCGGCGCCATCTTGTCGGCATCGTTGGGCGAGCCCATGAGGATCGCGACCCGCCTGTTCGGTGACTCGGTCATGGGCTGGCTCCTCCGGTGGGTGGTTCGGTCATTCTGCCGCGTCCACAGGCGTAGGCGCGGCGGCGATGTCGGTTCGACGCTGGATGCCGGTCCAGGAGATGGCTCCGGCTCCGGCGTAGGCCCTGTCGCGGGCGGCGGCAACGGAGGGGCCCTGCCCGGTCACGGCCAGCACGCGGCCTCCGGCGGTGGTGAGCCGGCCCTCGGAGCCGCCGACGCCGGCGCAGAACACGGTGACGTCGTCGAGGGCATTGGCCTCCTCGAGCCCGTGGATCGGGTCACCGGTGCGTGGCGATGCCGGGTACCCGTCGGTGGCGCAGACGACCGTGACGGCGGCGCCTCCGTCGAACTCCGGTGCGGCACCCAGGGAGCCCTCGGCAGCGGCCGCCAGCAGGTCGGCGAGGCTGCTCGCCATCCGTGGCAGCACGACCTGGGCCTCCGGGTCGCCGAAGCGCACATTGTATTCGAGCACCTTCGGGCCGGTCGGCGTGAACATGAGCCCGCAGTAGAGGACCCCCCGGTAGTCGATGCCCTGGCGCCGGAGGGCGGCGAGCGTGGGCCCGACGGCATCGTCCATGAGCGAGTCGACGATCGCATCGGTAGCCACGGGCACCGGCGAGTAGGCGCCCATGCCGCCGGTGTTTGGGCCGGCGTCGCCGTCGCCGATCCGCTTGTAGTCCTGAGCGGGGGCGAGCGGCACGGCGGTACGACCGTCGCAGATGGCGAGCAGCGAGAGTTCGGGCCCGGTGAGGCCCTCCTCGATCACCACGGTCCGCCCGGCATCACCGAATGCATCGCCCGAGAGGTAGGAGCGCACGGCATCGGCTGCCTCGCCGCGGTCCTCGGTGACGAGCACTCCCTTGCCGGCGGCCAGTCCGTCGGTCTTGACCACGAAGAGGTCGGACATCACATCGAGGAAGGCGAGGGCGGCTGCCTCGTCGGTGAAGGCCCCGTGCCGTGCCGTGGGGACGCCCGCCTTGACGAGCACCTCCTTCATCCAGGCCTTGGAGCCCTCCAGGCGGGCGCCGTCCGCTCCGGGCCCGAAAACGCGCCGACTCGCCGAGCGCAGGCGGTCGGCGAGGCCGTCGACCAGTGGCGCCTCGGGGCCGACCACGAAGAGGTCGGCGTCGATCTCCTCGGGCGGCGTGGCAACCGATCCGGGGATGCCCGGGTTGCCCGGGGTGACGACGACCTCGGCATCACGGCCGAGGACGTGGGCGAGGGCGTGCTCGCGTCCGCCCGAGCCGACGACGCAGACCCGCACGACCCGGCCCCGGTCAGCCCTGGTCGCCGAACCGGATGACCTGGTCGCGACCCGGTCCGACGCCGACCATGCCGATCGGCACCCCGACCTGTTCCTCGACCAGGGCGAGGTAGGCCTCGGCCTCGGCAGGCAGTTCGGACCTCGACCGGATACCGGAGAGGTCCTGCTTCCAGCCGGGCAACTCGACGTAGACGGGCTCGGCGTGGTGGAGCACCGTCTGGTGGTAGGGGAGCTGATCGTGGCGTTCGCCGTCGGCGTCGTAGGCCACGCACACCTTGATCGTGTCGAGTCCGTCGAGAACGTCGAGCTTCGTGATGGCCAGTTCGGACAGCGAGTTGACGCGTGCGGCGTAGCGGAGCATGACGGCGTCGAGCCAACCCGGCCGGCGGCGACGACCGGTGTTGGTGCCGTACTCGTTGCCGACGTCGACCAGGTAGTCGCCGACCTCGTCGAACAGTTCCGTCGGGAAGGGGCCTGCTCCGACGCGGGTGACGTAGGCCTTGGCGATGCCGATGACCCGGTCGATGTGGCGGGGGCCGATGCCGGCACCGGTACAGGCGCCTCCGGCCACCGGGTTGGACGACGTCACGAACGGGTAGGTGCCGTGGTCCAGGTCGAGGAACGTGGCCTGGGCGCCTTCGAGGAGGACGTGGTTGCCGGCCTCGAGTTGGTCGTGGATGAGCGACACGGTGTCGGCGATGAGGGGCGCCATGCGGGGGGCGCAGGTGCCGAGGTACTCGTCGGCGATGGCGTCGCCGTCGACCGGCAGGCGGTTGAACACCCGCGTGAGCACCCGGTTGTGGTGCTCGAGGGCGGCGTCGAGCTTGGTGCGGAAGATCTTCTCGTCGAGCAGGTCCTGGACCCGCAGGCCGACGCGCATGGAGCGGTCGGCGTAGGCCGGACCGATGCCACGCTTGGTGGTGCCGATCCTGTTCTTGCCCAGATGCCGCTCGTGGAGGGCGTCGAGCTCCTGGTGGTACGGGAAGATCAGGTGGGCGTTACCGCTGACCCGTAGCCGCCCGGTGGAGACCCCACGCGACTCCAGCATGTCCATCTCGGCGATGAGGACCCGGGGGTCGACGACGACGCCGTTGCCGATGACCGGCGTGACGTGTGCGTAGAGGACTCCACTCGGGACGAGTTGCAGGCCGAAGGACTCACCGTCGACGACAAGGGTGTGGCCGGCGTTGTGGCCGCCCTGGTATCGGACGACCATGGAGGTCTCTCCCGCGACGAGGTCGGTGAACTTGCCCTTGCCCTCGTCGCCCCACTGTGTCCCGACCACGACGGTCGCGGGCACGGCACCTCTCCTCATGATTGCTGGCGCTTACGAACGGAGTCTACCGGTGTGCGGACCCTGCGATGCCCGGCATCCGAAGACACTTTCGTCGACGGGCCGACCACGCTGGGTCACCGGATGTTGCGCGATCTACGCGCAGCATCCGGTGTTTCCACACCCCCTGTGGAAAACCCCGGAAACCCCGACAGCGATAGGGGGAGCACTGGGGATTGCAACACGGCCGTAACACGCCGATCACCATCGGGCAGACGCGAAACTGCAGGTCACGCCGGTTTTCCACAGGGCCGCCGCACGCCGGAAACGTACCGGTCCGTCGGCCCTGGTGCCTCTCAGCTGCGCCGATCGCGCCGATACAGCGTGACGCTCTGCCGGATCGGGACCAGGTCGCGCCGGTACTGCCTGTGCACCTCGGCCACGGCCTCGGTGCCCTCGCTGCGGGTCGCCTCGATCTCGTCCTCGAGCCGCGCCACCTCGGCTTCGAGCGCCAGTACCCGCTTGACGCCCTCGAGGTTGAGGCCTCCGGCAGTCAGATCGGCAATGCGTTGGAGCATGGCGATGTCGAAGTCGCTGTAGCGGCGGTTGCCGCCCGTGGTGCGGGCCGGATCGACGAGTCCGCGGCGTTCGTAGATACGCAGGGTCTGGGGGTGCATCCCCGCCAACTCGGCCGCCACCGAGATCACGTAGACGGCCTGGTCGGGCCGGGGGCGGTTGCTCATCGGCCTCATCCTGTCAGGCCGCTCCGGATGTCGCCACCGGAGGCCCCCATCTCGTCGGCGAGCGCCTCGACTGCCGAACGCTCACCGTCCGTGGTCGCCTCGGGCACGTGCACCTCGACGGTCACGAGCAGGTCGCCGGTCCGTCGCCGGGTCGACACTCCCCGGCCCTTCACCCGAAAGGTGCGGCCGCTGCGTGTGCCGGCAGGGACCTTGAGGGTCACGGGGCCGTCGTCGAGCGTCGGCACCGATACCTCGGCGCCGAGCACCGCCTCGGGATAGGTGATCGGGACGGTCAGGGTGAGGTCGGAGCCCCGCCGCTCGAAGAAGTTGTGGAGAGCGACGGACACCACGACGAAGAGGTCGCCGGCAGGACCGCCTCGACCGGGCTCGCCCCGGCCCTTGAGCCGGATGCGCTGGGCGTCCTCCACGCCCCCCGGGATCCGGACCTTGACCTCGCGGGGTCGCCGCTCGACACCCGCCCCCCGGCAGGCGCCGCACGGGTCGTCGACCATCCGGCCTCGCCCGCCGCACTGGCCACAGGGTCGGCTGAAGGAAAACGGGCCCTGGTTCTCGGCCTGGACACCGCGGCCGCCGCAGGCGTCACAGGTGCGCGGGTTAGTACCGGGCCGAGCTCCGCTTCCGGAGCAGGTCTGGCAGGAGGCGTCGCTGGCGAGACTGATCGTGGTGGTGACCCCATGGACCGCCTCCTCGAACGACAGGGTCAGTCGGGTCTCGAGGTCGGCGCCGCGGCGGGAAGCGTGACCTCCCCTACCGCCGCCCTGGCCGAAGAGCCCGCCGAAGAGGTCGCCCAGGTCGAACTGTCCACCCATGCCACCGGAGGGATCGAATCCGCCGGCTCCCCCGAAGCCGCCCACCGGGCCCCTGGCCCGTACCTCGTCATACTCACGGCGCTTGTCCTCGTCGCCGACCACGCCGTAGGCGGCCGAGACCTCCTTGAACCGGGCCTCAGCGACGGCGTCACCCGGATTGGCGTCCGGATGCAGATTGCGGGCGAGCTTGCGGTACGCCTTGGTGACCTCCTTGGCGGAGGCCTCCCTGGAGACGCCGAGCGTGGCGTAGTAATCCTTCTCGAACCACTCGCGCTGCGGTGCCATGGCGTGCCGGCCTCCGGTCAGCCCCGGACCTTGACCATCGCCGGGCGCAGGACGCGCCCCTGCCAGCCGTAGCCGCGGCGCAGGACCTCGGTCACGACCTGGCACGTGGGCGTGTCGTCGCCGGTCGGTTCGTGCACGACGGCATCGTGGCGATTCGGGTCGAAGGGGGTGTCGAGGGGATCGATGACCTCGAGGCCAACCGGTTCGAGGGCGGCGACCAGCGCCGACCGGATCGCCTCGACGCCGTCGGCGCCGTGGTCGATGGCCAGGTCGCAGGCATCGAGCACAGGCAAGAGCCGTTCGGCCACGTCACTGCGGGCGCGCCCGGCGACCTCTGCGTTGCGCTTGTCGGCCTGCTTGCGGAAGTTGGCGAACTCGGCACTGACCCGTTGCAGGTCGGCGAGGTACATCTCGCGTGCAGCCTCGGCGATCTCGAGCGGGGTCGGCTCTGGGAGTTCCTCGACGTCCGGTTCGACGTCCGGTTCGATGTCCGGTTCGACGTCCGGCCCGATCGGTTCCGGAGTGGCGGGGTCGCTCACTGCTCGTCGACGATCTCGGCGTCGACCACGTCATCGTCGCCGCCGAAGCCGTCATCGCCCATCCCCGCATCACCGGCCTGCTGGGCGGCGGCGTCGTAGAGGCGCTGGCCGAACTCCTGGCTGGAAGTCAGCAGGGCCTCGGTGGCACTACGGATCGCATCGGTGTCCTCGCCGTCGAGCACCTTCTTGAGGGCCTCGAGCTTCTCGGTGACATCGGAGGTCTCGTCGTCGGTGAGTTGGTCACCCTGGTCGGTGAGGAGCTTCTCGGTCTGGTAGACGAGATTGTCGGCGTTGTTGCGAACCTCGGCCTCCTCCCGGCGAGTCCGGTCCTCGTCGGCATGGACTTCGGCGTCTCGGACCATCTGGTCGATGACGTCGCGGTCGAGGGACGACTGGCCGCTGATGGTCATCGACTGCTCGTTGCTGGTGGCGCGGTCCTTGGCGGCCACGTGGACGATGCCGTTGGCGTCGATGTCGAAGGTGACCTCGATCTGGGGAACGCCCCGCGGTGCCGGCGGCAGGTCGACCAGCTGGAACTTGCCCAGGGTCTTGTTGAACTGCGACATCTCGCGCTCGCCCTGAAGGACGTGGATCTCGACGGACGGCTGGCCGTCCTCGGCGGTGGTGAACACCTCGGAACGTTGGGTCGGGATGGTGGTGTTGCGCTCGATGAGCCTGGTCATGACGCCGCCCTTGGTCTCGATACCGAGTGACAGCGGGGTGACGTCGAGGAGCAGCACGTCCTTGACCTCGCCCACCAACACGCCGGCCTGGACAGCAGCGCCGACTGCGACAACCTCGTCGGGGTTGACGGCCTTGGAGGGCTCACGGCCCGTCAACTCGTGCACCAGTTCGGTCACTGCAGGCATCCGGGTGGAGCCGCCAACGAGGATGACGTTGTCGATGTCGCCCTTGGCGAGTCCGGCGTCCTTGATGGCCTGCTCGAACGGGGAGCGGCAGCGGGCAAGCAGGTCGGCGGTGAGCTCCTGGAACTTTGCCCGGGAGAGGGTGTAGTCGAGGTGCAGCGGGCCAGCGTCGGTAGCCGTGACGAACGGCAGGTTGATCTGGGTCTGCTGCACCTGGGAAAGCTCGATCTTGGCCTTCTCGGCGGCCTCCTTGAGCCGCTGGACGGCCATGGGATCGGCGGCCAGGTCAACACCGTGGTCGTTCTTGAACGAGGTGGCCAGCCATTCGATGACCGCATCGTCCCAGTCGTCGCCACCCAACTTGGTGTCGCCATGGGTGGCCTTGACCTCGAAGACGCCGTCGCCGATCTCGAGGACGGACACGTCGAAGGTGCCGCCGCCGAGGTCGAACACGAGGATGGTGTGCTCGGTGTCGTCCTTGTCGAGGCCGTAGGCGAGTGACGCGGCGGTGGGCTCGTTGATGATGCGGAGCACCTCGAGGCCGGCGATCTCACCGGCCTCCTTGGTGGCGGTGCGCTGGGCGTCGTCGAAGTAGGCGGGGACGGTGATGACCGCCTGGTCGACACCGGTGCCGAGGTAGGCCTCGGCGTCGCGCTTGAGTTTCTGGAGCGTTCGGGCCGAGATCTCCTGCGCCGTGTAGTCCTTGCCGTCAATGGACTGCTTCCAGCCACTGCCCATGTGGCGCTTGACGGAGCGGATCGTGCGGCCGGGGTTGGTGATGGCCTGGCGCTTTGCCACCTCGCCTACGAGGACCTCGCCGTCCTTGGCGAATGCGACCACCGAGGGGGTGGTGCGCGAGCCCTCGGCGTTGGCGATCACGACGGGATCGCCGCCCTCGAGGACGGCGACCACCGAGTTGGTGGTTCCCAGATCGATTCCCACGGCCTTGCCCATGGATGTGCTCCTTGTTTTCTAGAGGGTTTGTCGAGAATGCTCTTGTGGTTCGGATACCCGCCTGGTCCCGCAGCAGGGGGGCGACTGCGGACCGGCGGGCACCCTAGGGGCTGAACCCCATGTTCCCACCTATTGTGGGCTATACACACTCTACTATGTTGAGTCGTTGATTAGCAACTTCTGAGGGTGCTTTTTGGGTGAATCTCTGGTGGACTGCACGGGTGCCAACACTCGTCCTCCTACGCCACGGCCAGTCCGCCTGGAACGCCACCAACCAGTTCACGGGCTGGGTCGACTGCGGCCTCACCCCCCAGGGCATCGACGAGGCGGTGGCCGCCGGGGTCCTGCTGGCCGAGGCTGGAATCCTCCCTGACGTGCTCCACACCTCGCTCCAGGACCGGGCCATCCATTCCGCCGAGCTGGCGCTACGCGCGATGGACCGGTCGTGGATTCCGGTGCACCGTTCCTGGCGGCTCAACGAGCGGCACTACGGCGACCTCACCGGGCTCGACAAGGCCGCCACCCGCGAGAAGTTCGGCGACGAACAGCTCCATGCCTGGCGCCGCGGCTACGACACCCCTCCCCCGCCGATCGCCGACGACAACCCACACAACCCCAACGACGACCCCCGCTACGCCGACATCGACGAGGTGCCCCGCACCGAGTGCCTCGCCGACGTGGTCGAGCGGCTGGGCCCGTGGTGGGAGGAGTCGGCAGCCCCCGACCTGAACGCCCGCCGCACCGTGCTCGTCACCGCACACGGCAACAGCCTGCGGGCGCTCTGCAAGTTGCTCGACGACATCAGCGACGACGACATCGCCGACCTCAACCTCCCGACCGGCACGCCCATCGTCTACGAACTGGGCGACGACCTTCGCCCGGTCGAGGCCAAGCCGGTCCTCGAGCGCTCACTCGACCCCGAAACCGCACGCGCCGCCGCCGAGGCCGTCGCCCGACAGGCGGGCTGACCACCCCGACGGAGCGTGCGTTCCCTGTGATCAGGTGCAGATGGCGAACTAGCCCACCGTCAGCGACTCGTGGCCGTAGCCGGGCGAGCCATGCTCGGCCAGGTCGAGTCCCTCGAACTCCTCTTCGGGCGAGACCCTCAGGCCGATCGTCCGCTTGATGACGGCGAACAGGATCGCCGAGGTGCCGAGCACCCAGGCGGCGATCAGTGCGACGCCAATGGCCTGGACAACCAACTGCTCGAAGCCGCCGCCGTAGAACAGGCCGGCGTCTTCGCGGCCGAGGAAGGCGTCGTCGTAGGTGGCGAACAGGCCGATGGCCAGCGTGCCCCACACGCCGCACACGCCGTGCACCGACACGGCGCCGACCGGGTCGTCGATGCCCTTCTTCTCGATGAACAGCACCGAGTAGACGACGATCACACCGCCGATGAAGCCGACGACGACCGAGCCCGTGAAACTCAGGGCACCGGTGCCGGCGGTGATCGAGACGAGGCCGGCCAGGGCACCGTTGGCCGCCATGCTGACCCCCATGGCGCCCGTCTTGCGCCAGATCACGACGCCGGCGCCGACGACACCAGCCGAGGCAGCCAGCATGGTGGTCACGATGCAGTGCGCCACCCACTCGTCCATGGCCAGCTCCGAGCCGGCGTTGAAGCCGAACCAGCCGAACCACAGGATGAACACACCGACGACGACGAAGCCGATGTTGTGGCCCGGGATCGCCCTCGGCGAACCGTCGGGGGCGTACTTGCCGATGCGGGGACCAAGGAAGACCGCCCCCATCAGGGCCGCCCAACCACCGGCACTGTGCACGATGCTGGAACCGGCGAAGTCGCTGAAACGCGCGTCGCCGATGGAGAGGTCCGAGAGGATCCCGTCACCGTGCCAGAACGAGTGCACGACCACCGGGTAGATGAAGCCGGTCATCACTGCGCTGAACGCCAGGTAGGCCGGGAACTTCGTGCGCTCGGCCATGGCACCCGAGGCGATCGTGACCGCCGTGGCGGCGAACACGACCTGGAAGAAGAAAAACGACGGCGTGGCCAGGACGTCGCCACCACCGAGGAACTCGTCGGACATCCCGGAGAGGAAGAAGTTGTCAGTGCCGATGAGGCTGCCGCTATCTGACCCGAAGGCGAAGCCGAAGCCGACCGCCCAGAAGGCCAGGGCACCGATCGCCATGTCGGCCAGGTTCTTGGCCATGATGTTGCCGATGTTCTTGGCCCGGGTGAGGCCCGCCTCGACGAGTGCGAAACCGGCCTGCATCAGGAACACGAGACAGCCCGCCACGATCAGCCAGAGGCTGGCCAGCAGGGCGTTGTTGTCACCCGGCGTGAGCCCCTCTGCGGCGGCCGGCCCGGCCATCACCAGGACGGCGCCGACGACGCCGAACAGGCCGAAGCCGAGCTTTCGGCCCCGACTCCTCGTCCGTCGTGCCTCCCAACTTCGGGACAGGCCCCTGGACAGGGGACGGGCTCGGGTACTGGTGCAGGTCACGATGACCTCCTTCGGTTTGCTGGTGAATCTCCACCGGCGAACGTACGGAGGTCCGGTTACACCACTGTTCGGTCAGCGTGACGCCTTGTGGTCGGCTTCCTGACAGGAACCTGACAGTCGACAGCGGATCACGGCCAGAGCTCCGGATCGTTGACGAGTGGTTCACGGCCGTGAAACGCACCCGAAACAGGGCGGCCGTACGTTGCGCACATGAATCCGGGACACCAGGGGGACATCGTCATGATCCGGTGGCCGGCCGAGGCCGACCAGTTGGACCGGCTGAGGACCGCCGGGACCCCCCGCCTGGCGCTCGTGGCCCCCCACGCCCCGCCGTTCACCGTGATCGACCCGCTTGAGGACTGGGTGCGACTGCCCGCTGACAAGGGCGACGTCCGAGCCAGGGCCCGCTGTCTGCTCGACCGGGCCGACCACGGTGTCGCCCACGAGCCCGAGTTGGCCGACGGTCGCGTCCTGCGGTTCGGCCGCTGGTGGACGACGCTCACCCCTGTCGAAGCCCGCCTGGCCAGCCTGCTGTCCGACCGCTTCGGCCATGTCGTTCCCCGAACCGACCTGGCGAATGCCGGCTGGCCCGCCGGGCTGCCCAGCCGCAACAGCCTCGACGTACAACTGGGACGCCTGCGCCGACGCCTCGACGGTTCCGGCCTGGTGCTGCGCACCGTGCGATCCAGGGGTTGTCTGCTCGACGCACAGCCCGCTACCTGAGGCGCCCGACCGGGGACGATCCTGCGAGCGCGCCGGGGCTACCCTGCGGCCACCATGGACCAGCGCAAGTTCAAGCCCCACCACGCCGCCGTCGTGCTCGGCGTCCTCGTCGCCCTCTTCACCGCAGCCTCTGGAATCGCCGCCACGGTCAACGGCTGGCACGACGACTCCGAGATCACCCGGGAAGTGTTCGGGAACATCCCCGACCCCCTCAGGGTGACCTTCTACACGGTCATCCCGGTGCTGATCGTCTACGGCGCCGTCCTGTTCGCCAACCGCATGAAGAACTGGGAGCGCGGCGCCCCAGACAACCGGGCCACCACCTCCGGCAACGCCAAGCGCCGCTTCGGCGACTTCCGCTCCGGCGTCTACATGCAGACCCTGCTTCGCGAGCCGGCTGCCGGCCTGATGCACTCGCTCATCTACTTCCCGTTCCTGGTCCTGCTGGCGGTCACCACCGTCCTCGAGGTCAACCACCAGGTCCCCGAGGGCCTCAAGTTCCTGCACGGCGACGTCTACCGGGCCTACACGCTGGTTGGCGACGTCGCCGGTGTGCTGTTCCTCGTCGGCGTGGTCTGGGCGATCCTGCGGCGCTTCGGCCCTCGCCGCTTCCGGCCCTACCGGATCCGAATCAAGACGAAGCCCGAACACGCCGCCGGCCTGGTCGTGTTCGCAGCCATCGGCGTGACCGGCTTCGGCGCTGAGGCATTCCGCATCGCAGCCACCGCAGCCGACCGCGGTGGCGACCTCCCGTCGGCCGAGACCTGGTCGATCATCGGCTACCCGCTGGCGCAGGCCGTCGACTCCATCGGGTTCTTCGCCGACTCGGTCCACGGATGGCACCAAGCCTGGTGGATCGCCCACGTGCTGGCGTTCATGGCCTTCCTGGCACTGCTGCCGATCACGATGCTGCGCCACATGTTCACGTCCCCGCTGAACATGTACCTGCAGGACCGCGACCGCCCCAGGGGCGCAATGAAGCCGCTACCCAACCTCATGGAGACCGAGCTCGAGAGCTTCGGCGCCTCCACCATCGAGGAGTTCACCTGGAAGCAGTTGCTCGACACCGACTCGTGCACCATGTGCGGCCGCTGCACCGCCGTCTGCCCGGCGCACGCCACCGGTAAGCCGCTCGACCCCCGCGAGATCGTGCTCAAGACCGGCGAGGTCATGGCCGCCACCGGCACCCCCGTCGTGTCGCCACCGATCGGCACCGACGACGAGATCACCGTGCCGGCCAACTGGATGTTCGACCGCATCACCTCCGAGGAGTTGTGGGCCTGCACCACCTGTCGGGCCTGCGACGAGGCCTGCCCGGTCAACATCGAGATCCTCGACAAGATCCTGGACATGCGCCGCTACCTGTCGCTGATGGAGTCCGACTTCCCGACCGAATTGGGCGCCGCCTACCGGTCGATGGAGAACTCGGGCAACCCGTGGGGCCTCTCGCAGAGCGACCGCACCGAGTGGGTCGGCGACCTCGAGGGCATCGAGGTCATCGACGGCGGCGACCCGTTCGAGGCCGAGTACCTCTACTGGGTTGGCTGCGCCGGCTCCTTCGACGACAAGAACAAGAAGGTGTCTCGGGCGATGGCCCAACTCATGCAACGGGCCGGTGTGTCGTTCTCGATCCTCGGCCCGTCCGAGATGTGCACCGGCGATCCGGCCCGTCGCTCCGGTAACGAGTACATCTTCCAGATGCTGGCCATGCAGAACGTCGAGACGCTCAACGGCATGGGCGTCAAGAAGATCGTCACCCAGTGCCCGCACTGCTTCAACACGCTCGCCAACGAGTACCCGCAGATGGGCGGCCACTACGAGGTCGTCCACCACAGCCAGCTGCTCGAGTGGCTCGTCGAGCAAGGAAAGCTCGACATGTCCGAGGCCCGCCTCGACGAACGGCTCGTCTACCACGACTCCTGCTATCTGGGCCGCCACAACGACGTCTACCTGGCACCCCGCAAGGTGGTCGGCAGCATCGGCGGCATCGAGCTGGTCGAGGCCGAGCGCAGCGGCACCAATGGCATGTGCTGCGGTGCCGGCGGCGGACGCATGTGGATGGAGGAGGACACCGGCAAGAACATCAACGTCGAACGCTCCCAGGAACTGCTGGCCACCGGCGCCACACGCATCGCCACGGCCTGCCCATTCTGCTACGTCATGATCGACGACGGCGTGAAGGGCGAGGGCGTCGAGGAATCCGAGGTGAAGGTGGGCGACATCGCCCTCCACGTCCTCGACGCACTCCAGGCCGGCGAGGCGACGCGGTCCGGCTAGCCCGACAAGCCGAAGAACCACACGGCGTTGCCGCCGACAACCGCCGCCTTCTCGTCGGCGGACAGGTGGGTCGAGGTCTCCACGAGCCGGCCCGGCTGCTCCTCGCCGAGGGGGAACGGGGCGTCAGAGCCAAGCATCACCCGCTCGATGCCCATCACCGCGACCAGCAGGCGCAAGGCGTCGTCGGAGAACACCGCCGAGTCGACGCTGAACCGGTCCACATAGGTCGACGGCGGGTTCGGACAGTCGGCCCGGACCAGGTCCCGGCGGTGCCAGGCGTTGTCCACCCGGCCGAGTTGGGCGGCGAAGTTGCCGCCTCCGTGGGCGAAGCACAGCCGCAGGCCCCGGGGTAGGCGCTCGAACGCCCCGGACAGGATCAGCGACAGAATCCCCAGGTGGGTCTCGGCGGGCATGCCGACCAGCCACTTCAGCATGTAGCCGGACATCCGGTCGGCGGCCATCATGTCCCACGGGTGCACGAAGACCGGTATGGCCTCGTCGGCGCAGTGGTGCAAGAACCGCACCATCTCCGGGTCATCGAGGTTCCGCCCGCCGAGGTGGCTGCCGATGTGCACGCCGACGTGGCCGTCCGCCACGGCCCTCGACACCTCGGCACAGGCCCGGTCCACGTCCTGGAGGGGGACCTGGCACAGCGGCCGGAGTCGGTCGGGGTGGGCGACACACATCTCGACGGCCAGGTCGTTAACCAGTCGGCACCAACGCCCGGCGGTGTCCTGATCGGCGTCGTAGCCGAACAGCAGCGGCGTGGCCGACACGACCTGGATGTCGACACCATGCTCGTCCATCCGCGCGACGCGCACGTCCGGGTCCCAGAGCGAAGCCTCGACGGGGCGGTACTCCCGATCACCGACCATGATCCGGCCGGTCCCATCGCCGTGGTCGCGCAGCCAGGGGCCGTCGCCGCCGAGCACTGCACCCTGTTCCCGGGCGATCCGGGGGAAGAAGTGTGCGTGGACGTCGACCTTCATGCCCGGTCAGCCATTCCCGTCAACCACTGCCGGGGTGCAGGGCCCCGCAGTTCGGACAGGTCCGGGCGTCGTGGTCGGCGTAGAACGCCTCGAACAACGGTGGCAGGTCGTCGACGATCGACACCAACTGGACCTCGACCCGGTGAACCAGGTGGTGGCACTCCTTGCAGTACCACTCGAACCCGTCAACCTCGCCTTCGGGCCGGGCGTACTCGACGACGATGCCGATGCCGTCGGGGTCCTTGCGCTGCGGCGAATGCCGGACGCCGGATGGCAGGAGGAACACCTCGCCTGCGCCGATCTCGAGGTCGACCGGCGGTCGACCCTCGGCCTCCATGATGCGCAGCACCATCGAGCCCTCGATCTGGTGGAAGAACTCCGGTCGGGGGTCGTCGTGGTAGTCGGTCCGCTCGTTGCCGCCGCCGACGACCATCACGATCATGTCGGAGTCGAGCCAGACCTGCTTGTTGGCCACCGGCGGCTTCAACTCGTGGCGATGTTCGTCGATCCAGGCCGACAGGTCGAACGGGAGGCGCACGGTTCAGTCCCGGTCCCGGAGGCGGGCGGTGGCCTTCACCTCTACGAGGAGGTGGGGATGGGGTAGGGCCAGTACGGCAACCGTCGTCCGGGCCGGCGCCTCGGCACCGTTGAAGAACCCCGTCCATGCCTCGTTCCAGGCGTCGAAGTCGTCCACGTCGACGAGGAACGCCGTGACGTCGACCAGATCGGTCCGATCGAGGCCGACCTCGGTGAGTACCCGTTCGACGTTGGCGAGCACGGCAGCGGACTGGACGCCGGCGTCGAGCCGGACCATCCCGTCGTCGGTGACCGTTGCGCCCTCGATCGTGTCGTCGGCACGACGGGCGCTGGTGCCCGACACGTGGACCACGTCGCCAGCGACGCGGGCATGTGGGAAGGCTCCCCGGGTGGCCGGAAGCGGACCGGTCACCGGTCGAAGTTCTCCCAGTAGCGGCTGGGGCGCGGGCCCTCCTGGCCCCGGTACTTCGAGCCCAGCACGCCGGCCCCATACGGGTAGTCGGCGGCGGTCGTCATCTGCATGAACGAGATCTGGCCGATCTTCATGCCCGGGTAGAGGGTGATCGGCAGGTTCGCCACGTTGGACAACTCGAGGGTGAGTTGACCGTCCCAACCGGCGTCGACGTAGCCGGCGGTCGAGTGGATCAGCAGCCCGAGGCGACCCAGGCTGGACTTGCCCTCGAGTCGGGCCACCAGGTCGTCGGGCACGACGACGCGCTCCGACGTGGAGCCCAGCACGAACTCGCCGGGATGGAGGATGAAGGGGTCCGTATCGGAGGCCTCGACCTGTTCGGTCAGGTCCGTGAGGTCCTCCTTGACGTTGATCAGGCCCCGGGTGTGGTTGCGGAACACGAGGAACCGGTGGTCGAGGTGTAGGTCGATCGACGAGGGCTGCACGCAGGCGTCGTCGAACGGATCGATGACGATGCGTCCGGTGGCGATGGCCTCGCGGAGGGAACGGTCGGAGAGGATCATGGTCCGCCGATGCTAGGCCGGGTCGGGCGCCACCGCGGTCGGCGCTTCAGGCGTCGGGCCCGTGGACCGGCCGACCGGTCCACGGGTTGGTGCCGAAGAACTGGCGGATCAACGGTTCGTAGTGCCCCAGCGGGTTCGAGTCGTAGCCCGGGTCGAACGCCGGCGAGTCGTACTCGGAGCAGAACTCCTCGGTGAGGTCGTAGTGCGGCGAGTCGGCGTACCGGTCGCGGGTATCGCGGTCCATGCCCAGGTGGTGCCAGAAGTAGTACCCCTGGAAGATGCCGTGGTGCTCGACCATCCAGTGGTTGGCCTCGGACACGAAGGGCTTGAGGATCGCCGCCCCCACGTCGGGGTGGTTGTAGGGGGTGAGCGGATCACCCAGGTCGTGGAGCAGGGCACACAGCACGTACTCGTCGTCCCGACCGTCGCGTTCGGCCCGGGTGGCGGTCTGGACGCTGTGTTCGAGGCGGTCGACGGGGAAGCCGCCGTAGTCGTCGCGCAGGTGCTCGAACTGTTCGAGGATCCGGGCGGCGAGGGCCGCCTCGAGTTCCCTGCGCTGCTCCATGATGAGCATCCAGTCGTCGCGCGTCGACTCCTCGAAGGAGCGGAACGACGCCCGCGGTGGTGTGGCCTGGTCGGTCATGGCCGCGAGCGTACGGCAGACACGGGCTCTGGCCCAGCGCCGGGGACCGCCGGCTACAGACAGCCGCGGAAGAGGTCGAGGGTGCATCCCCAGGCGGTGGCCGCCGCCGCTTCGTCGTGGGTGCCGAGCGGGTTCTCCCAGTTGGCGAAGGCGTGGCCGGCACCCGCGTAGACGTGGAACTCGACGTCCTTGCCCATGCTCCGCAACTTCTCGCCAAGTGCCTCGACGGCGTCGGGCGGGAAGAAGTCGTCGACGGCGGCGAAGTGGCCCTCGACCTTCGCGGTGAGACTCGACCAGTCGGGCCCGTCCTCACCGAGTGGCGCCCCGTAGAACGGCGCAGCCGCAGCGACCCGGTCGCCTTCGAGGGCGGCAATCATGAGCGCGAGCATCCCGCCCATGCAGAAGCCCACGACCCCGACGGCTTCGCCGGTCACGGCCCCGTGTCCAAGCAGGTGGTCGATGGCGCCCGACATGTCGCGGGCGGCCCGGTCGGGCGGCAGCGTGGTCATGAGCTCGCCGGCCTTGTCCATCTCGGTGTGCTCGGCGAACTCGCCCCCGTAGAGGTCGGGCGCCAGGGCCACGAACCCCTCACCGGCCAACTGGTCGCAGACGCCCTTGATCTGGGGCACCAGGCCCCACCACTCCTGGAGCACCAGCACGCCGGGGCCGCTGCCGTCGTCGGGAGCCGCCAGGTAACCACCCGCACTCGTCCCGTTGACGGGGAACTCCACCATCGAACCGCTCATGACACGCTCCTCCTGCGTCGCCGGATTCCGTCGCGACCCTAGGCGCGGCCAGCCCGGACTACTTGGGAGGCATCCGGATGCCGCCGTCCACGCGGATGACCTCAGCGTTCATGTACGGGTTGGTCAGCAGGTCCATGACCATGAACGCCAACTCCTCGCCGGAACCGAGGCGCTTCGGGAACAGGACCGACTGGCCGAGGTGGGCCTTGAAGGCGTCGCTCTGCTCGCCCTTGCCGTAGATCGGAGTGTCGATGAGTCCCGGGGCGATGGTGTTGACCCGAACGCCGACTACCGAGAGGTCGCGGGCGATGGGCAGCGTCATACCGACGATGCCACCCTTGGATGCCGAATAGGCGGCCTGGCCGATCTGACCGTCGAAGGCGGCGGCCGAGGCCATGTTGACGATCGCCCCCCGCTGGCCATCGTCGTCCATGGGTTCGGTGGCGGCCATGGCGCCGGCGGCCCGGCTGAGCATGTTGAACGACCCGATGAGGTTGACCCGGATGACGAACTCGAACTGCGAAAGGTCCAACGGCTGGTTGTCGCGAGAGATGGTGCGCCCCGCCATGCCCAGGCCGGCCGAATTGACCAGCGCACGCAGCGGGCCCATCTCGGAGGCGGCGGCCACCGTCGTGTCGGCGTCGTCGATGCTGGCCACGTCACACCGGACGAACAGGCCGCCCAACTCGGAGGCCACGGCCTGGCCGCGTTCCTCGTTGAGGTCGGCTATCACGACCCGGCTGCCGGCATTGGCAAGCAGGCGGGCGCTCGCCTCGCCGATGCCCGACGCCCCCCCGGTCACGATGGACGAACTGCCGTCGAAGTTCACGCGTGCCACGTGGGGCTCCTGTCTGGGTTGGGAACGAGTCGAGCGGTCCACATTGTCCATCCCTACGAACAACCGGGCCAACGTGTGCTGGACAAACGGGCTCAGGCCAGCCGACCCAGCAACAGTCGCAGGGGGGACGGCGGTGAATCGTCCCCGTCGAAACCCTCGATGCCGACGGTGAACGACGGTTGGCGAACAGGCTCCGCCGCGAGGTCTCCGGATGGGTCCGGACCACGGGGTGGACCGCTGTCGGGTAGGTGACACCGTCTTCAACCGCACCACGGTCGGCGTAGCGGCCCCGGTAGACGTGCTCGGAGCCGTGGCGGGCGGACAGGCCACAGAGCCGGAACCCGACATCCGGCTCGAGACTCGCGTAGGCGACCTCCATGTCGGCGAACAAGGTGTCACCGCCGCCGCCTTCGGGCAACACTTGGACCTAGAGCCTGGTGGCCGACAGGGGCTCCTCGGTGCCCAGGACCGGCGAGATCGGCGTGATCTCCAGCTTGGCCATCGGGCGTGCTCCTCCGCTCACAGGTCCGTCAGCGTCCCCCGACAGGGCCCCACCTGTCGAATCCCGGCACCCGAAGGATAGGTTCGGCCTCGCGTTACCGGCCTTCACCCGGTCGGGACCCGCGGGTGTTGTTCAATGGTAGAACCTCAGCTTCCCAAGCTGATGACGCGAGTTCGATTCTCGTCACCCGCTCTCAACTACCGGCGCCGCCTCCGCCCTGGTCTCCCGCCAGGTCCTCGGCCAGTTCGTCGGACAGGGTCGACTCCCACTGCCGCATCCCCGAGGCATGGGCGCTCTTCGCCAGGACGTGTGACCCCACGGGCATCGCCACGAAGGCGAAGGCGATCGTCACGACCGCCTTCATCACCGACTCGGGGGTGCCGATGTGGATGGCCGCACCGGTCAGCAGGCCCAGCAGGCCCAGCGTCGAACACTTGCTGGAAGCGTGGAGGCGCTGGTAGGCGTCGGGTAGGCGGACGATCCCGCACACCCCGATGAGCATGAAGCCCAGGCCCGAGACCAGGGACACGATCGTGGCGACGTCTCGCAGGCCGGCCACTAGGACCCCGCTCCGTCTTCGAGCGGCTCCTGGTCGGCCTTCAACCCGACCAGGTACTGGGCGAATGCCACGGTCGCCGCAAATCCGACGATGGCCACCATCAACGCCACGTCGAGCGACACCGAGCGCCGTTGGTCGACCGCCAGCAGCACGACCAGGCCCACGACCAGCAGCGACAGGACGTCGCCAGCGATCGCCCGATCGGCGAGGTGCGGGCCCTTCACCATCCGGTACAGCATGAGCGCCATCCCGACTGTGAGGGCCACGATCCCCACGTCGACGACGACCGAGACGCCTCCCGAGGCTCCTGCCAGGACCTGGGCGATCATGCGAAGACCTCCCGCTGGAGCCGCTCGTCGAGCCTCCGCAGACCGTCGATCGCCGATGCACGGTCCTCGGCGTACATGCAGTGCACGTACAGGAACCCCCCGTCGGCGGTCACGTCGACCACCAGGGTGCCCGGTGTCAGCGTGATGCAGTTGGCGAACACCGTGGTCTGGACCGCCGTGAGGTGTGCGACCGGATAGCGGAGGATGCGCGGTGTCTGGTCGAAGCCCGGCGTCATGATCTCCCAGGCGATCTGGAGGTTGGCCCGAACGAGGATGCTCAGGAAGTAGGCGCCGAACCGCACCAGTCGGAACAGCCGCACGGCGTAGTTGGGGCGCCCGGTGGTGAGGTCGTAGACCGCGATGACGACGAACCCGACGGCGACGCCGAGCAGCAGCCCCAGCCAGGTCCGCTCGTCGGCCCACAGCAGGTAGAAGCCGGCCAACCCCACGTTGAGCACCAGTCGCCGGGTCATCCGCCACCACCCCCGGCGGCGATCAGCCCGTGCGGGTCGACCGCCTCGATGTAGGCCGACGGATCGGTCAACTGCTCGCCCGCGTGGAAGGCGATGTCGTAGATCGGTTCCGCAGCCAGCCCGACGAACAGCGCCACGGCGACGAGGAACCCGATGCCGACATAAGCCCCCCGGAGGTCGCCCGAACCGGCCCCGCCGTCAGAACCCGGAGTCGGCTCTGACGCCACGGGCGGCAGCCAGAAGCCCTTCGTCCAGACCTTGAGCATCGACACCAGCGTGAGGGCGCCGGTCAGGAGCGCCACCACCGAGAGCCACCAGTAGTCGGTCCACCCCTCGCGGACCAGGACCAGTTTGCCGAAGAAGCCGCTCAGGGGCGGCAGGCCGACCAGGCTCATCGCCGCCACGAAGAACGCCACGCCGAGGAACCGGTCCCGCTTCAGGAGGCCGCCGATCCGGCCGAGGTCGTCGGAGCCGGCGTGTTGCTCCATCACCCCGCAGCACAGGAACAGCGAGCTCTTCACGATCATGTGCTGGACCATGTAGTAGAGGGCCCCGGCGAGTCCCGCCGTCGTCATCAGGGACAGGCCGAAGACCATGTAGCCCACCTGGCTGACCACGTGGACGGCCAGGATGCGTCGCACGTTGTTCAGCGAGACCGCTCCCAGCACGCCGAGGAGCATCGTGGCGGCGGCGGAGACGAGCAGCAGCGGCACCACGACGTCGCGGGCCTCGCCCACGGCAAAGATGAGCGGGAAGGTGCGCGCCACGGCGTAGACGCCGACCTTGGTCAGAAGGCCGCTGAACAGGGCGGCAACCGGCACCGGGCAGGTGTGGTACGTGTCAGGCAGCCAGAACCACAGCGGGAAGAAGGCGCCCTTGGCGCCGAACACGAACAGCAACAGCACCGACACACCGACGAAGCCCGTCGGCAGCCCCTCGCCCGAGGCCACCCGGCCCTCGACGATCCGGGCCAGGTCGGCGAGGTTCAGCGTCCCGAACATCCCGTACACCAGCCCGGCGGAGATCACGAACACCGTGGAGGCGATCAGGTTCAGGACCAGGTACTTGTAGGCCTGCCCCATCTGTCGCCGCGACCCGCCGATCACCAGCAGCCCGTACGAGGCCATCAGCATGATCTCGAACCCGACGAAGAGGTTGAAGAGGTCGCCCGTGAGGAAGCACTGGTTCACGCCAACGATCAGGAGCTGGATCAGCGGGTGGAAGTAGCGCCGCTCCATCCCGGGGTCGATCACCGAGAAGGAGTGGACGTAACAGCCGAGGGCGACGACCAGCCCGGCACACAGCAGTAGGCCGGACAGGCTGTCGAACACGAGCGTGATGCCGTACGGCGCCGGCCACCCACCCATCTGCGACACCAGCACGTCGCCGTCGCGGATCTCGGACAGCCAGCCAAGGGCCAGGACCAGCATCGAGCCGAGGCTCGCCAGGCCGAGCACCCGCTGGGCAAGGCGGCGGCGGATCAACGCCAGCGAGGCGACGGCCGTCGCCAGCGGGATCACCACGAGCAGGCTGAGCAGGTTGTCGGTCATCGGCCCATGCCGCCAATCCCACCGCTTTCCAGCACGGGCCCGTCGGCGGGCGGATCCTCGAGCGCCAGTTCGTCGACGTTGAGGGTGCCCGTCCGACGGGCCGTCAGGACCAGCAGTGTCAGGAAGAAGCCCATCACGGCGAAGTTGATGACGATGGCCGTGAGGATCAGCGCCTGGGGCAAGGCATCGACGAGGTGTCCGCCGCCGAGGATCGGGGGCTGGCGCAGGTCGCCGCCCGGCAGCACCGGCGATCCGCTCATGGCGATGATCGCCAGGTTGGCGCCGTGGCCCAGCAGGAACACGCCCATGGCGATGGACTTGAGCTCGCGCGACAGCATCAGGTAGATGCTGACGGTGACGATCACCGCCACGCAGACGGCGAGGACGGTCGTCATGGGTCCAGCTCCTCGCCCAGGCGGGTGATCATCCCGATCGCCACGCCGACCACGACGAGGAGCACGCCGAGGTCGAACGCCGTCGCCGAGACGAGGTGCAGTCCCTCGCCGCCGAGGTGCAGCGTGGTCGACCCCGAACGCAGCAGCGGGTCGCCCCGAAGGAGCGGGATCACCGCGACACCTGCCGCGACGCTGAGCCCGACGAACACCAGCCACCGGGGATGGGTCGGCAACAGGCGGAAGAACGCCCGCTGCCCGAACGCCATCCGGTAGGTGCACAGGCCCACGGCGGTGATCAGCCCGGCGATGAACCCTCCGCCGGGGCCGTTGTGGCCCTTGATCGCCGCATAGACGGCGAACAGCAGCGTGAGCGGAAGCACCAGACGGACCGCTGTCCGCAGGATCAGCGAGTCGATCCTCACGAGCCGACCTCCACGACAGGGGTTGCCTGTCCGGACGCGTCGCCCTGGTCGTCCTCGTGGCGACGACGCCCCGGCAGCATCGACCACACCCCGAGGGCAGCGGTCGCCAGCACCGTGATCTCGCCCAGGGTGTCGAAGCCCCGGAAGTCGACCAGGATCACGTTGACGATGTTGCGGCCCTCGCCACCGCGTCCATTGGTCAACTCGGAGCCCTCGAGGCTGTGCTCCTCGAAGAACGCTCCGAGGCTGGCGGCGTCGCCGTTGCGCTGCTCCGCCGCGTGGCCGGCCAGCAGGGTCATCCACCCGATGGTGATGCCGATCAGGGCGGCGAAGACGAGGCGGGGCGCCGGACTGATGCGGGGACGCCGGTCCAGCCGGGGCAAAAGCCGCAGCACCAGCAGGAACAGGATCACCGAGATGATCTCGAACATGAGTTGGGTCAGGGCCAGGTCCGGGGCCTGGTACACGAGGTAGAGCCCGACGACGGCAAAGCCGCTGGCTCCGAGCACCATCACGCGCACGACCCGTTCGGTGACCAGCGGCAGGGCGATCGCCGCCGCACACACGACGGCGCCCAGAAGCAGGCCGGTCAGCGACTCGAAGGGGGCGACGCCATCGGGGAGGCGCAGCATCGACGGGTCGATCCACGCCGCCCACGAGATGCTCAGCAGCAGCATCGAGAACATGAGCACCAGGTAGTTGCGTAGGCGGCCGGTCTGGAACGTGTGGAAGGCCCGGTGACCCCGGCCCAGGACCAGCCGGTACGACGCCGGGTAGATCCGATCGTGGAGGTCGGCGACTTCGCCGCGCCAGCGCGACGAGCACCCGAGGGCGACGCCGAGCACGATGGCGGCGACCGACATTGCCAGTGGCACGCCCGGATGCAGGAACGGCTCCCAGAGCCATGGCAGCCCGTCAGCGAACGCCACGTCGTTGGCGTTCACCTCGATCCGGCGGAAGGCCGAGTTCCACAGCGGCGGTACCAGGCCACCGACGTACTGGAGAGCCACCAGCCCGGCGGCCGGCAGCCAAAGCAGCGAACCCCAGCGGTCATGGGCATGCGACTCGATGGCCGGCTCGATGCCCTCGTCGTCGACGCCGGTGCGCCACCCGAACACGGTTGCCGTCAGCCGCACGGCGATCGCCACGTTGCACATCGCCGTCAGCACCGCCATCACCGACACGACGACGAGCAGCGGATGGGACCCGGCGGCGTGGTGCACGGCGCCGAAGAAGAGCTCCTTGGCAACGAAGTTGACGGTGCCCGGCCCGCCCGCCAGTGCGTAGCCGGCCGCCAACAGGACGACGACCAGCAGGCGCGCCCCCGGCACCCGTCGGCGCCAGAGTCCGAACAGCTCCGGAAGCCGTCGTGCGCCGACCCGGTGTGCGAGGGCGCCGGCGACGAGGAACAGTGGCGCCTTGTAGAGGGCGTGGCTGGCGATCTGGCTGAGGTCCCAGTCGATGGCGGCGCCGCCGTGACCGTTCGCCGCCCCGCCCAGCCCGTACATGCAGGTGAACAGGCCGAGTTGGCTCACGGTCGTGTAGGCGAAGATCAACTTCAAGTCGTGCTGGCGGAGCGCCAGCACGGCGCCGAGCAGCATCGTGAACGCACCGAACGCCACGACCACCGGTAGCCAGATGGATAGGAGGCCGAACACGGGGAGCAGCCGACCCAGCAAGAAGACGCCCGCCTTGACCATGGTGGCCGAGTGCAGGAAGGCCGAGACCGGGGTCGGCGCCAGCATCGCCCCCGGCAGCCAGTAGTGGAACGGCCACTGGGCACTCTTCGAGGCCGCTCCGATGAAGATCAGGATGAAGGCGGCCACGACGGTGCCACCCGACCCGATGCTGGCTGCCCCGGCGACGAGTTCGCTCCACCGCCAGATGTTGGTTGCGTCGCCGAGCAGCAGCACACCGCCGAGCAGGGACAGCCCGCCCAGGCCCGTCGTGACGAACGCCTGCATCGCCTGCTTCACCGCGGTTTCATCCTCGCGGTCCCACCCGATCAGGAAGAACGAGCTGACCGAGGTCGCCTCCCAGAACAGGACCGTGAGCAGGAGGTGGTCGGCGAGGACCACGCCCAGCATCGAACTGGTGAAGAACCCCAGCGTCGGGAAGAACCGGGCCAACGAGGGCCCGTCGTCACCGAAGTAGGCGCGGGCGTAGAGGACGATCAGGACGCCCACACCGGCGACGAGGAGGGCGAAGAAGGTGGCCAGGCCATCGACGAGGAAGCCCAGGTCGAGGTGGACGCTCGGCACCCATTCGATGGCGGTCGTGCCCTCCTCGTTCGACGCCACGCCGTAGCGCCACAGGTGCGCCCCGAGGAACAGCAACGAGGCGAGTGGGCCGCAGGTGGCCACGAGGACCCGGAGAACCGTGCGGCCCCGTGGCATAAGGAGCGTGGCGAGGCCCGCGACGACGGGCGCGCCGATGGCGACCAGAACGAACGTGGGGGCGACCGATACCACAGCGCCATTGTGGTCGGTGGCTTGCGGGCCGCCGACCATCGTCGGCCGGTTTGGAGCTTGCTTTCTCAGCGGCTCCCCGGGTCGGTCAGGCCGGGGGTGCGGTAGCCATCCTCCCGCCAGAGGATCGGGAAGTGCGCCTCGTCCATGGCGTCGTCATCCGGCTGGGCGTAGCGGGAGTAGATCGGACCGTTGCCTTCACCGAAACCGGGTCGGTGGAACCGGGCTCCACTGTTGGCGCAGTGCATGACCAGCGCCCGACGGTCGGTCCCCGTGTCGTTTGCCCCCGACCCGTGCCAGGTCCAACCGTGGTGGAACGACCCGCCACCGGCGTCCACCTCGACCGGCACGATGTCGAGGTCGGCACCGTGCCTCGCGGCGGCTTCGGCGACGACGGTGCGGTGGTCCTGCGGGGCGTGGAACTCGGCCTCCGAATCACCCTGATCCGGCCAGCGGTGCGACCCCCGGGCAAACTCGACGGTGCCGCCCGCCGCCGACGTGTCGTCGAGGGCCATCCAACAGGTGGCCATCTCCTGTGGCCGGTACCACGGCAGGTAGGCGTTGTCCCGATGGAAGCCCAGTGACCGTGCGCCCGGCGGCTTCCAGAGCAGGTTGTCCTGGATGATGCGCGCCCCGGGCCAGCCGGCCAGTCGGGCAATGGCCTCCCCCAGGTCGGCGCGCAGCACGGTGGCGGCGACGAGCCGGTCGGCCCGCCAGCCGTTGCAGATCTGGCGGGTCAGCGTCGAATCGCCCTCCCCCTCCTGCCAGTTGACCTCGTCGGGCTCGACCCCCGTCTCGAACTCGCCCCGGAACAACCGGTCGAAGCACCGGCGCAGCGGACCGAACAGGGCCGGATCGACGAGCCCGTCGAGTACGACGAAGCCGTCCCGAACAAACGCCGCCGCCTGGTCGTCGGTTAGACGGAACGCGCCGGTGCCCATGCGCGCATCATGCCCGCTCACCGGCCCACGGCCGCCGATCCGTCGCCCCACTAGGGTGCCGCCGTGATCCCCGGACCCGGCGAAACGCTCACGACCGCCGACTACCACGCCGCTGGCGAGCCCTTCCGAATCGTCGACGCCGGCCCAATGGAGGGTGCCACCGTCCTCGATCGGCGCTCCTGGGCCGAGACTCACCTCGACGAACTGCGGCGCTTCCTCGTCAACGAGCCCCGCGGCCATGCCGGCATGTACGGCGGATTCGTCGTCCCGCCCGACGACGAACGCGGCGACCTCGGCGTCGTGTTCTTCCACAATGACGGCTTCAGCACGGCCTGCGGCCACGGCACGATCGCCCTGGTGACCTGGGCCGTGGACGAGGGCATCGTCGACGTGCCGTCCGGGTCCGACCGCCTTGAGGTCGTGGTCGACGTTCCCTCCGGACGGCTCCCCATCGTGGCCCGGATCGCTGACGGGCGGACGGCGTCGGTGAGGTTTCGCAACGTGTCCTCGTACGTGAGCGCCACGGGCATCGAGGTGGACACCTCGTTTGGACTGGTCGAGGCGGAGATGTCGTTCGGCGGGGCCTTCTACGCCTCGGTGGCGATCGACGACCTGGGCGTCACGGTGACCTCCGAAAACGTCGGCGACCTCATCGCACTCGGTCGAGAGGTCAAGGTCGCACTCGCCGGACACGGTTCGGCCGTCCACCCGACCGACGACCGGCTGTCGGGCTGCTACGGCACGATCCTCCACGAGACGCCCGGCGCGGACCCGCTCCACCAGCGGAACGCCACGATCTTCGCCGACGGCCAGGTCGACCGGTCGCCGTGCGGGTCGGGCACGTCGGCCCGCCTGGCCCTCCTGCACCATCACGGGTCCATCGGCGTGGGCGCCGCCTTCCACAACGAAGGCATCGCCGGAGGCGTGTTCGTCGGCCACATCGAATCGGTCTCCGACGACGGTGCCGTGGTGACCACCATCGAGGGCTCGGCACACCGGCACGCCACCAGCACCTTCACGCTCGACCCGGCAGATTCCCTCGGCCTCGGGTTCCAACTGCGATGAGCGCTCTTCCGTACTTCGACGCCGAGGCGATCGTGGCCGCCGTCCCCATGCCGGCCGCCATCGAGCTGCTCCGGGAGGCGTTCCGCGACCTCGGCGAACTTCACCCGCGCCGGCAGGTCTCGCTGGGCCCCTCCGACGACCTGCTGATGATGCCGGCCGTCGCCCCGTCGGGCATCGGCGTCAAGATCGTGACCGTCGTGTCGGACAACCCTTCACGGGGGCTGCCGCTGATCCACGGCCACTACCTGTTCTGCGACCGGGAGACCGGCGTGCCGCTGGCAACGCTCGACGGGTCGGCGCTGACTGCACTACGCACTCCAGCCGCCTCTGCGCTGGCAACCGACGTTCTCGCCCGGTCGGACGTCCGCACACTGGGCATCTTCGGCACCGGGGTCCAGGCACGCGGCCATATCGAGGCCGTGCTGGCGGTGCGACCGGGAATCGAGTCGGTCGTCGTCTGCGGCCGCTCGCCTGAATCGAGCGAAGCATTCGCCGCCGGGGTCGATGCCGGTGGACGCGCCGCCTCCGCCGCCTCCGCCGACGAGGTGGCCGCATGCGACGTCGTGTGCGGCTGTACCTCGGCCGCCGAGCCGGTCATCCCCACCGCCGCCGTCCGACCCGGCACCCATGTCAACCTGGTCGGCTCCTACTCGACAGCGCGCCGCGAGGTCGACGACGACCTCGTGGCCACCACCTCGGTGTTCGTCGACGACCGGGAGGCCGCCGCCGAGGAGTCAGGCGAGCTCATCCACGCAGCGTCGGGCTCATGGTCGTTCGACCGGATCGTCGGCGACCTGGCCGAACTGGCCAGCGGTCGGGCGGGCCGGCGGGACAACGACGAGGTCACCCTCTTCAAGTCGGTGGGCCTGGCCGTCGAGGACGTGGTCGTCGCAGCCGCCGTGGTTGCCCGCTCCTGACGACCGCTCCTAGATGGTGCGCTCGCTGCCGCCGTCGATCGGGATCTGGGCGCCTGTGGTGGCGGCGAAACGGTCGGAACAGAGTTCGGCCACAACCGACGCCACGTTGGCGACGCCCACCTCCATGCCGAGCAGGTTGCGCCGCCGGTACTCCTCGGGGGTCATCCCGTAGGCGGCGGAACGCTCGGCGATCAGTTCGTCGGTCCACAGCGCCGTGTCAAAGACGTTGTCGGGGTGCACGACGTTGACGCGCACGCCGTGATCAGCCCACTCGAGGGCCGCCACCCGGGCCAGCTGGGTCAGCGCCGCCTTCGACGTCGAGTATGCGGCGGCACCCTTCCCCGGAGCGGTGGCGTTGCGCGAGGCGATCACCGCGACCCGACCCCCGACCGGTGACCGGAACAACAGCGGGGCAGCGTCCCGGAACAGGGCCGCCACCGAGTCCACGTTGACGGCCATGGTGAGGCGCCAGGTGTCGAGGTCTAGGTCGGCGATCGGCGAACTGCCCGGGAAGATGCCGGCACCCACCACCACGAGATCAAGCCCCCCGAACCGCTCGACGCCGACCCGCAGTGCGGCCGCCTGGGCGTCGTGGTCAGACACGTCGGCAGCCACCCCCAGCCAAGCCGGACCGTCGAAGGTGTCGACCACCGACTCCGAGAGGTCTACGCCGACGACGGCGGCGCCCCGGTCGAGGAGTTCGGCGGCACAGGCCCGGCCGATGCCGGACGCAGCCCCGGTCACGAGTGCGATGTGCCCAGCCAGCTCCTTCGGCGCCCCGGCACGACGCAACTTGGCCTGCTCGAGGTCCCAGTACTCGACGTCGAAGAGGTCGCCTTCGTCGAGCGCCACGTAGCCGCCCCGGCCGTCCTCGAGCCGCTCGAGCACCGGGATGGTCTGCCGATAGATGTCGGCGGCGATGTCGGCGTCCTTCGGGGTGGCGCCGGCGGTCAGCAGCCCGAGTTCCGGGTCCAGCACCACCCGTGGAGCTGGGTCGAGCATCGTCAGGTCATCGTCGCTGCGGCCCCCGTTGCGTTCGAAGTAGACGCCGTAGGCGGCGACGAACCCATCGACGTCACGGCCGACCATCGGAGTGCGCTTGGTCCGAATCACATGGTCCGGGGTGAGTGGTCCCCGACCCGTCAGGTCGATGAGGTCCGGTCGGGCCACGAAGCGGCCGATCGCGCCATCGTGGTGGCGGGACACCACCATCGGCCGTCCGGCTGCCTCGGAGACAGAACGGCGCAGGTCGGCCAACTCGGTCAGCACGGCCTGGGCCGCTGCGGACGGCCCCGCCGGCTCGTGCGGAGCCACCCGGTCGAGAAACGCCTCGGCGCGCGAGATCAGATCGACGTGGTGGGCATAGGCCTCGCGGGTGGAGTCACCGAAGGTGAACAGTCCATGGTGGCGCAGCACCACCCCGACTGTCCCGTCGTGGGCCTGGTCGTCCCAACAGGAAC
>Ga0206680_10000010_pt1 | contig 86196 bp, 82 predicted proteins | sample M115012015metaG_FD_160124 | JGI IMG/M metagenome (GOLD analysis project Ga0206680, IMG submission 160124) | Ammonia-oxidizing marine archaeal communities from Monterey Bay, California, United States - M1 150m 12015 | ecosystem: Environmental > Aquatic > Marine > Intertidal zone | place: USA...
CACAATGCAAACTCAGAAGGGACGGGGATTCGAATCACCTTACCAGAACGAGTAGGCCCTAGGCTCTCTGGAATCAGATCCATCGATTTCTGAACCTCATACCCTTCCTCACCATTCATGAGTCTGATTTTCAGTTCGCCTTGGGAGGTCTTCTCCCAAGTTGCCTCACCTTCGTGGAACATGCTTAGCCAAGCAAGCGCATTACCGTCCACTATCTCTTCTATCGGCTTACCAGGGAAGTAGGTAGGAATCTCAAGCTCTGCCATTTCGTAAAGTTCCCTCATTACTCGACGCCCAAGATGCATACAGTCGTTGTGCTCGTAGTAGTCTGGTTCGGCATCGAGAATCTCTAAGTATCGCTTGGAGAAGAAGGTGAATATGGGATTGTCCTTGTTCAATATCCTGCTAACACACCTGATGTTTTCTGTCTCATCTTGAAACCTAGCATCCATCACGACTTCCTTAATCCGACCTTTGAGTTGGCCTTGGGGAACTCGGCGGTTCGAACTCAGAATTAGTTGACTGTGATTTCGCTGATTCGACCACCAGTTATCCCAGTAATTCCTCCCAATCGAATCCATGTAGCTTTTGTTCGACCACTTTAGGTCACTGATGTCGTCATAGATGATGGGGAAGAGAGACCCCCAACTAAGCAACCTCTCTATCTCCTTCTTCTTGAAATTGCCATCCTTAAGCGGCTCTACGATGCTGTCACCACCAGTCAGCAACTTGGAACAATATCGGAGGAGGAATGTCTTCCCGTTCTTGGTATTGCCATAGATAGCCAGTGGTTTTGGTCCCCTGTCGTAGTGCCAACCAAATTGCTCCTTACCGCGGCGCATGAAGTAATGGTGAAACGGTGCGGTAAGGAAGTAGAGGATGACTTCGTACACGGTCTTCTTCGCAATACCTGCGTTCTTGACGCTGGCACGGTCGATTGTCTCCACATACTCGTGAATGCCATGCAGACAATTCTTGATGGCTTCTCGATCATACTCCTCTGCAGTTCGGATCGCAGAATCGGGACCAACCTGCAGGATGACTCGTCCTTGATCGATTGTCATCAGTGGGAATGTAGCCGAACGATGTTGTAGGAACGGACGAGTAGTGGCGAAGATGTTACGTCCGTCGCGTTGAACTCCGCTGGGTGCCAGAATCTCCACTACCTCCTCCAAGACCGCATTGTTTGCGGTAGTGGAAATAGTCGTAATCAATTGATCCGGGTCGAAGGAATCCTTCAACGCGGCCTCTTGAAACTCCTTGATAGTGGCCTGAACGAGACGCGAATCTCCTGTGGTTGGGGCTCCAGTGTAAGTAATCCAGCGTTCCACCACCTCGATGGCAGGAGTCTCCCCCTCTTCTTGTTGGAGGAGATGCACTAGGTCATCCAAATATGGTTCTGACCTGTCGTAATACCACTCTTGATACTCCTTGTTCAAAGCCATATAGCGTGGGCTTTCTTTGTAGTCCCCTGAGATTGGATTTACACGGACTTGGTTTGATTGCTTTCCTGAATGGCCGCTCCCTCTTGAAGTGAGATTAGCTGTGCCGAAGATATCTGAGAAACCCTCATCATTCTCAGCCAAAATCCACTTTTCATGAAATTCACCTCTCTTTGGTACACGAATTTTTAGACGCTTATCGGCAATTAGTTCGGCGAGACGAAGAAATACCTCTGGTTCGGTACTGGATCTATTCTGTGTAACTATGGAGTCTCCGACGATTACCTCAGCCGTATTGGTCCCTTGGACATCAAAGAGATCTCGAATGAAGTCCACACGTTGGACATACATCACCATCTTCAATGAGGAGTGTGGAGGGATGAGGGACTGAAGTGACCGCTTCGGACTAATTCTGTATCTTTTTTCAGGATGTTCTACGAATCCCGATGCCTTCGGTGCAGCACCAGGCGAAATAGCGCCCCATTCCTTCAATATCGGAGTATCGTTGTGCTGGTCTGTCTGTTCTGTTTTATTTTCTGTTGGGGTAGTCATGCTCGTTTCCTGGCTGGTTGGTTCACTCCCGTACGCCACCTCGGGCATTGTCCCTCGGCTTCATGGTCCATTAAGATTGAGCACCCCACTGGTTTGGAATCGATGAGAACAGTGGTTCGTTCGTAGCCCTAAAATGGGTAGGCACAGAGGGTACCCTCTGATTCAAAGGATATTCTCTACGATTTCGTCCATATCTTGTCCGCGCCCACAGTAGGAGCAACGAATCTCTAACGGCTCGATGTTGATTACTCGCAGTTTGTGCGGCAATGGCTCGCGGGCATTTTGAGTTATGCAGTTCCAGAATGAGCAGCGGGCGATGTTGACTAGGTCCTCTCCGAGTTCTGCCTTCAGTTTATCAGCAACACTGTAGTTTCGGATGATGGCAATACTCGCTGCAGGTGCGATGAGCGCCAACCTGTCGAGTTCTTCCTGGCTTAGTTCGCGGTCCTCAATCTTCAGCACGTCCTTGCGTCCGAGTTTGGCGCTCGGCACGTTCATCACCATCGAAATCGGGTTAGAGCGCCCGATGTCCAGCCTGAGCATGCGTAGGACCTGGATTGCGCGACCACCGGGTATGTGGTCGACTACCGTGCCATTACAAATCGCGGTAACACGTCTCATCTCACCCATCACTTCACCTTCTTGGGAATCTTTACGTTGAGGCAATCACACAGCAGAGCCATTCTCGCGACTACACCATTGAACGCCTGTTGGAAGTATTTAGCGTGGTGAGTAGAGTCGACGCTTGGATGAATCTCGTTGACTCGAGGCAGTGGGTGCATGATGATCATACTCTCCTTGGCGCCGGCCATGTCAGAGGCCGTCAGCATGTAGATACCGGCAACCTTGGTGTATTCATCCTCATCAGGAAAACGCTCCTTCTGTATGCGAGTCATATAGATGACATCGGCTTCAGCGATGGTTCCGGCGAGGTCAGTGGTCTCAGTCACTTCTGCTCCCTCCGTATTTAGGTCGGAAACTATCTCGGAGGGCATTTGCAGCGATTTAGGTGATACCAGCGTCAATGTCGCGCCGAATCGAACTAGGGCGTGAGACAGGCTGTGGACAGTGCGCCCATAGCGTAAATCCCCTACTAGGACGACGTTAAGCCCCTCGAGGGTACCGTGCGCCTCACGGATGGTGAAGAGGTCGAGGAGAGTTTGGGTCGGGTGGTTGCCCGCACCGTCGCCTGCGTTGAGTACCGGGATCTCGATGGCATCCGCGCTGTATTGCGCTGCACCCTGCTGTGGATGGCGGACGGCGACCACGTCGGCGTAGCCGTCAATCATTTGCATGGTGTCGTACAGTGTCTCGCCTTTGGCCACCGAGGAGCCGGAGGAACTGAAGTTCAGCACCGATCCGCCAAGCCTTTTCATCGCGGACTCGAAGGACATCCGGGTTCTAGTGGAGTTCTCAAAGAACATGTTCGCGAGGACCTTGCCTTCGAGCAGAGGGAGGTAAATTTCGCCCTTGGCGGCAGGAAGGAGACGCTCAGCGTTGTCTAGGAGACTGGTAATCTCCTTGTTCGTCAAATCGTCCATCGTGATGAGGTCGCCCATCGCCTTTCCTCAGCGAAGCCGGGAGCGTACCGGTTATCTGTCTTACTATGGGTCCTCTGGGCCCTCTGACACGATACCGCTGGCTTGATGTGGGGCAATTATCCCGCGCGACTGATGATAATCAGCCGGACCCCGGTCCGAGTCTCGTTTTGCGGCGGTGGAACAGACGTCGATTGGTTCTCCTCGTCCGAGCCTAATGGGGGCATGGTCACATCATTGGCACTTGACAGGCACATCCACGTAACTGTGAATCAACGCTTCGACGACAGGGTCCGAGTCTCCTACTCATCAATGGAGATAGTGGATGACTTTGAGAACCTCGAGCACGAACTGGTTAGGGAGGCCATGAGGATGACAGGAGTGACCTCCGGTGTCGAAATTACGACCATCGCCGACATCCCCTCAAGAGGCACCGGCCTCGGCTCATCTTCCGCAGTCACCGTGGGACTGCTCAATGCACTGCACAGGTTCGCAGGCAACGATACCTCTCCCGAGCAGTTGGCCGAGGAGGCCTGCCGCATCGAGATTGATATTCTCGGACAGCCCATCGGCAGGCAGGACCAATACGCAGCCGCCTTCGGCGGTGTCAATTCGATTAGCTTCAGTGCCGACGGCGTCGAAATAAACCCGGTGAAGATATCTCCCTATGTCTCCAAGCGCCTCTCAGAGGAGTTCACCCTCGTTTTCACCGGTACGTCGCGCAGCGCCTCTGAGGTGCTGAGTGAGGTCCCCGATGACCCTGCCGACAAGCTGGCCCGACTGCGTGTCATACGCGGGCAGGCCGACGTAGCGCGCGGACTGCTGGAGTCCGGCGATCTCGCCGGGATGGGCTCACTGATAGGCGAGGCCTGGGATTCCAAGCGTGAGATATCATCTGGTATCAGTGGTGAAAATATAGACTCCCTACATAGCCGCATCATGGCCCTGGGGGCCACCGGAGCCAAGCTCCTCGGTGCAGGAGGAGGGGGCTTCTTCCTCGTACACGGAGGAGGAGAACTGCGCAACAGGCTGGTCGAACTCGGACCCGAGCACAGGCTGATTCCCTTGGGTGTGGATGTGGAAGGCTCAGTGATAATCTACGAGGACTAGGTGGCAATATGGGCTCACACACGATCTCCCTCGCTCTTGCGATGTTGATGTTCACGGGAACGCTAATCGTTCCGGCTCTCGCCGATGAACCCGAGCCCCCGGCAGATGAGCCGGTTTGGGAATGGCCAGAGCCGCTGCCACCGCAGGACGATGACGTTCTGGGCAGTTCCCAACTCGACATCGTGGGTTCGATATCGTCGTCTTCGAACATCTCGGCTTCGTGGAGCGCAAACGTCTCTCTACGCGACGATTATGGTGTGGAGTTGCTGCCTGACAGGGCACTCGGAGTGCGCGCCCAGATTGACCAGCACCTAGGTGATGGCGATGGCTGGCTGAGCATACCCGAGATTGCAGATTTCGTCGTACTGATAGAGAACGCCCGCAATCTGACCGACTCCGAGATGCTGGGTTGCTGCATCGTCGACTACTTGCCGTTGCAGATGGAGAAGTGGGTCGAAGTCATCGTAATCCCGCCTGTAAACGGCTCGGTGGACAGTAACGGCAGTTGGGGTTGGATGGAGAGTACCGATCTAACGGGGATGACTGACAGCCGCTCGACTAGGATTCTCGATATCCCACGCGTGGGCGGCGTGATAGAGGAGATTCCCCTCAGAATCACCCTCCCCGGCCAGTGGGAGTTCCGATACAGCGCCATGCAGAGTGTGATTGAGGGCAGTCCAAGGGACTTCACGGTGTTCCGCCATCAGGCCCCTGTGGCTTCAGATATCCGCATCACTTTGGGTGAGAACATGCCCCCCAACGCGATAGCTGAGAGGAAGACTGGAAATTCACTGATTCCCCTTTCGATTCCGACCGAATACACAGGAGTATGCACCGACAGCGTCTTCGATGACACCCAGCAGTGGTGGACGGTCCACAGGAACGGCACCATGATGCTTCGGTCCGACACCAAAGAACTCCAGTTCACGGCATCCGAATTGAATTACTCCGACGGCGAAGTTGCAAGCGTCGTTATGCACTGCATGGACTCTTTCTCCTCTTCGAGCAACTGGTACGAAAACATCGTGATTGACGGCGCCGACCCTATTTGGGAAGCGACCTTTGAGATTCAGGTCGACGGCAACACTACCGTGCTGGACAGCGAACAGACTCACATTGAGGTGACTTCCGGCAGCGAGTTCTACTTCACCTTCAGCACTTCGGACTCCAGCGGGCTGCCAGTCAGCATCGAGGTCACCTCCGACAAGACCGCGGGATGGAGGCACACGGGTGTCGACTACCTTGAGTTCATGGATCGCTTTTTCCAAGGTGAGCAGGTCAACGGGATGCACCTCAACTTGACCGAACGTCATCAGGCCAAGGAGCCAAGTGATTACAACCTCTCTCTCACTGTTACAGACGACGCCTCTAATATCGTCACGAGAGAGTGGACAATCACCATCTCTGACGGATCCGGTCCGACAATAATCCCTAACATCATCTCTAATGGTACTCTGATATCGCCCGAGTCTCCTGCACGCGCGGGTGAGGACATTATCCTCTCCCTGACTGAGTCCTTCGACGACCTAGATGCAATCGATGATGTATCCTGGGAGATTAGAGTGGATGGACAGGTGATAGCCGAGACAGCCCTCTGGAGTGAGATTGAGAAACTCCCGCTGCCCCTGTATGAACCAGCAATCTACCTCATCCACATCATAGCCTGGGACTCCGCGGGCAACATGGAGCAGATTTCCTTCGGCCTTGCTGTCTCACCCGCATTCGGTGTTTCCCCTTCAGTCTTAGACCACCATGTTATTGGCGATCTCGTTGAGGGCGAACTGGTCAACATCATCGTCACTATGCAGAATACAGGAGCAGACATCGGCTCAGGGGTTCTATGCTCGGGAACTATCTGCTCTGATGAGGTAGTAATCAGTGCTGCCGACCCGGCTGGACCCGGAGTCTTCAGCGCCGAACTGATTCTGAACCCTAACAACACGGACCCAATCAATCTCAGGTTTGTTTGGTCCAGCGACAGCGCGGGCAGTGAGGGCGTATTAGAGATAGACAACGACTACGTCGTTGTGTCACAGTGGCAGATGCCAATGCAGGTCCTGCTGGGCGTGCTGAGCGTGCTGATGCTGTTCGCATGGCTCGCTCACCGTACTTGGGGTGCCGAATCACAGAGGCCGTGAGAGCCACTCAGGTATCCGCACACCTCTTGACCCCCAACTCAGGGTGAGATGACATGGTCCTGCTCCCCGACTACCCTGAGAAGACCTTCTTGGCACACAGACTCAGGGTCGAGAGACTAGCGCTTTTTTGCACACTCGTGTTGATTGGAGGAGGGGGTTGGTGGCTTCTCCCAGCAGTCACCGGTGGGGCAGAGATGTTTCCGAGAGTAGGCCCTGTTCTAGTGCTGTTCGCCTCGGCGTTACTACTCCCTGATCTGATAGACTACGGACCTATCGAGCGAACCAGACTGGGTGCAGCGGCAAACATCGCCTGGCCCAGTATTCTGGCCTTAGCTGGGATTCACTATGGGCAGGGGGATGAGTTGATTGCATCGTTGATGCTGGCAGCGATAGCCACCTTCCTCTGGCGCTTCACCAGTCATCTACTCGGTGGCAGCCTTGGAATTCGCAAATGGAGAGGTCTGACAAGCATTGCCGGACTCGCCATCGCCATCTCCATACTGGTCTCGATGAGCGGCGATGTGGTTCTGTGGGCAGTCGTCATCACGGCATCGTTGGTGACGATGGTCCCTGATCTTCGGGCTAAGGACGACGATTACGAGGCCAGGGTCGAGTTTGGTAGCAGACTCGACAAGATGGAAACACGGATTCTCTCCCTTCGAGAAGGAGGCTCGGGTCTCGAACAGTCAGCCTCGTTACTCAAGACAGCCCGAGAGGAGGGCTGGAAGGACCCTTCTAGAGGGATGGATCTGATTGCGCAGGCGGAAATCGAGATGGCGCGAACCCAGGCAGTCGCAGTCGATCTCGATGCCATACGCTCTGATGCTCTCAAGGCCGTGAAGCGTGCTGAAGAGATCACCCTCGACGCACTTGGCCCTAGGAAGGCCTTCGAGGCTGGCGATAGGGAGGCCAAGATGGGTTCACCCCGTGAGGCCGAGTTATTGTACCGACGCGCTAAGGAGAAGGCTGCGGTGATCGAGGAGTACTGGCAGAAGGCAGCAGATGCGATTGCCGAGTCAGTGGCTGCGATAGGAGATCACATTGGCCATCAGGCCGATGCAGTGAGAGACATACTCAGAGCGGCCGAAGAGGCGTTGCAGGCAGAGGAACCCAAGGAGGCTCTGCACATCGCCTCATCGATTCCCGAACACCTCGAGAGCCTCGGCTCCTCGGGGGAGGCCGCTGCTAAGTCGTTGAGCGATGCTGAGCATGCGGTGGTGGCGGCCGAGGACGACATCCAAATAGTCACGAAGGACCGATTGGAACAGGCTCGCAAGGCCATGGATTCGGGTGATGCCGCTCTTGCGAAGGGCCTTGCTGACAGTGTTCTTAGGGATGTGCGAGCAACATCTGATGCGATGCAGGAGGTGCAGCGGGCACTACGCCAGAGTAAGCAGATTGAGGCTAGGTTCCCAGCCGGGGCGAAGTTCGAGTGGGTGACTAGACTCGAACAGGTCGCAGCGATGGCAGATGCTGGTGAGTGGCAGGATGCCGCACAGGCGATGAATCTCCTGACCTCGGACCTGCAGTCTCATGAGCACAAGATGTCGGAAGCGACAGAGTTGGTTCGTTTCGTCGATGAGGAATGGAAGTCTCTGCGCCGTAGACTTGACTCCGCCGGAATCGGCCCAGTGGACCCAGACAGGATGGCTGCTGAGAAGGCGGTATCCGAAGCATCCAGAGCTCTGGAGCGGGGGGACATTGACTCATGTCACAAGGCATTGGGGATAGCCAGTGAAATGCTCGAGTCGCAGAATCGCCGGGTCTAGTAGTAGACACCCTGTTTCTAATCTGCACGAACTGATTCATCGGTTTACGCAGTAGGGACAGTGCTCGCCTATGATGTAGTGCTTTGATTGCTGCTCTTCGACTGAGAGTGGCTCGCGACACCTGAAGCACATCACTATCTCCGTCTCCATGAGTTGGTGGTCCAGAGCAACCCTCTGGTCGAACACGAAGCAGTCACCACTCCAATGAGAGCCGCCGCATTCCTCCAAGTACCCGAGAATCCCACCTTCGAGCTGCCTGACATCCTCAAACCCGGCTTTGAGCATGACAGCGGATGCCTTCTCACAACGAATACCTCCGGTGCAGTACATCACTAGCGTCTTCGACTTGTACTCATTAGGCAAGGATTCGACTGCATCAGGGAAATCCCTGAACGAGGGTATGCCGAGTTCTATCGCGCCATCGAAGGTGCCTACTCTGGTCTCGTAGTCGTTGCGAGTGTCGAGCACCACTACATCCTCGCCCTCATCTAGCATCTGCTTGAAATCAGTGGGCGATATGTGCGGACCGGTGAACTCTGCTGGCCTGATGTCATCTCTTCCGAGAGCAATTATCTCTTGCTTGCGTTTGACGAGCATCCTGCGGAACGGTTGGTAGTCGGTGTGACTAACCTTAGTTGGAATACCTACGAAGCGAGAGTCGAACTCGAGATGCTGTAGAAAAGAGTCAGTGGCTTCCTGGGTGCCCGCGAGGAAGAAGTTGATTCCGTTGGGACTCAGAAGGACTGTTCCCTTGAGTCCCAGTTCGAGACAGCACTCCAGCATTGGTTCTCGGATCTCGTCTCTGTCGGGCAAATCGACGAAGCGATAGCCGGCAATGTTCACAATCATGATTGTCCCTCACTTCGGAGGCACGATGCCGAGTTCAGTGCTGCGGTTGGTTATCTCGGCGAAGATCTCCGCTACGAACTCGTCCAACGCGACCCCGTTACGCTGGTTGTTGTTACGCCCCCTGATCGAGACAGTTCCGTTGATCGACTCTTCGTCGCCGATGATTACCATGTAGGCCGGACGCTGCGTCCGGTGCATACGGATCTTCTTGCCAATGGTGCTGTCCGAGTCGTCGATGCGGACTCTGACCCCTGCCTCGTGTAGGGCATCATGCACTCTAGCAGCGTGCTCCTTGTGCTTCTCGGAGATGGTAATGATCTGGACTTGAACCGGAGAGAGCCAGGTCGGAAAATTCCCTGCCCAGTGTTCGGTCAGGAAGGCGACAAACCTCTCGTGCGTCGACAGCGGTGCGCGGTGGATGACGAAGACCTCGCCGTTCTCCGCACCGGTCTCGTCCTTGTAGGTCAGGGCAAACCTTTCCTTGGCAGCGAAGTCGAGCTGAATGGTTGACATCGATTCCTCGCGACCTATCAAGGTGGTAAATTGGATATCGACCTTGGGGCCATAGAATGCAGCCTCGTCGACTGCCTCGACGTATGGAACTCCGAGACTGTCCAGTATGTTCCTGAGATAGTTCTCGGTGGCAGCCCAGTTCTCGGGCTGGTCGATGTACTTCTCGGAGTTGGCAGGGTCCCAAAGAGAGAGCCGGAAGTGATAACTCTCGAAGCCGAAGGCAGCATAGTAGTCTTGCACCATTCTGATATTGTCAGCGAATTCTTGCGCTACTTGATCGAGGGTGCAGTAGATGTGAGCGTCGTTCATTGACAGCATCCTGACGCGCAGTAATCCGGTGAGAGTTCCAGAGAGTTCGTTGCGGTAGACAGTACCGTACTCGGCGATGCGCAGAGGAAGATCGCGGTAGGAACGCTTCTTGTTGCGGTATACGAGGTGATGCATCGGGCAATTCATTGCCTTCAGGTAGTACATCCCATCGTCCATTTCCATCGGAGGGTACATTGAGTCGGCGTAGTGCGGCAGGTGCCCACTGGCCTCAAACAACTGCTGCTTGGCGAGAACGGGGGTAGTCACCCTGACGTAGCCGTAGGCTTCCTCGGTCTCGACCGCGAAGCGCTCAATCTCAGACTTGATGGTCTCACCGTTCGGTAACCACACCGGTAACCCCTTGCCGATGAGTTCGTCAATCATATAGAGATCCATTTCCTTGCCAATTTTCTTGTGGTCGCGCTTGGCCGCCTCTTCCAGTTGGCGCACCCTCTCCTGCAGCGCCTCTTTGTTCGGGTAGCACATACCGTAGATCCGAACGAGGGACTCGCGCTTGCTGTCGGCCCTCCAGTAGGCCTGACTGGTGCTGGACAACCTGAACCAGCGCAGATGTGAGGTGCTGGGTACGTGCGGGCCACGGCACAAATCGACGAAGTCACCCTGACGGTAAGCAGACGAACCCACGTCGTGACCAATCTTGTCGTCCATTATCTCAAGCTTGAACGGGTTCGATGCGAACATCTCGCGCAACACATCGTTGCCGTAATCTTCGCGGATGATTACATGGTTGGCCCGAACGTGCTCACTCATCTTCTTCTCAATCGCCCTGAGTTCCTCGTCACCAATTGGGTCCATGTGGAAGTCATAATAGAAGCCAGTCTCAATCGGCGGGCCAATGGTCGGCTTGGCATCAGGGAACAGTTCAGTCACGGCCTGGGCTAGCAGGTGAGCGCAAGAGTGACGCAGGATGTACAGGCCCTCATCGGAGGTCCCGGCGATGGCCTCGACTCCACAATTAGAATCGAGGATGTGTGAAAAGTCCCGCTCGCTGCCGTCAACTAGGGCGGCAACGGCACCAGACTTCTTGCCGTGGACATTCACGACGACCTCGCCAACTGTGACTCCTGAGGCGTACTCATGGACACCCGCAGCGCCGACATCAACCGAAATCATCGCCATCTAAGGTGTCCTCAGCGTGTTGGCGAAGCACATTGGATATGAAGCCAATCGCGAAAAACAGGCCGTAGGCCTGAATCATTCGAGTACAAATTGAGTACCAGCGGTGCCAGCGACCATGCCCTGCATGTCCGTGAGGGACCCTATCACCGCTCTGCCACCTGAGCGGCGCACGAAGCCGCAGGCAGCCTCCACCTTGGGTCTCATCGAACCCTCTTCAAACTCGTACTGCTCTATCTGCTCAGGTGTGACCCTCTCAATCCTGCGAGCATCTTCAGTCCCCCAGTCGAGGTAGACGCCATCGGTGTCAGTAGCGAGGATGAGCAGACCCGCGTCGAGCTCGAAGGCGAGCAGCGCGCTGGCTCTGTCCTTGTCAACCACCACTTCGACACCCTCCAGCGTCCCGTCCGGCTTGTACACAGTCGGTATGCCACCGCCGCCAGCGCAAATTACGGTGGCGCCGTTCTCGAGCAGCCAGTGAATCGGTCTCATCTCGAAGATCCTCTGAGGCTCAGGGGATGCCACCACTCTCCTCCAATACTCGCCGTCGGGAGCAACGCTCCACCCCTTCTGGTCGGCCAGTGTCTTAGCCTCCTGCTCGCTGTAAACTGGACCTATCGGCTTGGTCGGGTTGTCGAAGGCAGGATCCTCAGGATCGACTTCCACCATGGTCAGGATGGTCGCTAACGGCTCTTCCATCGGAAGCAGGTTGCCGAGTTCTTGTTCAATCATGTAGCCAATCATTCCTTCGGTCTGGGCCCCTAGGATGTCGAGCGGATACTCCTCGACTTCCTCGTAGGCCGCCGATTGCAATGACAGCAGCCCGACCTGTGGGCCGTTACCGTGAGAGATGACAAGCTGGTAGTCGTGTGCCAGTGGAGCTAACGCCTCGGCGGCTATCGCTACGTTGCGGCGCTGATTTTCAGCCGTCAACGGCTGACCGCGCTTTAGAAGCGCATTGCCTCCAAGCGCCACCACGACCCTCATGAGTCCGCCGCGTAAGCGTGAAGCGATAAGAACACGCGCCCTTTGGCATGTCTATGGTGCGTCTTGGACTGTTGGCTAATCCCGACGCCGGCCTCGGCGGCAGGCTGGGTCTGAAGGGCTCAGACGGACAGGCCGAGTTGGCACGATCCATGGGGGCCGAGGACCGCTCAGGACCTCGACTGACCTTGATGCTTGAGCACTTCTCCAAGCTCCACAGAGCCAGTTTCGATGACATCGAATGGCTGACTAGCGAGGGCAGTATGGGCACCGATTGGCTCCCTCAGGGAGTCAATATCGGCTCTATCAACACAGTTCACTCGACTTCAGGTGGCACTTCCGCGTCAGATACCACCGCAGCTGTGACAGCTCTCCTCGAGGGCGGCATCGACCTACTGGTCTACGCTGGCGGCGACGGCACCACGCGCGACATCGTTGCCACATTGGAGTCGACCGGCCATCCGAAGACCCCCGTAATCGGAGTCCCAACTGGAGTCAAGATGCACTCCGGCTGCTTTGCCGCCTCTCCGAGGGCCGCTGCAGAGGTACTTTCTGCATGGCTCAACAACGATTTGCTGCTGGCTAGTACAGAGGTGTTGGACCTCGACGAGGAGCGCTATCGGAAGGGCGAATGGGTAGTGCAGTTGTACGCCGAGGCAATGACACCTGCCAGTCCTCGTTGGATGCAGGGTTCTAAGCAACGCATCGAGACTACCGGTGAGGAGGACACCACAGAAGGGCTGGCCGACCACATCGGGGAACTCATAATCAGTGACGAAAGACTCGTCATCTGGGGGTCGGGAGGGACATTGCGGGCCATCGGAGAGATGAACGGCTTTGAGCTGACCAATCTCGGTATCGACGCTACTAGGGGCACAGAACAGGTCGGGATCGATTTAGATGAAGCAGGTCTGCTGAAGATTCTCTTATCACACACAGGACCGATTACACTGCTGCTTTCTCCTATGGGGGGCCAAGGGTTCCTGATTGGCAGAGGTAACCTACAACTTTCTCCGGAGGTCCTGCGTGCGGTCGGCATAGACAATATACTCGGGGTCGTGACTCCAGCCAAGTTGTTGACTGTCAGGAGACTACGCATTGAGACCGGTGATGCCGAACTCGATGTGGAGTTCGCGACTAAGCGCTACATGAAGGTCTTACAGGGTTACAGGACCACCAGAGTCCTGCCGGTGTCAGTCGACTAGATTTCCAGTCCACATGCCGCCTTCATCAGACCGAGGAAAGGCGGACTGGGTCTGCCCGGGCGTGATTTGAACTCGGGATGGTACTGGGTCCCAACGAAATAGGGGTGGTCGTCGAGCTCCATTATCTCGCAGCGCTGTCCAGTCTCATCCTTGCCCACATATCTCAGGCCGGCATTTTCAATCTGCTCGATTAGTTCAGGATTGACCTCGTAGCGATGGCGGTGACGCTCATCTACGTGATCGGCGCCACCATACAACCGACGTATCTTACAATCATCGACGAGGAACGGAGTGGGTTTTGTCCCCAGACGCATGGTGCCTCCCATATGGGTCTTGGAAATCTCCGGCATGAAAACTACAGCCTGGTGTGGAGTATCTTCGTCAAACTCTGTCGAGTTCGCTCCTTCCATCCCGAGGACGTTGCGGCAGAACTCGATGGTAGCTACCTGTAGACCTAGGCAGACTCCGAGGTATGGCACCAAACTCTTCCTCGCGAACTCGGCGGCCTTGATCTTGCCTTCTATCCCTCTGCCTCCGAACCCTCCGGGGACAAGAATGCCGTTTGCACCTCTGAGGAGTTCCCATGCTCCCGCGTGGGCCTTAGGATCGGAGGCAGCAGTCGCATCATCTAGGTCAGCTGATTCTATCCAGTCGATGACGAGTTTTCGATTGACTGCATAGGAAGAGTGCTGCAGGGCCTTGATAACGCTCAGGTAAGAGTCCGACAGACCGGTGTACTTCCCTACCATAGCGATGCGAACCTCCTCCTCGACGTTGTCAACGCGGTCTGCCATCGCCTTCCACTCAACGAGCAGAGGACGTTCTTCGGCTAGATCAAAGCCAAAACGCTCGGCTAATACTTCACTGACACCCTGTTCCTCAAACATGAGAGGAACTCGGTAAATGTTCGAGGAGTCGTGAGCAGACACCACTGCCTCCTTGGAGACATGGCAGAACGCAGCGAGTTTTGAACGCGTATCATCGTGCAGTGGGTTTGCCGATCTGCAAACGAGCATATCGGGGATGATTCCCAGCCCGCGCAATTCCTTCACGGTGTGCTGAGTCGGTTTGGTTTTCTGTTCGCCGACCGGCCCCATCACAGGGACCAGACTGACATGGACGAAGCAGATGTTATCTCTGCCAACTCTGAACTGGAACTGCCTGAGGGCTTCGATGAAAGGAGCACTTTCGATATCGCCAACGGTCCCTCCTAACTCTATCACACAGGCGTCTGGAGTACCGTTGTTACCATCACTAGACTGGTGCGCGACCCTCTCAATCCACTCCTGAATCTCATCGGTGATGTGAGGGATAACCTGTACGGTCTTGCCAAGATAGTCTCCCCTCCGTTCACGCTCGACTACCGTGGCGTACACCTTACCTGTGGTGATGTTGTTGTCCCTTGTCAGAGCTATGTCTAGAAATCTCTCGTAGTTACCTAGGTCTAAGTCGACTTCTCCTCCGTCATCGAGTACGAATACCTCCCCGTGTTCGAATGGACTCATGGTCCCTGCATCGACATTGAGGTAGGGATCTATCTTCACCGAAGTGACGCGCAGTCCAGCGGATTTGAGCAGGACGCCTATGCTGCTCGCAGTGACTCCCTTACCGAGTCCTGACAGTACACCTCCCGTGACTACGACATATTTCATACAATCAACGGGGTCTGAAGGCGTTGAGCCTCGCATATCAAGGTTGGCCATGCGACTCGGTGGCCCGAACTACTCCATGTTCAAGTATCGTCTGAATAACCGGAGTGCATGACCGAACCCCCCGGAGACAGAATTCTGGTAACTGGTGCTCTGGGGCAAATCGGAACTGACCTGGTCGGGGCCTTGAGAGACCGGCACGGGAATGACTCGGTGATAGCCTCGGATGTTCGCGAGGTGCCTGGGCATCCATTGCTTGAGGGCGGCCCGTTCCGACTACTCAGCGTACTAGATGGGGATGGCATGGACTCGGTGGTAAGAGAGGAGAAAGTCGGAGAGATATATCACCTCGCTGCGATTCTTTCGGCCATCGGAGAGAAGAAACCTGAACTGTGCCATAGGGTCAACGTCGGCGGCACCATCACCGTGTTGGAGACCGCCAAGGAACACGGTCTGAGGGTATTCTCACCGTCTTCGATAGCGGTCTTCGGCCCCGATGCCCCGAGAACCGCTCCGCAAGTGACGCCACTCAACCCTACCACCACCTACGGCATGACCAAAGTCACTGGAGAGGTGATGGCACTGAACTACTGGAAGCAGTACGGCGTGGACGTCCGAGGGATTCGGTACCCAGGTTTGATTTCTTGGAAATCACCACCTGGAGGGGGGACTACCGATTATGCAGTAGAGATTTTTCATGCCGCACTCAATGAGAGGCATTACGACTGCTTCGTTGGCCCCGATACGAGACTTCCCATGATGTACATCGACGATGCCATCAGAGGTACGATGGAACTGATGGAAGCCCCCATTGACTCTATTGGATCGTCTAGAGGTGGATACAACCTCTCTGGGATGTCTTTCACCGCTGAGGATCTGGCTAATGCGATATCGGAGAGGGTGGATGGCTTCACCTGTGAGTTCAAACCCGACGAGCGCCAACAGTACGCCGACTCCTGGCCCGATGATGTTGACGATTCGATAGCTCGTGAGGATTGGGGCTGGAAAGCTGAATACGACTTAGGTCGGATGGTTAACGAGATGTTGGACAGGCTGAATGATCAGTCCTGATCCTCCATCTCACTCTGCCAGTCAGGAGTCTGAGCGTCTTGCTTGGCCCATAGCACATCATCAATCCTCAGCACGCTGTTGGCAGCCTCGGTGGCTCCCGCAAGGGCATGGTGAGCGACGAATAGCGGGTCGAACACTCCGATCTTATCCATTCTCACTTTGTTCCCTGACACCACATCCATCCCTATCCACGCACCTTCCTCGGCGGATTCAGTCTGGGCTGCAGACAACTCAAGAATCTCATCTATTGGGTCGAGCCCGGAGTTCTCGGCGAGAGTTCTAGGCACAATCTCGAGAGCGGCCGCGAAAGCCTCTATGGCTAACTGTTCACGACCGGCCTGACTTGGAGCGAAGGCTCGCAGATGCCGAGCTAAGTGTGTCTGAGTCGCCCCTCCTCCGGGTAGCATGCGTGAGTCGTCTGAGAGCCTGTGGGCAACCCCTAGAGCGTCGTCAAAGGTACGCTCGACCTCTTCTCTGACAGAAGGAGAGGAGCCTCGTATCAGAACCGTAACCGCACCACCTTCGGGACCTTCGATGTGAGTGTGCTTGACTCCAGAGTAGGAACACTCCGTGCGGGAACTGTAAGTGCCGATGTCCTTGTCTTTGACCCTCTTGGCGTCGCGGACCATCACAGAGCCGGTGATTCTTGCCAATCTCTCAAGGTCTTCGCGATCGTAACGCCGGTACGCCGTGATACCGGCATCGGTCAGCATGGTCGTAGCGTCTTCGGCAATACCGTCGCGGACTACTAGAAGGTCGACACCAAGTGAGACCAGAAGATTGACCTGCTCACGCATGCGTTCCCTAGCCCGTTCGTGAAATCCGCTCAATGCCTCGGCACTGGTGACTTCGATTGAGGCCTCGAAATCGAGTTTGGGACTCTCCATTCCTCCATCGATGATGACTATCCGGCCTCCGTCGGTTTTGGCTACTGATGATATGTCCATTCTTGATTTAGGTAGAACGAGGCCGTGTACGACCTCGGAGTCCAACACACCACCGTCCTTGATTAGTAGACGTTTCACCCGTAGCCTCTCAAGATCTTGACCACCGTTTTCGCCGGCGAGTGCCTCAGCGGCATCGATAGCCAACTCCGTCAGGTGCCGGCTGACAACTGAGTCGACCTTCCCGGAAATCGAAGTGGCTACAGCCGCACGCATCTCGAAATCATCCTTGGGAATACGTGAGATTCGCTCCATCTCATCGAGCGCCTCTGCCAGAGCAATCTGATACCCGTTCATGATAATTGACGGGTGCACACCGGAGCGAACCAGCTCAAGCGCGTTCTGCAGCAACTCGGAAGTCAGGATTACCGTGGTTGTGGTGCCATCTCGGGCAGCACGATCCTGAGCCGATGAGGTTGATATCAACAGTCGAGCCGTAGGATGCTCCACCTTGGCAGTCTCCAGCACGGTGACTCCGTCGTTGGTTATCGTTGTCGAACCACCATCCTCCACTAGCATCTTGTCCAGGCCGCGCGGACCGAGCGTCGAACGGACCGCTCCTGCAAGCGCAGATGCGGCCTTGACGTTGTCGACCAGAGCTGAACGCCCGTGCAGGCGGTCAGTGTCCTCAAGGGCTACATCATGCTCTGACTCGACCATGCTGAGTCGCCGAATGACAGTCTTGCTTTGAACCCGTCCGTTCGGCGCGACATAGCCCGATTCTCGTGCGTGCGTGACCGTGCGGTTCATATACGGCAGCACTATCGCACTATACAACCTCAGGTTAAGTAGTGGTATCAATGACTGACAGCGAGCGTGATGAGTGGGCTGACGACATGTTTGCCGAGATGGCGAGGATGTTCGAGCAGATGGGGATGCCCATCGACGTCAAGGCACTTGAGGAGATGATGAAGAAGGTCATGGATCAGTTTGAGCAGATGGGCATTGACCCTACCAAGATATCTAACTCACAATTCAAGGTCGAATCCAACACTGATCCCGAAGAACTGCGTCGGATGATGGATTCGATGATGAACAGCCCTGGGGGATTCTCAGACCTGTTCAAGAAGATGGGCGTCAATATCGAGGTAGAGGGTTCAGTCGAGCAGGCGGAGGCAGAGGTAGAGGAGCCCGAAGAGCACGAGGTCTCAGATCTGCCTGACGAGGATGTCTATGTGCATGGCAGCACAATGGCTGTCACCATAGACATCTCTAGAATCCTCGACGTCAGGTCCGAGGACATCGAGCTTGTACTCAGTAGTGGCGGCGAGGTGCTGCAACTGATGAGGCGAACCCAAACACGGCCTCTCAAGCGCTTCATACTCCCAGATGCAGCGAACCAGATTCGTGAGTGGCAACTGAACAACGGTATCCTAGACATTACATTCGATTTGGCATAGAGCCGAACGGAATCATTGGAGGAATTGAAAATGAGCGAACCAGTAATCGGAATTGACCTTGGAACAACTAACAGCTGCGTTGCTACCCTCGAAGGCGGACAAGCAGTGGTAATTCCGAACTCGGAGGGTTCCCGAACCACCCCCAGCGTTGTGGCCTTCACCAAGGATGGTGAGCGTCTGGTTGGCATCATCGCGAAGCGCCAAGCAGTCACCAACTCCGACAGGACCATACTCTCCGTCAAGAGGGAGATGGGGACTAAGTGGAATAAGAAAATCGATAATGACAAATACACACCTCAGGAGATCTCCGCATTCGTGCTTCAGAAGTTAAAGTCCGATGCTGAGGAGTACCTAGGCAAGGAAGTGAAACAGGCAGTTATCACCTGTCCGGCTTACTTCAATGACGCACAGAGGAAGGCCACTCAAGACGCTGGTAGAATCGCCGGCCTCGAGGTACTAAGAATCATCAATGAGCCTACTGCGGCGGCACTCGCCTATGGTGTCGACAAGGAAGAGGACCAGACCATCCTTGTGTTCGACCTCGGAGGCGGTACCTTCGACGTGTCCATCCTCGAGATCTATCAGGTCGATGGACAACCCCAGATCGAGGTCAAGGCAACCAATGGTGACCCCAAACTCGGAGGGGACGACTTCGACAAGAAGGTGATTGACTGGATTGTCTCGGAATTCAAGAAGTCCTCAGGAATCGACCTCTCAAAGGACCTGCAGGCCATGAGCCGGCTGCGAGAAGCGGCCGAGAAGGCCAAGATAGAACTCTCAGGAACCAACTCGGCACAGGTCAACCTGCCTTTCATCACCATGAGGGACGGTCAGCCGGAGCACCTCGACATGGCCCTTTCACGGGCCAAGTTCGATGACCTCACCTCCGACCTCATCAGGAAGACGATGGAGCCAACGCGTCTAGCTATGAAAGACGCCGGCGTCAAGGCCGGCGACATCGACAAAATCCTCCTAGTTGGTGGCAGCACTCGTATCCCCGCGGTCCAAGACGCCGTCGAGAAGGAGACCGGCAAGCCCTCGTTCAAGGGAATCAACCCAGATGAGGCCGTCGCTGCTGGGGCTGCCCTACAGGCTGGAATCATCGTCGGCGACGAAGGAGTCACAGATGTCCTACTGCTGGATGTCTCTCCATTGACTCTTGGAATCGAGACGCTTGGTGGTGTAATGACTACGATGATCGAGCGCAACACCACGATTCCAACACGTCGCTCGGAGACCTTCTCCACCGCTGCTGACAATCAGCCAGCAGTAGAGGTCCATGTGCTACAGGGTGAGCGCGAGTTCGCAAAGGACAACGCTACTCTCGGGCGCTTCCACTTGATGGGCATCCCATCGGCACCACGTGGTATCCCCCAGATTGAAGTTACCTTCGACATAGACGCCAATGGCATTGTCGATGTTTCCGCCAAAGACCTAGGAACGGGTACAGAGCAGTCAATCAAGATTGAGAGTCAGACCTCTTTGTCCGAAGACGATATCAAGCAGAAGGTCGCTGAGGCATCACAGTTCGCCAAGCAGGATAAGCTGCGAAGGGCTGGCATTGAACTCATCAACTCGGCCGACAGTATTGTCTATCAAACCAAGCGGATGCTCGAGGACGCTGCTGAGAAAGTCAGCGACCTCGACGCCGATCCAGTCCACTCTAAACTCGATGAATTGAGGGCGCTGATAACCAAGGAGGACGGCGAGACTACCATAGATGTCGAGGACCTCGACGAGGCTGCTGTTCAAACCAAAATTAGTGAACTCGAGCAGGAGATGCACGGTATCTCGACCAAGCTGTACGAGGCTGCAGCCGCCGAGATGGCCGAGCAGCAGGACGGGGAAAGCGACGATGATATCGTCGAGGCCGACTTTGAGGTCGTTGATTCGGACGAAGACGAGTGACTCAGTCATCTGTGATGAGTCGGTGCAAGGTCCTTACATGGACTCCTGAAACTCCGAACTCGAACAGCGGATTTGCACCCTCGGAGCGAGCCTTAGAACCCGGGCCCCAAGCAGTCCCGGCGATGTCGAGGTGCACCCAAGGGATCTTGTCTGCGTCCTCATCATAGCCACGGTGCGGCACGAAGTACTCGAGGAACGAGGCCGCGGTGTTCGACGAGCCGGCGCTACCTCCAATCGAGCCGTTGCGTATGTCGGCGAACGCTGAGTCAGTCATGTATTTCCTGAACTGGGCATTCAGTGGCATTCTCCAGACTGACTCGCCCGACCTATTGGCAGCCTTCCTGACACGCTTTCCGATGCTTTCGTCGTTTGCCCACATGCCTGTAATCTGGTTGCCCAGTGCGACTACGATAGCACCTGTCAGGGTCGCAAGGTCAACGATGTACTCGGGATCGAATTCGCCAGCCTTCCATAGGCCATCGGCGAGTACGTTGCGCCCCTCGGCGTCGGTGCTGAACACCTCAATGGTCTTCCCCGAGTATGTTTCGAACACGTCACCGGGGCGGTATGCTCCCGATCCGGGCATGTTCTCAGCTAGACAGGCCAGTCCGTTCACACGACGCTCGTAACCAGTCGCGTGCAAGGCCTCCATGAGACCGAACACTGTGGCTGCCCCACACATGTCGTACTTCATGTCCCACATTCCGCTCGAGGGCTTGATTGAGATTCCACCAGTGTCGAAGGTGATTCCCTTACCGACTATGCAGGGTCTCTGGACATCATCGTCGGCGTCAGGATTGAGTGTGAACAGCACCATGCAAGGCTTCCTGTCACTGCCCTTGCCTACGTTGATCAGACCGCCCATCCCGAGATCTCGTAACTTGTCCCAGTCGTAGACCTCGACCACGACGTTGTCTTTGTTCTCTGCCCACTCGACAGCCCTGCGGGCGTATTCCATCGGATACAGCACGTTTGCCGGCTCGTTGCCGAGGTCGCGAGCGAGATGGACCCCGCCTACAACCGAGTGAATTCTGGAGAGCCCGTCTGCGAGCGCATCCTGATGGCGTACGCTGGCTTGAAAGTCAATCGACCATGGCTCGGTGACATGCTCGTCATCGATCCCTTGGTGTGCGAGGAACTCGTAGTCGCGCAGCATCATGCCCTCAGCGAAGTCGAGCATGCGCTCGCTTGACCAGCCTGAGGTGAAGCGTACAGTCAGTGCTAGCCCATTCTTCTTAGAGAGAGCAGCCATAACGCGGGCACCGATGTTCCGGGCCTTCCTGTGCCCGAAATCGATCTTCTTTCCCATGCCTACCAGCAGCACCCTGCACCCGGGGGTCCAGACCGCCATCCGCTGACCCTTCTTTCCCCCAAAGTCGTCAGAGGCTATCGCCTCCCGGACTAGGCTTTGCTGACTTCGACTCAGCCCCGAAAGGGCGTTATTAGGAGCCTTACCGACACCCTCAAAGAGAGGTAGTAGCAGTTGTTTTCCGACTTCTTCGAATTCGCTGTTGTTCCATTCCATGAATATCGCCAAAGCCTCTCATTCAGTAGTGATATACAAAGAATTGCTTTTGAAAGATGAAGTTTCGAGACCATTTCCAAAAAGAAAATATGTAATTATTGCTCAAACTTGCGATTTCGGCTGTTTATCGCTGCAAGTGCGATGGAGATGATTACCATGAGTATTGAGGGAGCAGGTAGCAGCCATCCTGAATCCTCTCCCTGCAGCTTCACCATACTGTTGTTGATCGGCTCGTTGACCCATAGGGCAGCGTCAATCACACGCTTTTGGTAATGCAACTCAAAGTATCCTCCATCCACCATACTCAGCCCGCTCGCATCGAGCTTAGCCTTGGTGTGGTTGCTAGCGTTGACGCTGAAGTTTCCTGAGTGCCACTGCACTTCGCCCGCCCCGTCGATATAGTGAAGGGTGGCATTTGCTGTACTAGATCGTCCCAGATTGCTCACGCGCAGGTCTATGAAATTACCACCAAACTCCAGCGAATCAACACTGAGTCGGGCGCGCCAGTACCAGACATTTGAGATTAAGTAACGCATCACCTCGAGTTCAAGCGCTAACCGGTCACTGACCTCTTGGAGGCTGCCGAGCAGGAACTGCTCGTCATCAGTCTCGAAGGTGAAGCACGGATACCCCATCACCCCGTAGCCGTAGTCGCGGCTGGTGCCGTGAGTAGGATAAATGCCAGCGTTGGCGTTGCGGATTGGCAACTCTCCGTCGATATTCTCATGGATGTCGTCGCGGATGAACTCGAAGAGTTCGTAATCCGAAGGCATGTTGGGAGTGAATCCCCACGGATAGGCGAGAATCCACGTCCCGGTATGCATGGTGACATAGAGGTCGGCCTCAGTAACCCATTCGTGCATGTAGGCGGCATTGTTACTGGTCTCAGGCTCACTGAAAGGACCGTCACCACTTGCCGTTTCGTCGGTGGTCCAGTGATGGTCATAGTTTCGATTCAGATCGACTTGGTTCATATTCCAACGCGAGTCGACATCATTGCCGTCCGCATTGAGCAGAATCATGATGTGTAACTCGGTGTTCTGCAGCACCGCGATAGCCTCGGGGTCGCTTTCACCCCAGCCCTCGATGTAGAACTCGGCGGTAAGGAAAGCGAGTTCTGTCCCGAGGTGCTCGTTACCGTGGTGGCCACCGTCGATGTACACTTTCTCCTTGGGCGACCCGTCACTCTTGTTCTCGACGGACCAGTCGGAGATCTGCACGACCCACTGCTGCCTACCATACAGGGTCGTGCCCGCACTGACCAGACGGACGACCTCAGGGTAGTCATCCTCCCAGGCCTGAACATCGATTGTGAGTGTTGCATAGGAGTGGTACCAGTGCTCTTGGGTGATGTCGGGCTGCTGGGCTGTTGCTATTGGAGCGACTCCAGCAACGAGCAGAACGACGACAAGCGCCAGTGCAGATGTGCTCCTCATAACAATCGGAGCGGGCGAAGCCCGTTCAATCCTTCTGATTCAGGCGTGTTGCGGTGTGACTAGCTACTATCTTTGTAGCAATCAGGGCCGCGTTGAATTGGGTGACCGAATCACTCTGGCCGGGAACTATTTCGTTGACATCCGCTCCAATGACATTGGTTCCCGATGCTAGGAACAGGCACTCGATGAGCTCGACTGCGGCCCAGTGGTACAACCCTCCCGGCACGGGTGTACCGGTTGACGGGACCTGCGAACCATCCAGCCCGTCGACATCGAAGGTGAGCCATACTGGACCTTCGAGTTCATTGACTCTCTCAGTCAGCCTAGCCCATCCGGCCTGACCGTCGCAAACTCCCATGAAGTCGCGGGCGAACCAGGTCTCCACTCGCTCGTCGGCTTCGGCGAAGACTGCCTCCTCGCGGGACAACGCCCGCGTGCCAATCTGTAATACTCTTCCAACACCCGCATCGAGAGCCCGGCGCACAGCGGTGCCGTGTGAGAAACGCTCCCCTCCCAACTCGTCTCTCAGGTCGGCGTGGGCGTCGATCTGTACTAATGTCAGACGACCTAGGTCGCCTTCTATCTCAGGATGCTTGGCGGCGGCTTGCATTAGTGGAGGCAGGATGCCGTGCTCACCTCCGAGGAAGACTGGGAACTGAGATCCGTCGAGCCACTTTGCAGCGTAGTCGCGAATCGAATCCAACTGCTCGAGCAGGGTGCCGGCTTCTGAGCCCCAAGCCACAGCGGTGTGGATATTGAGTCCGCACGGCAGGTCATAGGGAAGTATCGGGTCGTAGAGCTCGACTTGGGAACTCGCTTCTATGCAAGCTTGGGGTCCCTTCTCAGTGCCCTCGCCCCAACTTGTCGTCATCTCGTACGGCACCGGCAGGACCACCACATCCCAAGGGCCTGAGTCGGACTCCTCCAACCCAAGAAATCTTGGTCTACTGGAGCCTTCCATGACACTGCGAAAGTAGCGAGTAGATTAACCACTTCGGAGGGCAGAATGGCGAAAAACGAGGCTGTGCGAAGGACTGTTGAAATAGCGCGGCCTTCCATATTAGGCCACCGGAGGCATATGCGATGGGTCTAACACTAGCACAACTCACACAGGCCATACGCCACAAGGTCGACATCGACATGGAGACTGTTGTGGCTGAGTCGATAGCAGAGCACGCGTTGGGGTTCTTCGGTTTCTCGAATCGTATCATTGACAATGCCCTAGAGCCAACCGACCGTAACCTGTTCTATCAACTGCAGGACTACGACCTTCTGACCACCGAGTCAGAGGAGACAACGCTGTGGGACGGCAGGGAGTGGAGAATCCACTACTGGAAGTTCAAGTCCAACGCTGAGGAACTGGCTCTCCTGTGGGAGGCGAACGAGGCCTCCACCGTGGAAGAGGACCCATATGCTGGAATCTATGAAGACGTCCCGGTGTCTCTGTGGCGCGAGCGTTCCGGAGAGGATGACGACTACGAAGAGCCCCTGTTCTGAGTAACAACATCCCCATTGGTTCATATCTTGAAGGTCGAGGCACGTTCCGTGCCTCGCGTGAGAGCGGCCCTTGCGGTGCTAACCGTCCTCTTGCTCAGTACCCCTGCTTCGATGGTAGTTGGAGAGGGAGACGAGCCGACGACCTGCACGGTACTGGTCGACTGGGACGTCGAGGGCCACTGGGACGGTGGATGGAACATGACCTACGACGTCCTGCACCGCTACCTCATAATCTTCGACCCACCGTTCATCAACGGCAGTTCGCCGAGCGCCCTCAGCGTCGAGGTTCAGCATCACAGAGAAGGTGAGCAGATAGCTGACACCTCCAACACCACGGTGTTGAGCGCCGGAGGAGAGGTCGACATCACTCTCTCCACCGAGCCTGAGTTCGGCGACTCGATATCCATCTCCATCGCTACCAGTGAGGCGTCCTGTTCCAGGAACCTCTCCATAACCAACTGGAACCAGCCCGTTGCCGACCACGAGATAACTCGCGAGACAACTTGGTCAATGGAGGGTGCTGAACAGGGCAATGGAATCGACTTCGAGGGCCGAGGCTGGCAGAAGAGAACGGGTAGCATCCTCGAGTCCAACGAACTGGGCAACGGGACCCTGACACTGGATTCAATGAACGGCACCGAGGGCCTAGAACTAGAACTCAATCTCGACCGAATCTGGATGAACGAGACCTACGACGGTGCCGAGCTGCTCCGCCAGGACTTCGAGATGAGCGGAAACGGTTCGCTCTTCCTCAACACCACCGAGGATGGCGAGGGCGGAGAAAGCAATGGCTTCTCAGTCGATGTCCAAGTCAACGACGTTTACGTACTACGCTCATGGGACGAAGGAGAGCTCACCGAGCGCTTTCTCATTGATGGCACAGGTTGGCTCTCATTCGGTGGCGGCGATAACAATAGCAGCGGAGGAGGATTCGGTCAACTGTCATCGTTCTACTATGAGACTTGGGATGAGGACGACCGCAGACGTCTACAGCACCTGCAGATCGAGGCCAACGCCACCCTGCGCCTCAACGGAGCGGATAGAGAGCAGTTCTCCTTTGACCTCGACGAGTTCAGGATACTCGAGCGCTGGGAGGACGGCACGAGGGAGGAGCAGCACTTCCTGATTCTCGGAGGAGGGGAATTCGGTTTCGTCATCGAGGACGAGTTCTTCGAGGTCGAGGTCAATGGCACCATCCCAATCATCCACTTTGAAACTCAGGGCGGTGAGACCGTCGCAGAGACCATACGAGTCGATGGCACTTACGATGGCGATGCCGAGGGAAGTTTCGGCTTCATCAGGAGAATAGTCGATTCCGGCTCGCAGGAGAACGCGACTGGGGCGATGTTTGAGGTCGACAAGATCGAAAACGAGTTCTGGTTCAACGTCTCTGCTACGCCGATTGGACCAATCACTGAGGAGTGGGAGGCCGAGCACAACCTGACTTACGAGTTCATCGTCCCGCAGACAGACTGGGACAACCGCACCATCCGTTATCAGTACATCGAGGACAACGGCACGATCACCAACGAGTATCCTGAGGTCTCGCCGATTATCATGCAGGCCGATGCCCCAGAGACCGAGATCGTGTTCGAGAACCACATCTCCAGAGAGACCGGCGTTGCCCCTGAGATTGTCGTTGCTGGCGACCGCTTCTCACTACTCGGTAACGACGCGATGATACTGAGCATTGAGGTGATGGCCATTGTTGAGAGAGAGATGGACGGCCACATAGTCGAAGTCGCCGAGTGGCTCGGTGACTATGGCGAAAACAGTCACGCCTCAGGTGGCATCGTCAATGAGGGACCCCTCGCAGGTCTGCTTAACGAGGTTCACCGGTGGGTGGAGATCGAAATTGGCCAGAATGACTCGAGCGAGAGCATTGCCTTCGTCGAACATCAACTTGTTGACAGGGTACTGTCACCCTCAGTAGTTTCCGAGGAAGAGAATACCCCTCCCTCTCTGATTTCGGTAGGCTTCCGTGAGGGCAGGCTGCTGACCGAGGGCGACTCAGCCCATTTAGAGGCCCTAGTCTATGACTTTGATACAGATGTCACAGATGTCACTATCGATCTGTCGGAGTTAGGACTTGGCACGGTCGAACTTTCTGACTCCGGTCTACAGGGCGACCACACCATCCACGATGACATCTGGACTGCACTGATTACCTACGAGGGTCTCAACCACGGAATGATGGACGCATCAGTAGTCATTGAGGACTTCTGGGTCACAGTCGAGGAGCCGACATCTATCGAGATTATCAATGCTGCACCGAGGATGATTTCACTAGAATTCATGCCCGATACCGTCAGGCGCGGCGAGACAGTTGATGTCAGTGTCACCGCACTGGATGGGCATGGCATCGACTCAGTCGGCATTGATTTGCTGAGTGCAGGCGGCACGCTCACCGCACTCTCGGAGTCCGACGGAGTATGGAGTGGAAATTTTGTGGTACCAGATGGAATTTCTCCCGGTGAACGTTCCATCCCAATCAGGATCACGGACGGCGACGGCGAGACCGTGATGGCTGTTCATACCCACTCCGACGGCTTCTCAGTGGATGCGCCAATGCTAACCATCGAGAATGAGGCACCATCGGTCACCTCGGTCAGCTTGTTCAGATTCGGAGAGACAACTGAGAAGATTCACGTCCCACACAGTGGCGACCCCATTCCTCATTCTCTGGAGGCAAGTATCGATGACCCGGATGGAATCTCGTCAGTGCAGGCTAAGATAGGCAGGCTGGCTCCGATTGGCAGCTCCGGAATCTGGCTGTTGATGGTCGACGACGGCACCGGTGGAGACCGAGTATCAGGTGACGGAGTCTACACTTTGCAGTTCGATGTTAGGGCGAGCCTGCCCGAGGGTAACATCACTATCCAGATACGAGCTACAGATACCTACCTGTCCACTACGCCTACCCTCGAACAGCCCCACACCCTCGAACTTGAGAAGTTGGGCGCAGGAGGAGGAGGGGGTAACTGGTTCAGCGACAACTCGACGACCCTCGTGTTTGTGGCTGTGGGCCTCTTGCTGATTGTCGGTATCACAGTCTTCGCGATTTCCTTGCGGAAATCAGATACCGAGTGGTGAGGGGCTGGAAACTGTTAGTATCCTGCTAGTTGAATGCCTCTAGGCTAGTTCCTTAGGGCGTATTATGTCCTCAACCAACCAACCTCCTCCGGACTCGGCTAGTAACGCAGCCGCCGCCGGAGGCATCGTATGCCACTCTCCAGTAAGGTGGTTAATCAGCACCTCCGAACCAGGATTGTGCCCGAGAATCATCGTTGTGCCTTCGCCCAGCATTCCTTCTAACTGGGTCAGCAGTGTGCTTATTCCAGCATGGTAGATTTCAGGCCTTATCTCTGTCCTCACACCTTCCATATGCTGAACCATTCCCTCCAGAGTCTCCAAAGTGCGTGTGGAACTACTCACCAGCACCAACTGCGGCAGCCACCCACGCCCTGCCAGAGCATCACCTACGAGGCAAGCATCTCTCTGGCCTTGAGCGTTCAGAGGCCTGTCATGATCAGGGAGGCCGTGGTAGTCACTACTGCTCTCGGCGTGACGCATCACGATGAGCCGTCCAGTCACATATCCCTGAGGCCATCTCAGTTATTGAATTACATGAATCTCATAAGACGCCACGCAGTCGAACGGGCATGCACACGCGCGAGGAGTTGTACATCGGCGGCCAGTGGGTCGAACCTCTTGGCGAAGGCACGATTGAAGTAATCAATCCAGCCAATGATGAATTGATTGGCTCGGTGCCAGTTGGTTCGGCCGCAGATGTGGATGCCGCGGTGGCCGCAGCGCACTCCGCTTTCCCCTCTTGGTCGCAGACTCCGGTAGAAGAGCGTGCAGAGTTCCTGAACAGAATGTCCGCGGCCATAAAGGAGCAGACTGAGGAACTATCCCAATTGATTACGGCCGAAGTCGGCACTCCCATCAACTACTGCAGGATGGCTATGGTGGGAACCCCGAAGGTGGTTTCACGCTCATACGCGAAGATCCTCGATGGATTCGAGTGGGAGCAGGAGGTTCGCAACTCACTTGTGGTCAAGGAACCTATTGGCGTAGTAGCGATGATCACTCCTTGGAACTTCCCTCTTCACCAGATCATCGGTAAGGTGGCACCCGCCATCGCCGCCGGCTGCACCATGGTGGTCAAGCCATCCAAGGAGGCGCCACTGAACGCCTTCGCACTCGCAGATATCATCCACGACATCGGGTTGCCTGAGGGGGTGTTCAACCTAGTCTCTGGACACGGCAGGGAGATTGGCGAGGTTCTGAGTTGCCACTCCGATGTCGACATGGTCAGCTTCACTGGTTCCACCAGCGCTGGGGTGAGAGTCAGCGAATTGGCTTCTCCCAGCGTCAAGAGGGTCACCCTCGAGCTCGGTGGTAAGAGCGCCAACATCATCCTCGAAGACGCCAACATCACCAAGGCATCTGGCTCTGCAATATACTCCTGCTTCAGTAATTCCGGACAGGAGTGCTCGGCGCTGACGAGACTACTCATCCCTGAGTCCAAACGCGATGAGGTGATTGAGATTATTTCCGCCAAGGTGGCCAAGTACACTGTTGGTGATCCACTCGACGAATCGATGCGTTGCGGACCTATGGTGTCAAAGCGACAGCAACAAAGCGTGGCCTCATACATCGCCAGTGGAATCGAGGAGGGCGCAACTCTGATCGCTGGGGGTCAGGGCATGCCCGAGGGGTTGGATTCAGGTTGCTTTGTCAGACCCACCGTGTTCGCCGACGTGACTCCTGAGATGACTATCTTCCGAGAGGAGATATTCGGCCCCGTCCTCTCTATCACTACCTACTCGACCGAGGACGAGGCAGTCGCGCTGGCCAACGACTCCGAGTACGGACTCTCCGGAGGTGTCTGGTCGGGAGATGATGAACGGGCTATGCGGGTCGCCCGTCGGTTGCGCACCGGGCAGGTAAGCATCAACGGAGGATTGTTCAACGTCTCAGCGCCATTCGGTGGTTACAAACTCTCTGGGAACGGGCGTGAACTCGGGGTTCACGGGCTTGAGGAATATCTCGAGATCAAGGCGATCCAACGCTGAGGGCCAATATGAGTAGACCCCGACTACTGGTCATCACCGGCAGCAGCGGTGTCGGCAAGTCAACTATCTCCGCCAGAGCAGCAGCATCTCTGGGATTCTCCAAGAGCGCCTCTACCGACACTATTCGGGAGACTCTGAGGACCCAATTCGATTCTGAGCAGGCACCTGCTCTGCACCGTTCTTCCTTTGAACCTGCGGGAAGTGGAACCATCGAGGACTGGCATGCGACCGTGGTAGTTCTCTCCAAGGCTATCCAGGCTGTTGTGAGTAGAGCGGTCTCGAAACGCTCTGATCTACTCCTAGAAGGTGTCCACATCATCCCCGGCAGCGGTATTCTCGAAGGTTGGAGGGAATCTGGAGGGGTTGCCAGTGGAGTGTTGCTACACGTGGGGGATGAAGACACCCACCGCCAGTTCATCAGGATGAGAGAGAAGCACAATGACCGCGGACTGGGTCACTATCTGGACAATTTTGATCGCATCAGGGCAATCCAAGAAGAGATGTTGGGAAAGGCTGACGAATCCGAATGGCTCGTCCTCGATGCTAGCATCGGTGACCCGGTTGAACAGATAGGCGATTCGTTTGAGTAATTAGAATCCCAGTGTTTCAAGAATCATTTCGGACCTCTCTTCAAGTTCCTCGAGAGAACCCTCGTTGAGAATAATAGCATGAGCCTGATCCATCAGCATCTCAAGCCCCCATCCCCATTCTCGCTCCTCGCGTTCGGTGAACTCCATTCCGCCGCCGTCCTCTCCTCGCCCGCGTCCCTCGAGCCATGCCGATCTCGATTGAGGTGTTGCTGACATCGCGACCACTGTGATATCGTCGACATGCTCCCTCAGTCGATCCATCTCTTCGGGCTGGCGCATTCCATCGACGAGAACATCTGACATCTCCAAGGTACTCATCAAACTCGGAATCAACCTGTCAACAACAATCTCCTCACCATGCTCCTCGCGCATCGAGAGAGCAGTCTTACCTACGTTTGCGGGAGTCTCTGACAAACCTTTCGAGGCCATCTCAGAGCGCACGATGTCACCCAGTGATAGGACACTCATCCCCCTCTCGGACGCTTTTCGTGCCACCACCCCCTTGCCCGAGCCGGGCGGACCGCACAGCACCAACACACGCCCCGTCATGGCCTGCGGTGAAAGTTCCTCGAACATGACGCTTGCTGACCTTAGGCTATCTGCCGACCCATTCTGCGTCCTCGCGCCTGAGGAAGGCCGACACTCCGATTTCCTTATCCTCGGTGTCGAATAGAGCCACGAACTCCGAGCGCTCGGTGAGAACTCCCTCTGTGAAGGGCAAATCTAGAGCAGCACGTACGGCACGCTTCGCGACCTTGACAGTGTAAGGTGACTTCTTAGCTATATTCTCCGCTAGCGCAAGTGTCTCTATCTCGAGTTCTTCGGGCTCGACGACCTTGTTGACCAGGCCAATGCTCAAGGCCTCCTCTGCCCCTATCATTTCCCCGGTCAGAGTCATTTCCATCGCTTTACCGTAGCCCAGCAGCCTGCATAGGCGCTGGGTCCCACCGCCGCCTGGTATCAGCCCGAGGTTAATTTCGGGCTGTCCGAACTTAGCTCGAGTAGAGGCGACTCTTAGGTCGCAGGCCAGCGCGAGTTCGGTGCCACCACCTAGTGCGAAACCATCTACCATGGCGATAGTCGGTTTGGAAAGGCCCCAGACCGCCTCCCAAGCATTGTCCGCGAAGAATTCACGTACATCGTCCGAGTTCTTGCCCGCGAACTCGGAGATATCTGCACCAGCAGCGAAGGCTGCCGGTTTGGACCGCTTTCCTTCTTCAGGTGTTGGCGGGGCCGCACCTCGGATGACCACGGCCCTGACTGCGTCGTCCGACTCGACCCGCACGCACTGCTCCTTAATCGCCAAATGCGAGTCACGATTCAGAGCGTTGAGTTTCTCGGGGCGGTTCAACGTCCAGACGGCCACGACTCCACCCGAGGGACTGCATCCCTCAACAGCGATGTCATCAGTAAGCAGCACCCCGCTCATGCGACGTCCACAGTCCCCCTGCGCTTCAATTTTCAGTTACTCGACTAATTCTCTTCGCGTGTGACCGGCGGAGGCATTGGCGGCATTCCTGGAGGCGGAGGCATTGGCGGCATTCCTGGAGGAGGTATGTTCTCAAGAGGGGGCAAAGGCATCTCAGACACTTCCGAAAGATCCTGCGTAGGTGTCTTCTTTACCAGCATTTCCAGAGGCAGTTTGACTTTCAGGATGCGCTCATCGTCGATTCGTATGTAGGAAACACCCTGTGGCTTGCTGGTATCTGCTTCTTCAGGCTCCTCGAGCACAGTCAGTCCGTGATTTGGGTTCTTCAGCATAGCAGCGAGATCCTCGCCGTCCTCAACAGCCGACCATGCCCTCGCCTTGGACGCTCTCCTCTCTGCTAGTTCCATCCGACGCTTCCTAACTAGTTGGGAACGTATCTCGGCTCGCTTGACCCTCCTGTCGCTGACGTACGCTTCGACTTCCGCCTCTTCCCCGGACTGCGGATCCGATTCGGCTACGTATCTCGATGCCACAACGGTACCATCGCCTGGAATGGGAGGCATAGGTGGCGTCGGCCCCCCTTCATCCTCAGTCGCTGAGACTGGCGGTGGCATAGGCATAGGTGGTGGTAGTGCCTCAGCGACGGGCTGCGCCACTTTCCCCCTGCTCCGCTTGATCTTGTCCTCGCGACGCTCGCTTGCCCCCTCGAGCTCAAGTATGGGCTCAGGCAGGTCGAATTCGGCCTGAGGCTTCTCCACAACCACAATCTCGGCCTTAGGTGGTTTGGGCACAGGAGAACGGCCTGAGAACATCAGAATCGATACCAGAGCGAGCAGTATTGTACCACCTGCGACCCTAGTAATCAGGTTCGCCTCACCCTGCAGGATTAAAAACAGCGGAATACCTAGCAAAACCGCCGCCCAGAGGACCATACGAGTTAGCGAGACCATGTCTATCGGCCTGTCACGGAGAGCGCTCCGCCTTCACCTTGACGGGGAGTTGAGGAGGTCCGCGAGACGGTTCATCGCCCTCGCTCTGTGTGTGATTTCACTTCTTTTGCCTTCTCCCCACTCTCCGAAGGTGCGCCCGTCACCCTCGTCAGGGATGAAGATGGGGTCGTAGCCGAACCCCTGATCCCCCCTCACTGTCTCGGAGATTCTGCCTCTACAAACACCTGTACTGCTCCACGTCGCGACTCCATCGGACACAATAGCGACGGCCCTATACTCAGCGCCCCTCTGCTGATTGTCGGTCAGCATTCCAAGCAACCCTTCCAGACCGATTTCCCTCTCGACATCAGATGATACAGCTCCTGGCCAGTTATCGAAGGCATCGAGGAAGATCCCTGAATCCTCGACCATGATGGCGGATCCCTCGAACTCGGTGCCGTGTATGAGTTCGAGTGCCTGCCCTATCTTGGCCACAGCCACAGCCTCTAGGCCGAGTTCTTTCGGCTCCTCGAAGTCAGGCGGAACACCATCGACCAGCAATTGCTCGACACGGTGGCCGGATAGTTCCAGTACTATTGACGCCTCTTCCACTTTGTTGGGATTACTGGTTGCGAACAGTATCCTCATCACATCGCCTATCCGTGATACCTGACCCTGCCCCTGATAGCGTCAAACCTAGAGATGACATCACTGGCTCCGAATTCGCTCGCTCCGTTCCTGAGGTAACCCTCGACCATTGCCTCCACAGCGCCCTCAAACTCGGAGTGACTAGCTGTCAGACATTCGTTGAGGACCTGTAGATCCAGTCCCATGTGCTCGAGTTCAGGTGAAATTCTAGCGAGACCAAAGTCAATCAGACTCAGGGAGCCTGATGCATCGATTAGTATGTTGTGCGTGGTCATGTCTCCATGGGAGAAACCTTCCTCATGCAACCTCCTGATCAGCGCTCCGGTGGACTTGACAGCGGCAATATCTGCTGAACCGTCCCTGAGGGCATCGCACAGGGGTCTGCCATCCATGCGAGAGAGCAGCATCCAGCCTCCCTCGGCATCTAAATCGTACAGAGAGGGAGAGGGAAAACCAATGAGGTGCAGTCTGCCAAGAACTCTGGCCTCCACTGATAGGCGCTGGCGTGTCAGCCTGCGGTCTAAATCAGGGTGCCTGTAGCCTCGAGGCCTGCGCATTTTCAGGACTGCTGGCTTGCCTATCCAGGTACCAGCTGTGACAGTAGCCTCTGCACCCTCATGAAGCACTTCGGAAGGTTCCCACATCGGTATGGTGGCGGTGTCCATGCAACTCCGAGATGAGATGCCTTGAAAGCGGTTGCACATAACGAAGGCCCGGGAGACATGACAATCGAGCTTCCGTCTGCTCCGATGCCCCGTGGCAGCCTGATTCCAGGTTCTTACTCAGAATTTGAGATTGAGATGGAGGCAAGACGTTTGCAAAGCGCCATTAAGCAGCCAGTGAGGTGGAGTCTGGACACCTGCAGGGCGATTGCACCGCTCACTCTCGAGATTAACGATCTGAAGCGGAAGAACGACGTTTTCCTAATCGCCCACTCCTATCAGACCCCTGACATCACTTACGGCGTAGCCGACTCGGTGGCCGACAGTTACGCGCTTTCGAAGGAGGCCCGGGACGCCCCGCAGCAGACTATCCTGTTCTCCAGCGTTCGTTTCATGGCCGAGACCGCTAAGATAGTCAGTCCGCACAAGCTCGTACTCCATCCGTCTCCCGAGGCAGGCTGCTCTTTGAGCGATGGTATCACCGCTCAGGACATTCGCGACCTCAGAGAGAAACACCCTGGAGTCCCCGTCGTGTGCTACATTAACACCAGTGCCGAGGTTAAGGCCGAGTGCGATGTCTGCGTAACCAGCAGTAACTACATGAAAATATGTGAGATGCTTCCGGGCGATAGTCTAATTTTCGTCCCGGATCGTTTCATGGGTAAGCACTTGCAGAACCACTTGACAGGAAAGAAGGAAATTATCGTGTTCGATGGGGAGTGCGAGGTGCACGCTGCATTCACCGGAGATAAGATTCGCAATTGGAGGAAGCGCACCGCTGCGGTCGGCATAGATCTGAAGGTGCTCAGTCACCCCGAGTGCGATGCCGAGGTAATAGAGGAGAGTGACTTCGTCGGTAGCAGCGAGGTGCTGATGAACGAGGCACTCCGCCTCGCCTCAGGGGGAAACAAGGATTTGATGCTAATCACTGAGTGTGGCACTGCTGACAGGGTGATGGCGGAGTCCGATGACGATTTGAATTTGATAGGAGCATGTGTGATGTGCCCTCACATGAAGACGACCCAACTCGAGGACATTCTGCAGGCACTCAGAAATCCTCATCCCAAGCAGGTCATCGAACTCAATGCAGACGTCATCGAGAGGGCGAGAAGCAGCCTTGACGAGATGTTTCGCCTCGCCGAAGATTCAGCCCCGGCGTTCTGAGGCGGCTTGGTACGCCCACAAGAATAACAGCGGTATTAGCATCAGTATTGCTGCTTGCAAAATCACCGATGAGTACGGCTGAAAAGTCTCTCCCGAGTATACTTTGAGAGCAGATGTCCCGTCAGAATCAACCTCGACCCAAGCTACGTCCTTCAGCAGCACTTGCGGGTCTAACTGATCGACGTCGTCGTCTTGGGTTATCGCCAGAGTGGTGTTCGCCTCAATGTCATGTAGGTAGACGTCACTGGCTGTTGCTACTTCTTCAGGGTCCACCGACGGGTCCCATAACGGTATCTGGAGGAATGCCACGCGCCCGTGAGCGACGCTTGGAGATGATGACTGCCACTTCGGGTCGGAGAGCAAGGTCTGCTCTCCGGTTAGTATGTCTACCAGAACAGTTCGGTTAACTGGTCCAACATCGACTACCGCGACAACCCAAGATGGATCCATGTCGATGTCGACGACCTTCGCTTCACTGTAGTTTACTGCGATGCCGGAGATTTCTTCCAAGTACTCGTCCTCGTCCTCGGAAGCCGTCACATCCAAAGTCAGACTGATGGAGATACTACCTGAAATCGAAGTCACGTTGACGGTAGGTGAGGACGATGCCCCAACAGCCCACGCCACCAACTGCTCGGATGCGGCTACGATTGAGAATGTCCCCCCGGATGCTACTTCTCCGACAGGTACCTGCTCATCATCCACGACCTCTAGGTAATCTTCGTGAACCATGATCAGCAGAGGTTGACCTGTCGCCGACTTGGCTATGGCAACATCGAGCAACACCTCGCTCTCGTTGCGACTGAACTTCGGAGAGAACTCGGTGCTGATTGACTCGAGTTCGTAGTAATCCAGCCTATGCGAGTCGTGAAGCACCAGCGAGGAGCCCGAGATGACGACGGCTGGAGAAGACTCCCATAGTTCACCCGAGATCATACTGCCTTGCTCGGCACTCACATTCCAGACGCTTACCGAGACACTCATAGATTCAGGATCCTCCTCGACCGAGACCAGCCACCCGTCAGAGCCGGCAGCGGATGTCGGCCACTCTACTCCCTCGACAGGGAAGTCCTGATGCGTGGCATCCCATAGCAACACTAAGCCAGTGGAGAGGAGTAGCGCTGCGATTATCGCACTGGTTTGCTTCCTGTTCGGCTCCTTCAGTGGCCTGAACACAGAGATAATGCCGCTGACCGTGCCTCGGATTGACTTGCCCGGATCCGCGATAGCGCGCGCCAGTCTGCGGCTGAATAAACGCTCGTCTACGACATTCCAAAATGGCTGATTGGTCTTGGAAGTCATCTGGACTGCTATGATGCCTACCACCATGCCTCCGATGATGTCGACTATCCAGTGAATGCCGAGGTAGATGATGGTGAATGCAGTCAACATTGTGAACGCCATCAGGAAGTTGCGATACTTCTCCCACCTGCCATCATCGTCCCATCTCTGCATGGTCAGCCAGATTGCGAATGGTAGCCCAATGTGCAGGCTGGGCATGCCGTTCGAGAACGGGTCGATGCGGGTGAACCAGTTGTTAATCTCGGGAGTCAGATCGTAAGCGATGGTCTGCATAGCCGGAATGTGGTTCCCGGTCACTCCTACGTTGAAGAACAGGTAGAATGGGATGGCTATGACGTAGACCCAGAACATCGACAACGACACCCTGTCCGCCATGTGCCTGTCATCGAAATATATTGGGTACAGGAAGGAGGCGAAGGTGGCGGTCATGAATCCCATGACGTAGAAGTGAGTGAGAGCTTCGTCGAGGAACGCGTTGCGGAGGCCCTGCTGTACCCACAGCACGATGTCACCTTCTACGGCGTACACATAGGGAGTCATATCGATCTGGGTGTTGGCCATCAGAGCCCTGTCTACACCATCCAGTAGATCTTTCCAGAGATAGACCGAGAAGACCACAATCATATGCGCCCAGTAGCGCCTGAACATGTCGATGAAACCGTCAAGGCTGAGTTTAGCATACTTCGGTTTGAACAGCGGCATCATCGCTATACTGAGTATGATCGCACCTGTGACCCAGGTGATGTAGATGCCAGTACCCGCTGCCATGCCCTATCCTTTTCGGGTCGTGAACGCGTCATCAAATCGACCCCTCCGCGAGAGGCTTCGTCAAGTAATGCGCACCTGAGGCCCGGAACCCTCTTCGAGGGTGGCCAGAATGTTGTCCACTATTGAGTCGAACGAGCCCGCCGTCTCACCGTCGGGCTCAGCAATAATCCGATGCACCCCGTCATCACCTCCTCTGACTACCCCCGGGTCGAAAGGCAGGGAGCCGAGAAACGGCACATCTAGTTCTGTGGCGGCAGAGGCACCACCTCCGGACTTGAAGACATCCAGAGTTAGCGACCAGTCGCCTGCTTCATCAGCCAACGCCTGTAGAGGTACACCTGCTGGCCCCATTACCGAGACTTCGCTACCAGGCTCGGCTGTGCCCCGGATAGTATAGCCACTCATGTTCTCGACCACGCCCAGCACCGGGACAGAGAGCGTCTTAGCGAAGTTGATCGACTTGCGGCTATCGAGCAGCGCCACCTCCTGAGGCGTAGTGACGATTACCACGCCGTCAATTCCTGGCAGGTTTTGGCTGACTGTAAGGGGCTCGTCGCTGGTTCCGGGAGGAAAGTCGATGATGAGGGCGTCGAGCTCGCCCCAAGCCACGTCACCAATGAACTGCTGAATGGCTCCGAGCTTGATTGGACCCCTCCATATAACCGGCTTGTCAGGGTCCTCGAGCAGGAAAGCCATCGATATCACCTTCACCCCGTGAGGGCCAGATACGGGATGTATTTGACCGTCCTCGACATTCAACTCAGCCGCCTCTATGCCGAGCATCTTTGGCACATTCGGACCGGTGATGTCGATATCCATCAAACCGACTTTCATACCCCTGCGTGCGAGGCACAATGCGAGCCCCGTTGCGACGGTGGACTTGCCCACTCCTCCTTTGCCGGAGAGTACCATGACCTTGTGCTTGATGTCCTCGTCCAGTTTGGTTATCCGCAACTTGCGTTGCATCTGTTGGTAGGCCTGCTCCATCTGCGCTTTCTGCTCGGAAGAGCCATCATCTTCGACGGTCTTCTCGACCGAGCCTCCCGTATGGTGGCTAATCGGTGAATCTGTCATGTCACGCTCGCGGCATGAGACATACTTGAATTCTATTCAGACCGTCTAAGACTCCCCATTGCGAATATTGTGGTTTAGTTCATTAAATCCGGACCGCATAGGGTTGTCATGCGACTGCTGTTTATCTGTGTCGGCAACACCTGTCGCAGTCAGATGGCCGAGGCTGTAGCCAAGCACATGGGCCACGAGGCCCAATCCGCTGGAACGAGCCCCGGTTCTGCAGTGGCACAGGACGCGGTCAAGGTGACCGGAGAGGCCGGCATAGAAATGAGCGGCCAGTACCCAAAATCAATCGATGATATCGTTACCACAGGTTTCGACCGGATAGTCAGCATGGGTTGTGGTGTTGAATGTCCGACCCTATCGATGGACGATGATTGGGGGCTTGAGGACCCGGTGGGTCGAGGTGAGGCTTTCTACAGAAAAACTCTCGAAGAAATCAAGCAGCGGCTCCTAACGCTGGACTGAGATAAACCGACGCTTAGAAAAGCGATTCTAGTTTCCCAGATTCAGCACGAGTGTAGTGTAGTGGTTATCACCGGGCGTTGCCAACGCCTGAACCCGGGTTCAAATCCCGGCACTCGTACCATTCGATTGTTCCAGATGCCCTCGAATCGCTCGCAGAGGTGACTTCGACAGATTCAATATGTAATGCCCACGACTCCACTTCATGAAAGAATTCAGAATCAACATGAGTGATGAACCCGGCTCTCTAGCTGAGCTCTGCGAGACTATCGCTTCGAAAGACGTCAACATACTGACTATCGTTGCAATATCGGGCGAATCCGCATCTGCTGCAATCTTGACCGACAACGCAGATGCCACCTCTGCGGCGCTTGATGGAATGGGTGCTGATTACTCGGTAGCAGATCTCAAGTCAGCCAAGTTGAATCACAAGCCGGGATCACTGGCCGCCTTCACAAGAGGGATGGGCAACTCCGGAGTCAACCTTACATCGCTGTATGTCATGTCAATAGACGGCGACAGCGCCACCATCGGTTACACTACTGACTGATGCAAGCGGACATGGTCTAGTGGTTATGACAGTAGGTTCCCAACCTGCTAACCCGGGTTCAACTCCCGGTGTCCGCACCAATCGCACGCGTGAGGGTTTAGCAATGCTAATGCACGAATCTGAATTCGAACGGCCACCACTTCAGTAGTCGCCGATGGTCGATAGGCAGCGCTCTATCAGAGTGCCAAGATCGCCAATCGTCGCATCCTCCTCGTTTGTGAATCTGAGTGTCACAGCTCCGGACTTCCTTGACCCAAGACTGGCAGGGAGCATGTCGGGGTAGTAGTACAGCGGCAGTAGGTAGACCCCAACATGGCGGAGTTGTATCCTGACGCTGGCGAAGGGCCTGCCCGCTTCGGTCTCTATCCTGAGATCTCCCGGTTCGTCCACGGTGACCGGCAGGCCCGTAGATTCCTCTCTTACTATCTCAGCCAGCCTAGCCCAGAGGATCATGCGGCCGAGGTTCTTCATCGCTCGACCTTCTTGCCGCTGGTCCAGTCATAAATGCCCTTCCCGACCTTCTTGCCTAGGTCACCTGCCTCGACCAGTTGGTCTAGCATTGGATGCGGCCGGTAATTCTCGTCATCAAAGGCATCTGCGAGGTTGTTGAGAATGTCACGCCGCACATCCAGGCCAACGAGGTCGCTGAGTTCCAGCGGCCCCATCGGATGCCTGTAACCCAGACGCATCGCTGTATCTATGTCGCTTGCCGAGGCAACTCCGTCAGCCAGCATGCGAATCGCCTCGTTGCCGAGGACGACCCCGAGGCGACTTGTCGCGAAACCTGGGACGTCGCGCACCACGATGGTTGTCTTCCCCATCGCAGAACCGATTGATTGTGCGGCTGCGAGGGTCTCCTCGGAGACAGTGTCGTGGCGCACCAGCTCAAGCAGGCTCATCAGCGGTACCGGATTGAAGAAGTGCATCCCAATGACCCTCTCGGGGCAGCCCGTCGATTGCGCTATCTCAGAGATTGGTAGCCCCGAGGTGTTGGTCGCGAGCATCGTGTGACTCGGTGCTAGGCGCTCCAGTTCGGCGAAGATATCTTGCTTCAACTGCATGCTCTCTGGAACCGCCTCGATGACGAGGTCGACATCTTTGACCGCCTCAGCCAAGTTATTGACAGCTCTCAGGTTTCCTAACCACTCGGTCTTCTGGGCGGGCGAGGTCTTGCCTCGCTCGATACCCATGTCCCAGAAATTCTCGATTGCAGCCATCCCCTTGGTCAGGCCCTCTGGAAACGCGTCGTACAAACAGGTCTTCCACCCGGCTTGGGCGCAAACCTGAGCTATCCCTGCGCCCATAGTCCCAGCGCCAACGACGGCGACACTCTGGACATCCATCCGATCACTCCCTGCCATAGGCCGCAAGCGCGGCTTGGAATAACCTCTGACGCGGCACATCGTGCTCTATGAAGCAAGTGAATGGGGCGACGTCCTTCAGTAACTCGATGGCGCTGACGTAGGCGCCGTATACGAACGGATCAACTGATTCAGTGGCTGGAATTTCAATTCCCAACTTGACTAGGCCCATTCTTGTATCCTCGTCCCAGATGGCGTAGGTGTGGTTGGTGAAGTGGAGGTAGGCGGACAGTCTACGCAAATCAGACCTCGCCTTTTCGGTGAAGCTCTCTAACAGAAGCGTGTCCGGATATCTGATGGCGTACAGCGCCAACATAACCTCTCGCTGAGTCTCCTCGCGCCAATCTCGCTTCTCCAGCCCCATCCAAGAGTCAATCATGTCTAGCATTTCGGGAGTATACGGTCTGCGGACTCTGTACAGCAGTTCCTCGTAACCCTCTGCATCTCCCTCTTCGGATTGGTGGTGTTGGTGAAAGTATTCAGTCAGCTTATCGAAGAACGGCCGACACCGCTCTTTGTTGAAAGATGACAGCGCTATGTGCTGCATATCGAGGCCCCCGGAAGGTTCAGTTTCCCTTCCATTCTCGGTACTGAATCCACTCCTGTTGCATGTACTCGTTGACCAACCTGCTCTCGTCTTCGTCAGTGGGGGTGACTGTGGAGACGTACTCCTCCCAAGCGACATCATCACCTTCGAACTCCTCTCCGTGGACGGTGTAGTGCTTGCCAGCGAATTTTCCTATCCCGCGCATGAACTTGTCCGAGGGGATGTAGAGTTCCGGTTCACCCTCCTTGCGGACCTTGCTGATCCTGCGCATCTCGTCTCTTAGCTCTTGGAAGTATAGATCCCTGCTGGCTTCGTTCAGATGCTCTCTGTCTGCAGGCTCCTGTGCCTCTCGTTCATCGTATCTGCCCTTGACTCCGTAGACATATGCCCACTGTGCACTAGTAGAGTCGTCCGTACCGAATAGATCTAGGCCTGTACTAACCCACTTGTTGAGGTACTTCTGAAGCAACGCGCAGGGGATTACGCCCTGTTTCACTATCCGTCGCAGACCATTGGCTCCAGTTCCGAGATGAAACGACTCCTCTTTGAGCATCGGACCCATGCTAGCGGCTAGCGGCTTGAAAGACGAAGTGCTAAGCATCTTGAGTTGATATTTGCCATCACGGTCGATGAAGTGAGTGAAGCAGAAGAAGTCAAGCCAGTGGTCGATTGGTGCGTTGAAAGAGCCCAAAATCCTAGTGCCCTCCTGAGCGTTCCTCTCGAGTAACTTGGCTGCCTCGCGCATACCCTGCTCGCCAAAGAATGTGCAAAGAAGATAGGCCATCTGCCAGCCGTGACGCTGCTCCTCACACATGATTCGCAGAGCCGATTTACGGTCGTACTCGGTCGGCGCCGAGGCCAGCAGATGACTCTGTTGCTCAACTGATGCGAACTCTGTGTCGCCTTGGACACTCACCATGTTGATGATGGCGTCTCGAATGGTCTGCTGGGGGATTTGCATCCTACGATCCCACTTCGGTTTGCCTTTGAAATCGCCGAACTCGATTTGATTACCAGCAGTGTCCCAGTCGAACTTGATGTCGAAGCGGTAGTCACCGAGCCACGAAGGATCGAATCCTATTTTGGTCTGCCACTCGTTGAAGTCGTCAATCCATCCCTCAAAGTTCTGAGTGTAGTCAGCGACCACTTCAGTATCCGCCATAATCTCCCGACTCCCTTTTCTCAATTCCCATCGAACTCTGGTACTTCTCGCTTGACATAGGCGGCTATGCCTTTCTTGGCATCACCGCTTTGGAAGAGGTCTGACTGCAACTCCCTCTCAAGAGCGAGATGGTACTCGAGAGGTATTTCCATGCCGCTCTGGACGCTGCGCTTGATGTTCCCAATTGCCTTACTGGCAGCATAGGGCAGGGTGAACTGGCCTGCGTAGTCTAGGATGTCCTGGCGAAACTCGTCGAGGCTGCCGGCCCAGACGTCATGAACCAGATCCATCTCCTTGGCCTCTTCGTACGAGAATTTACGTCCAGTGACCATAATCTCCATCGCCTTCGCTTTACCGACCAGACGAGACAGTCTGGCAGTCCCGCCGGTACCTGCGAGGACGCCTAAGGAGACCTCAGGTAGACCGACCTGCCCAGAGTCCTTGCGACCGATTCGGATGTCGGCCGCCATGGCAATTTCGAGGCCGCCTCCGACGGCGTGACCATTGAGGGCGGCGATAACGAGCTTAGGGGTCTGCTCAAGCCTGCTCAGGGTCTCGTTGGCGTGAAGGCAGAAGAAATACTTGAATCCAGGGCTGACAGAATCAAGCATACTGATGCTGGCTCCTGCTGAGAAGAACTTCTCACCGTGTCCAGTCAGCATAATCACAGTCGCATCATCATCGAAGCGAGCCTTCAGAACAGCTTCATCGATGTCGCGCATCATCGCGTGAGTGTATGTATTGACCGGAGTTTTCCCCTCAGTCAACGGGTCACCGGCCGAATCAGAGCACAACTCGATGATGGCTATTCCGTTGTCCGTTACTCCGTAGTTCACAAGATTGTTTGTCATCGGCTCCATTTCGGGCCAAGAGGTCATGCTCGCCCCACTGAGGGCCGCCATATCAATCAAACGGAGCAGGATAGACGCCTTTAGGCGTCACTCTTGTCGAACGAGGTCTTGCCCCCGCCCCTCCGAACGAGGTCCCACTGTTCTGCAATCTCTTCGCCTCTACTGCTTGGTTCCCAGTTGTCCCTAGAAAGAGCCTTCCTGAATGGCATTCGACTAACCATTCTCCCGTCTGCGAGTTGTTTGCGCCTGAGCATGCCGAGCCTGACCATTGGCCACAGCATTCTCCGAAATAGTCCCGGCTTGTACATCCAGCGCATGAACGCGAGACCATCTCCCTTCCTTCGCTGATCTCGCATCCAATGATTGGCAACCATCTTGAATCCGCGATTACCGACTCTGTTCATCATGAAACGGTTGATGGCACTGGCTCTGACCAGTGGAACGAGGCGCCTGCGCACCTCACTCTCATAGTCGCACTCACCGAGAACTGCTCTGGCTGCCAGTACACCACTGGTGACCGCGTACCTCATGCCGAAGCCCCACATGAAGTCCTGCAGACCACCCGCCTCGCCCACATAGTAGCGGCCCTCATGGACGTATTTGTCCGGCAGCGAGAAGTCGCCTTTGCCACCAACTCTCTTGATAGGTCTGCGATTCAGGTCGTAGTGCTGCTCGTACCATGCTATGGTCTCGTTGAGGTAGCGCGAAGTCTTCTTCTGCTGCCGCCACAGACAGGTGCAGATCAGACCTATGCCGTCGATGATGATGAGGTAGGAATAGGCTCCCGGTGCCAACTTATCATTCAGCTGGAAGGTGACATGATTGGGGTGACTGGTGTGAAATATCTCCCCGAAAGCCACCGCGCTGGATTCCTTCGGACCGGCAGCGACGATTTGGCAGTCCCCGGGTTCCCTGCGGGTATCGTAGTGGATTTCTGCGCCCGCATTGAGCGCCATCTGCTTGAAGCCCTGGTCGATGCAGTGCTCGGCCGTCCCACGCTCTACTACTCGAAAAGCAACTCCTGAGGTTCGCGGTTGGGTTATCTCGTCGTCTGGGTGGACCAGGTCGATTACATCGAAAGCATCGGATTTGAACTCATCCGGGTCTAAGCCCCACTCTCGCATTTCATCGAAGAAGTCAGAGCCACTGGTCCAATTCTCTATGCCTTGGAAGTCACCATCGAAGCGAGCCCCACTATCTGAGCGGATTTCGTGGACATGAACCTCCCGGCCCGCGTTCGCCAGATAGGCGGCCGCGGCGAGACCCGAGAGGCCTGCTCCGAGGATGTGGACTGGCTCGCTGCTCACGGCTCCGCGACTTCAGGCCTACCGTTTGAACGGTTGGGCCTCGGCCGTCGCGTTCAAGCGCAGCACCCGGATGGCACTGCATGACTCAGGTAAGGGTACTCATCGAGCCCGAGCGACTCGACCCAGAGGGACTGCGCGAGATGCTCGATTCAGATGGTTGCGGCAGCGTGATCAGTTTCGTGGGTCTGACACGTGGAGAGGACGAAGGAGTGACCGTCGAACGACTCGAGTTCGACGCTTGGGAGGGAGAACTCCCCGGAGTGCTGAACGAACTCGCCGAACAGGCTCTGGGTCAGTTTGGGGTGAGCTCGGTGGTGCTGGCCCACCGCACCGGCTCGGTCGGGGCGGGTGAGCCCATCGTGTGCATCCATGTTGGATCAGCCCATCGGGCTGAGGGTTTCGAGGCCTGTAGTTGGTTGATAGATGAGCTGAAGCGGCAGGCCCCGCTGTGGAAGAAGGAAATCCGGGCCGATGGTGAAATCTGGAAGACCGGTCTTGGATGATTACATCGTGTCCATCGCACCACTGACGCTGGCTACTGCCCCTGGTACGTTCGATGCTATCCCTTCGACCATCATCCAGCCGTGTCCCTTGACCCCGTCGCCAACGAGACGAACTCCCTCTATGCCGACATCCGAGGGTAGCTCGGCGCCCTGCGGGGCACGATTGCAAGGCCAGTTCCTGTGGTAGGTGTGGACACACAACTCCTCCCCATGGTCAGAGAGCCACGGAATGGCTTCATAGAGATCCTCACGTCCCTTCGATATCTCCGATTTCACACTCGGGTCCGGCACATACTGGTGTGTGATCATCATGTGCTTGCCCTCAGGTGCGAGGCTCGGATCGGAAAAGGTCGGAATTACGTATCCACCAACTCTTTCCAAGCCCGGCAGCATGGTTACCCCACTGCCACGGTGAGGGATATCGTCGTCTAGCGCGAACACGAAGCCGATGCCCCCGACTGCTTGAGTGTCACGGACCTGCTCTCTGATTCCCGTAGTTACCTCGAAGTCGTCCGAGAGCGCCTTGAGCAGGTTCGGGTGACCGCCATTGTGGATGATTGCATCGGCCCCTACCCACACTCCCTCATCGCGACCGCGCCGCCTGATGCCGATACAGAAGCGATTGCCCTTGGTCGATTCCTCCGCATCTCCGGGTAGTATTTCGGTGACCTCGTGGGACAGCTTGACGCGAGCCCCGTTCTCCCGCAGGTCGCTTCGCAGCCCGTCGATGACCCCTTTGCACCCACCCTTGGGGACATGAGGACGGTCGCTCCAGAACGAGTTCTGAAGCATCCTCACGACGGTCGAAGCAGGCATCTGCTCGAACCTCAGGCTGATGGCGAAATTGGCGAAAGCATCGACAAAGTCGATGAAGTCACTGGAGAAGTACCTCGACATCCAGGTCCTGCCGTCTTCGGTCTCGTTGCCCCATGGCCGCTTGGCGGACTTCATCAACAGCCGCGGCAGGTTCAGTGTGTCCTTGAGCGAGAACCACGGTAAGACCCCGTAGACCGAGTTGGCCCGTTGCAGCTTACCATCCTTGATCTGGCAGGCGAACTTGGTGGTTGGCAGGAAGTCGACCCCATGACGCCCCAAATCGAGCCCACCGCTGCTCCGCTTGCCGAGCATCAGTTTTGCGAAGGGCCCCTTCTTGCCATGCGGAATCATGTGGACTGCGCCGGTTGGAATCTGAAAACCGTCGTGGTCGTGCTGAGTGAACCTACCTCCGGCGAAAGACATCCTCTCGTAGACTGTGACATCATACTTCTGTGTTTGTGCGAGGCTTGCAGCTGATGCCAGCCCTCCTACTCCGGCGCCGATGACCACTGCCTTTGCTCGCTCGCTCATCCTGCCACCTCAGGAGTACACTAGGGCTCCTGTTGGACACCAAAGGAGGCACCTCAGGCAGTCAGTGCAGTTATCCTCGATGACCTCGCAAAGTCCCTCGACGATTAGTGCATCGTCCTTACAGGTCATCAGACAGTAAGAGCAACCGACACAGAGTTCGTCGATTACCTGCAATTTCAGGCCGTCAGTGATGGGCCTGTCATGGGCGATACCCGATTCCAATTCGGGGACAGCGCCCGGAGTTGCCTTGTTTCGAAACGCCTCGGCCACGCTACCCCATTGCCGCCGACTATTTCAGATGTTATCCGCAAACTCGCCACAACTACGACTCCGCCGATAGGCCGGTTTGATGAATAGTGATGATGAACTCGCGAGCACACAGGCGAGAGAGGCGATCGATTGGACGAAGAGTCGTGGACTGGGATAATCGATGTGGGATCTAAGCCCGTTGTCGCCCGCGAGGCGGTAGCCACTGGTCTGCTTGTTCTCTCCGAGAGGGGTATCGATGTCGTGGCAAACGGTCGTTCTCCAAAGGGCGATGTCAGAGAAGCCTCGACGGTAGCCGCTATCCAGGCGGTAAAGGAGACGCCCCGAACCTTACCTCACTGCCATCCAATTCCCATCGAGGGCTGCACGGTTGATTGGAGGGTAGAGGAGAACGGTCTGCGCTGTACAGTCTCCGTGCGCACTCACTGGATTACCGGGGTGGAGATGGAGGCACTGTGCGGAGTCAACGCAGGGCTGCTGTGTGCCTGGGACATGCTCAAGTCAATTGAGAAGGACTCCGAGGGCCAGTATCCGACTTCTATGATTGAAGGAGTACGGGTCCTACGTAAGAGCAAGGGCGACCCGCATGATTGAATGCTAAGGCTCATTCGGAACAGCATGGCGACCACCGACCTCATTGAGCACTTTCTACAGGCCACTGAGGCCGCTGCAGTAGCAGCTTCGGCTTGGAGGGGACTGGAGGACCGCAAGGCCGCAGATGGAGCAGCGGTCGAAGCCATGCGCACTGTCTTCGACAGCGTGCCCTTTGACGGGCGCGTGGCGATAGGCGAGGGCGAGCGCGATGATGCACCAATGCTTTGGATTGGCGAACCCCTAGGCTCGATGCAAGGTGTCGCCGGGGCACCGTCAATCGACATAGCCGTCGATCCTCTGGAGTGTACTAACCACGTCGCCCTCGATCTGCCCAATGCGATGGCAGTTCTCGCCGCAGCTCCTCGCGGTAATTTGCTGCACGCCCCTGACTGCTACATGGACAAGATAGCCGGTCCAGCCGTCCTCGCAGGTGAGGTTAGCCTCGAGGCCGACACTTCTTACAACGTTGAGGCTGCCTGCGCCGCTCTTGGAAAAACCACTTCACAGCTCCACGTGGTGGTGATGGACAGGCCGCGACACAAACAGTTGATACGCGAGCTGAAGCAACACAATGTCAACATCACCCTAATTGGTGACGGCGATATTGCCGCAGCTCTGAACGCCGCCGACCCCGATTCGGATATTGACATGTTGATGGGGATAGGGGCAGCACCCGAGGGAGTAATCACGGCGACTGCCCTCAGAGGGCTGAAGGCACCCTTTGAGGGGCGACTCGTGTTCAAAAACGAAGGTCACCGCGAGCGCGCTGAGAGTATGATCGAGGGCGATGTGGACAGGATATGGAGTCGCGATGAGTTGTGCTCGTCGGACGATTCAGTATTCATCGGCTCCGGAGTTTGCCCAGGGCGGACCCGTGGTGTCGAGGAAACCGATGACGGAAGGCACTCAGTTCACTCAGAAGTGATTGATGTCAAATCCGGCGAGCATTACTTTGTGTCCTCGGTGCGATGAGTTCTTCCCCTACTGCTCGCACGTGCTCACGGGGTCATCGGATGGACATCGAACTCCTTGAGAAGACCGCAAGCGAACTGGTGGCTCCGGGCAAGGGAATACTCGCTGCCGATGAGAGCAACGGGACGATGTCGAAGCGCTTGGCTGCTGCTGGAGTCAAACCCTCGTTCGAGTCTCGGCGCTCGTACCGAGCAAATCTGCTTGATACAGCAGGATACGAATCCGCCGTCGGAGGCGTCATATTGTTTGATGAGACAATCAGACAGAACATGGACGACGACTCTCTCATAACTGAGGCATTGAGTTCCAGAGGAATCCACCCAGGAATCAAGGTCGACACAGGGGCAAAGGACCTCGCCAATCACCCCGGTGAGAAAATTACAGAGGGTCTCGATGGACTCAGGGAGCGCTGCATCGAGTATTTCGAGATGGGCGCACGTTTCGCCAAGTGGAGAGCTGTTATCCGTATCTCTGAGGGGATGCCCAGTCCTGCCTGCATATCGACCAACGCACACGCGCTGGCCCGATACGCTGCAATCTGCCAGGAGCAGGGGCTGGTCCCCATTATCGAGCCAGAGGTACTGATGGATGGCTCCCATGACGCGCAGCGCTGCTACGATGTCACAGCCGAGATTCTCGATGCGACCTTCGCCGCCTGCGCTGAGCAGAGTATCCACATCCCGGGAGCATTGCTCAAACCCAACATGATCATCGCTGGCAACGACTGCCCCAACCAGATTCCGAGGGAAGAAGTGGCTAGGATGACAATCGACTGTCTGACCAATCACGTCCCGCAAGACCTGCCGGGCATAGTCTTCCTCTCAGGAGGTCAGTCTGACGAGGATGCGACAGCCCACCTCAATCTGATGAACCAGATGGATGTCGAGCATCCTTGGCAACTTTCCTACTCCTACGGCCGGGCACTGCAGGCACACGCCCTCACGACTTGGGCCAAAGGAGGTTCCGAGTCTGCAGCCGCTAGTCAGCGGATGTTCGCTCATAGGGCCAGCATGAACAGCCTAGCCCGAAGCGGCGACTGGGGGCCCGACTTAGAGGGCTGATCAGTTTTCGTCCAAGGCCCCAGGTCTCAGTTGCCAGACACAGATTTCGTAGCGACCGGAGAGGGCACCGCCACGCTTTGTCGTTGCGACCTTCATGATGTCCTTGTCTTTGGACAGTACGTTCCCCAGTTGCTGGGGAGTAGTTCCATGACGCATGGTGGAGTTTACGTGCTCAAGAATTTCTGTCGTGTTGGCTTCTCCTCTGTCATCCAAGAATTTTTTTATTTTCTGTCGTAGTCTGGTTGTCCTCATCTAAATCCTCCTATTTGTTGTCGGGCTTAGCACGCTCATGGTGCTGCACCCACTCCTTGGTCGCCCATTCCGAGAGTGGGGGGGTACTGCCGGTCATTCCGCTCTTGCGAACCGTTCCGATACGGACGATACGCGAGTCTGTCTCCATCAGTGATGCTAGATCCAAGTTTCCAGAGTAGCCTTCCTGGTCACTCAACCAAGTTGCAATCTCAGCACTGTTCCTAGGCTGCTCAGAGATGTATTTGCGAATGATATGTCGGATTTTTTCCGCTTCCATCTTTCTCCCTCAAGCATACTCTCGGACCCGGCAGTCGGCCCGATGCGCATAGGATGGCGGGCGCTGATATAACCGTTCTGCACGAAATCACACCTTTTCGTTACAAATAGTTGCTAGAAACGAGGTCGTTTTCAGGTTTGAACCAAGTGTAGAAATGAAACTGATATATTCTCCATAGGAAATGTGTAATAAACTGTAACGAAACAACATAATTTAATACATCAACTTTAGTAAGATGTATTGAGAGGTGGCGAGTGGTGTCAAATGAATCCCCTGAGTCACTGAAACCCGATTATTCGGACAGTGCTTGGAAAATCAGGAGCAAGCATCGCAGGAGACTCCTTGACCGGCTAACTGAGGGCGGCGCCACTGTTAGTGTACTGGCTAGGGATGTTGAACTCAGGGTTCCGCATGCCTCAGCAGAGATAAAACGATTGAGAAACGATGGACTGGTCTCCAGTGACTTATCTGCTGGGAGTCGTGGAGCTAGGATACACCTGACCGAATTGGGCTGGGAGTCAGTGAGTGCTGACGAGTGGGCCAGAGCATCCGAAGCCTCCCCTTTGCCCGAAGACTCTAGCATGTGTTGCCTGCTGTTTCGCGATGGTCCAAACCTCCTCCTTGGAGTTATGGAGCCTTGCGACTCTCCCTTGCTGTTGATTCCGGATCGCCCCCCCGTCGCGATTCCGGGCAATCTTGATTCCACCGGAAGTGAGGGGGTTCATTGGAGTTGGGCGGTACTCAGGGAGAGAGATCCTCGATGGTTCGACCTCTCGTCAATGGAGCCCAAGCCAAGCCCACCGCCTCCTTCCGATCCGGGGAACATAGCGGCTTACTCAGGACAGCGCACTGTCGTCGGAATAATCCGCGCTAAGCTGCTCGACGCCGACCAACCGATTGCCATAGCGCCGGGTCAGTGGTTCGGGTCTCCTGACTTCCGGCCCGCGCCCCCGTTACCTGAGGGCGGCTATCATCGGGGGCCGTGGGTACTTGGTGCGTGCCACGAGATGTCGCCGGAGATTAGGCCGAAGGAACCAGTGGTTGCTGTGATGGAGGACAGACTCCCTCGCTCCATGCTGCTTAGAACAGCGAGGAATAACTCGCTGGTCATCGCGGATCTCGGAGGTCTGGACACCGAGGGTGACCCATACCCATTGACAGCCCTTGATCCATGGATCGAGAGGGCCCACCCGCGTCTGAGCGATGCTGAGAGGAAACGGAGACTAGGTGCCCTGAAGGACAGGGTCAGCAAGGCGAGAAAGGTCAGGACCGAGGATTCCACATGGCGTCGATTCAGACAGGATTGGGGTGAATCGGTGTTCACCGAGGAAGGCGATTCAATCAGGATCCTTGACCTAAGAGGGCTGGGTGGCACGGCGGCTGAGGCATTAGTGAGATGGGCAGTCAATGATGACGGCAAACTCCCGCTGACTATTGAAATCGGAGTTGATATGTCCGAGGAACTAATCTCTTCAATCGCTTCTCATTCCAATCTTCGAATGGCTCTCCTCAAGGGCGAAGCAACTGCGTTCTCTAGCTTCGACATACTGGATGCCGACCCCTTGAGGCCGCTGCCTTGGCTGCGCCTGACAACTAGGGGAGGGAGGATACTGCCAATGCGACTGGCCGATCCAGCTCAGGTCCCTGAGTTTTCAGACTCTGATGAACCGACCGCACTAGAGTTAGGATCCCTGGGCATCGACATCGAGTTGGCCGAGGATATTGAAGAGGGCCACCTCTCAGTCATCAATTCAGCTGTAGTTCAATATCCCACAGGCAATGAGGAGTGGGCCAACCAAATGGAAGCCAGATATCCAATTGCGGCTTGGATAGCATCTCCTGCCAGGACTAGATGGCCACGCTGGCAGAGACTCAGGAACCGACTCAGTTCGGAGTGGCTAGCACTCATGAATCTGGACGACCTTCCGCTGGAGAGGCTGTCAGAGGTCGCCGACGAGGCCCCAGACTCGGTCTTGGAAGAATTCTCCAAGAAGATTACCAACAGACTCAGACAGGATTCCGATGCAGCACTCAGAACGAGACCAGCGACGGATCCGAAGCAAGCAACCCGCGGAGCCGCTTGGGTAGCAGCCCAACTGCTGTCAAACGCTCCCTGGCTACCGGAGCACATGCACTCAGACTTGCTTCATTGGGCACTGGAGGCATGGCTCTCTAATCCTCCAAGCAATTCGATGCCTGCATTGCAGGGAGTCGCGTGGCTTTATTCTCCGGGCCGCAACAATGAATCCAGTTTCAGACCAATACTTGAGGGGATTCGGAGCAAGGGAAAAGAATCTCCCTCTGGCCATGACCTGCATACTTGGGCCAGCCTGGCAGACATGATGCTGGACGACTCGAAGATGAATTTCGATGAATTGGAGAGGGTATTGGAACTGCCTCCCGGCTGGTGGGCGCCGATTTCCGTCAAAATACTCTCCGGGCTATTGGATGAGGAGGATTCTACTGATTGGGCCATCGCCAACACCGTCCCCTGGTGTGCGGCAGTGCTGCGTCCGATGGGTGATCGCTGTCAAGCACCCGGGCTCCGTTCCTACGAGCATCCCGGATGCGACTCAGAACTGTACTCCCGCCTCTCCCGGAGGTTGAGGGGCAGGCGTGAGCGTCAGGGCATGCCCGATACCGCTGAACCGCTGCTCGATTTACTCGACGCCCTAGACGCGGTGAATGATGGCAAATCTCCCTCACCTGGAAAGACCCATCTCCTATCAGGGTGGCTCGCCCAGCCGTTGGAGAAATGGCCAGAGTTCTCCTCGTTCGATATCATGGACGGCGATGCTCATATCGCCGAGAGACTGCTCTTGAGGAGCTCAGGGTATCATCCAAAAATTGTCCCTTCGACCTCGATTTCGGGTTGAAAGCCAGTTAATTTCTGACCGAGGGGTTCTTGACCACCCCCAATGGCCGATGTTTGCCCGAGCTGCAACACCGTGGCGACGAAGCCCCCCGCTGGAGGAATAGGATGAATCACGGTACCAAGTTCGGGTCACCACTTGCCGAAGACCAGTGTGACCAGCTGCAACGGAATGATCACTGGAGCAAATCAAGTGGCCGGATTGTGTTAGGTCCCCCGATGACCGGAAGGAATGACTCAAGGGACTACCCCACAGTTCGACAGACGTCCCGGGGTGGGTCAGGCGCCCGAGCTTTGCTGTGAAGGACCGCCGTTACGCCCCGGGGCACACACTCCATTTGTCCAAAAAAGGCGGGAATCTGATGCATGACGTCGGCCTAATAGGCGGCACCTTTGACCGCTTCCATGCCGGGCACCTCTCGCTGATGGAAGCTGGTCTGTCCGAGTGCTCCTTCATTGAGGCCTGGCTCACCTCAGATCGCCTTGCTCACTCGAAGGACCCGCGGGTGAATTCATGGGATACAAGGGTTCAGGAAATGAAGGAGGCGTTGGGGGACGATGCTGGCAGAGTTAGATTCCATACCCTCGAAGATAACCACGGACCCGCACCGGTGCATGCTGATGCCACAGCGATTATCTGCACCGGCGAGACTCGCTCCGAGTGCGAGGAGATTAACCGATTAAGAAAAGGCAGCGACCTGTCGCCGCTACACATCATCAGCGTAGGACACGTACTCGCATGGGACGACGAGCCGATATCCAGCTCTAGAATCAGAGCAGGGGGAATTGACCGTAACGGAAAACCATGGATTCCAAACTCGATAAGGGCGGGCAGGGTGGTCTTGACGCCCCAGGTCGAAGCAGAACTCAAGGAACCTTTCGGTCAGTTGGTTTCTGGTCCGGAAGACAATCCCTCCATTGCAATGACAGAAGTCCTTGCCCATCTTGAAGGGGAGTTGGGGCCGGTCATTGCTGTCGGCGATGTGACAGTCCGCACTCTGCAGGACCTCAACCGGCCAGCCGACATCGCCCTCATCGATGGACTTACTAGAAGGGAGCCATGGGAGGGCGCAGACGGAATCGACTCGTCTCTGTATGACAGGACCCTGCAGTGTTCCAGCCCTGCTGGTTCCTTGACGCCTTCGCTGCTGGAGGCCTGTGAGCGGGCAATAAAATCCTGGAAGGAAGGGCGGTTAACCCACCTAATTCAGGTTGAAGGTGAGGAAGATCTAGCCCCACTTATCTTGCATCCACTGGCCCCCTTGGGTGCTGTTGTGCTGTATGGCCAACCAGAGAAAGGAGTCGTAGTCAGATGGTGTGGAGAGGACGCCAAACAGCGTTGCCGCAGACTGCTCAGCGAATTCGTTCCCGCCGAATGATTAGGACTCGGAATCAGCCATCGTGTGGATAGCGAAGCCGAAACACACCATCACGATCATTACAGCGTAAACCCCTGGATCAACCCAGGTCGTATTCATCAAGCTCCAATAGAGATAGAATCCAACACCGAGGGCGATGAGCCAACTTGCGATGGTGCGGTTGAAGCCTCCGTCAGGCGAGAACAGACTGGATACAATTGCCCCTTGGGGGATGCCATTGACCCAAGCCGAGAAGCCACCTTCTACAGCCTTGCCCATTCCCCTAGAACCTAGGACTAGGAGGGCTACACCTATCAGTCCAAAGACGACGTCATCTGCGACTACTTCAAACCCGTCATGGGCAATGTTCGAAGCAACGCTGTCACCAGTGATGAATCCAATCCACAGAACCTTGAATCCTGAGGAATAGGCCCCGGAGAAGAGGTTCACTGCAGTCAATAATAGCACCCAAACACCGAGCAAGACGGCGGCGCTGGACGCAGTGCTACTGGGTCTGGTCAGGGCACTGCCCCACTCGGACTCCTGCATAGACATCGAGCCGGCGACCTTGACCTTCGGTTTAACGATTGTCTGAGGGAAGAACAGCCTCTCAGAGTTGACCCTGCAGGTTGTATCTACCGAGCGCAGCCTCGGCAATCATAGGTTCACTCTCACTCATTGTGGCGATGGCGTCCACTGCCTTTGGTATGGCCGAGTTGACCTGTTTGCTCCTACCGCCGCGGCCCTTGCTGACGTTCCTAGCCATAATCAGCCCGAGCGTATCGAGTTCGTTGAGCAGCGAAGATATCCTCCTAGGGGTGAGTGGCTCGACACTGATCTTCATACATGCTTCGGCATAGGTCCGGTAAGTTTCCCCAGTGGAGATATTCCTCAGGCCGTTATCTTCGTTCAGCCTGATTGAGAATAGCAACAACTTTTGGTGCAATGGCAGGGTCTTCAGCACAGGAGTCACTTGGTCGTACTCTAACTGACTCTGTGCCAATCTGACGTGCCTGGGGTCTACAACCTTCTGAGCCCGCTGTTCTGCCTTCTGCACTGAGATGCGTAACAGGTCGAGCGCCCTGCGCGCGTCCCCGTGCTCCTGCGCGGCCAGTGCCGAGCAGAGTTCGAGCACACCAGAATCGAGAACTCCCTCGCGAAGGCCGGTGCTAACACGCTCGGTCAGGATGTCCTGAATCTCTGGAGCCCCGTAGGGGTGGAAGACGACATCTTCCTGGCTGAGCCTTGAGCTGACTCGAGGATCGAGCTGCTGAGTGAAATGCAGATCGTTGCTGATCCCGATGAGACAGCAGCGGGCGTTTTTCAGAGAGGTATTCAAGCTGGTCAGGTTGTACAGCAAACCATCTCCAGCTCTGGCCACGAGATTGTCGATCTCATCCAGCACTAGGATGTGCACCCCTCCTGCTCGATCCATCCTTTCAATCAGGACTTCGAGAACCCTGTCGGTGGGCCAGCCGGTGAATGGGATTGGAGTATCTCCTCGGCGAGCGAGTTGGGAGGCAATACTCTGAACGACGCGGTACTTGGTGTCCACGACACGGCAGTTGATCTCGTAGGTCTCAACACTCTTCCCCATCTCCTTACCCTTGTCGAGAAGTTGCCCTAAGACGAATCTCGTGACCACGGTTTTGCCTGACCCGGGTACCCCATAGAGCAGCATGTTTGAAGGGATGTGACCATTCAAGGCATCAACCATATTGCGTACCAAAGCATCCACTTCGTGATCTCTATGGGGTAGGGTAGATGGCTCGAAGGCGTGATCGAAAGCTTGCCTGTCGACGAAGAGGCTGTCTTGGCCAAGAATCTTTTCGAAAATGTTTCCTTCCATTTTCTTTCACCAGAGGTCCAGTCGCGTATCCAGCCTCCCTCTTACTCTGGTCGAGTAGGTGTCGGCGAACGCGGATTCTCAGCGAGGATGCAGGAGGTAATAAGACTGTCCGAGGAGAACGAAATTTTGCTTGATTATCATGCCCTCCAATGCCTCAGTATCATGCCCCTCTAACATTCACCAAAGAACCTTCATAGTTGTATCCAGTCAGTCTTTTTTATCAATATAATTTCAGTGTATTTATTGCATCTAATTCATTCATTCATATATTCCTCCTACTCCCGCCACTATGGCAGTTAATCGAACCTGTTGAGGCTCCCCCGACAGCGACATGCGGCACTATATCTGGGAACTACTCAGGGCTCCGATGAAAGCTAATATAAAACAAGATAAATTATTCACGAATTTCTTTGCAGTGATAGTTGGCCATCATCGCCTATATTCAGGTAGTCACCATCCTCGAGTTGAATGATTGAATCGGGCAGTTCAGGAATCCTAAAACCCGCTTCCACTCCAGTAGCGCTCGCAAAGTTATGAGTTACCAAGACCAGCGCGTGAGGATGTCTCTGAGCGAATGTAATCGCATCCGAGGGAGTGTGGTGGTGGGGGCTGTCCACGAAGTCGGGAATCCCCATCTCGAGCAGAACGACATTGGCATTCGGAGCCCGCTGCTCGATGCCTTCGCAAGGACCCGAGTCCCCACAGTGGAGGAGCCTGAATCCACTCGAGTGAATGAACTCATAGCCATGCGGATCGGTCTCCGGAGTGTGACTCACCGAAAACCTCTCAAAACTCCAGTCCGTTCCTGCCAGTTCACCCGACTCCGACTCCGACCAGTCGACCCCACTATCTAGTGCGTCATCGAGACTCCCTGGGAAACCCGTTCTGCACAAGCCACTGAGCAGTTCCCTGCCACCCGGTCTGAGATGGACTCCTAGCGCATTCTTAGATTCGGGGTCTGAGATGTACTTCCTCTCGAGCAGTATGAATGGGAAACCGAAGATGTGGTCGGCGTGCCAGTGAGTGATCAAGAGGTGCTTGAGATTAGCGGGCGATATATCGACTCTCCGCAGTTGGACCAGTGCCGTCGGTGGCGCGTCTACTAGCACGCTGCCGTCCAGCAATGCCAGCGCATGCATCCTACCAAAGGGCGAGAAGGCATTCCCTGTGCCGAGGAAGTCGATACGCGCCACGAGCCGCGATGAGGGCATCATGACTTGACCTCATCGCCTTACCTCTCTCGGCGCTCACAGTACCCGTTCAGCATTTCTTCATAAACAGGTCGTCTCTCGCGGAGAGCGAGCATTCAGGAGGCTTGACGTGTCGGATTGGAGCGCAAAGAATCCATACTCCTCTAATCTGAATGAGAACTACGTTCTCAATGGCGAGGGATCCCTTAAGGAGACTCGGCACATTGTTTTCGATCTTGGTGACTCCGGTCTGCAGTACAAGGCTGGTGATGCACTTGGGGTGATTCCACGCTGTCCCCCTGAACTGGTCGAGGAGATTCTGACCACCTGTGGCTTCTCAGGTGAGGAAGAGGTCGAGACCCATCTAGGGGTTTGCACTTTGCGCGAGGCGCTCACTGACCGATACGAGATTCACAGGATTTCGAAGAAGTGGATTGAGGAACTCGGATCAAGACTCTCGTCCGGATCGGGCAGCATCGAGATCCGAATCGTCCATCGGCAGCGAACCTCGTCACAAGATGGTTCAGTAGTGATGGACTGGAAGGGGAGCGGAGTCGAGGATGACATTCCAGACGGCTATATCGAAATTGGCTCAGCCAGCGATCCTGCCGAGGTACTCTGGGCTGAATTGACAGAGGACCCCAAGGCAATGGAGGATTACATCTGGTCGCGTGACTACATCGACGGTCTCGCAGACTTCGGCCACATCGGTTTCACTCCCCAGCAACTCGTCGAGGGCATGGATAGGCTCAAGCCAAGACTCTACTCTATCGCCAGCAGTCCCGACTTCGAGCCAGGCACAGTCCACCTTACAGTCGCTATCGTCCGTTACAATCACCACGAGCGCGATCGGGCCGGGCTTTGCACTGGATTCATGGCGGACCACTGCGAGATCGACGAAACCGAGATCGGCGTATTCATGTCTCCGACCCGGTCATTCGTCCTACCTGAGGACGGCTCGACAGACGTCATAATGGTAGGTCCGGGAACGGGAATTGCTCCATTCAGGGCCTTCCTGCAACAGCGTGAGATCAACGGCGCAAGTGGGCGCAACTGGCTGTTCTTTGGCGACTGGACTGAAGAGGGAGAGTACCTGTATCGTGAGGAGATGGAGGCATGGAGGGATAGCGGATTCATCGATCGCCACGACCTAGCCTGGTCCCGTGCAGGCTTGGAGAAGGTCTACGTCCAGCACCTGATGAAACAGAACGGTGAGCAGATTTGGAATTGGATTGACGGCGGCGGGTACTTCTACGTCTGCGGTGACAAGAACTACATGGCCAGAGACGTCCACACCACTCTCATCGAAATCTGTTCAGAATTTGGTGGTATGTCAGAAGATGAGGCCAAGGAGTTCGTCGAGACCGGTCTGATGAAGACCGAGAAGCGATATCTTAGAGATGTCTACTGACCTCTAATGCTCCGCATTGCTCATACGGCGTACGCTAGGAGCGATTCACCATGTTCCGCCGTGTGCTCATCGCCAATCGTGGCGAAATTGCGCTTCGCATACTCCGCTCTCTACGTTCGCTGGGTGTCGAAGCCGTAGTCATTCACGGGCGCGACGACAGGCTGACACTCCCGGTCCGACTGGCTGACGAGGGTGTGTTTATCGCGCGCGATGATCCACTGGCTTCCTACCTCGACATCGAAGCTGTCGTTTCCGCTGCCAAGGAGGTCGGTGCAGATGCAGTGCATCCCGGATATGGGTTCTTAGCCGAGAACTCTACTCTAGCCGAGAGGCTGACCGAGGAGGGTATAGCCTTCATAGGACCAAGTCCCGAGGTCCTCAGACTTCTTGGAGATAAGCTATCTGCCAGAGATGCGATGGTGAGGGCAGGCCTCCCCGTCGCTCAAGGATCCGGCAAACCGATTTCGAACGAGAGTGAAGCTCGGGCCATGGCTGAGGACATTGGCTACCCAGTGATGCTCAAGGCGGCGGCTGGCGGCGGAGGAATAGGCATGCAGATTGTAGAGTCTGCCGACGACTTCGAAACTGCACTGAGGCTGTGCCAAGGTCGCGCACTGTCGGCTTTCGGGGACGATAGGGTGTTCGTGGAGAAATACATTGAAGGGGCTCAGCACATCGAATTCCAAGTGCTTGGAGATGGTTCCAAGGCTATTCACTTCGGCGAGAGGTTCTGCTCCATCCAACGGAGGCATCAGAAAATTATCGAGGAGGGTCCTTGGCTATCTGAAGAAGTACGTGAGGAACTCGGCGCCAAGGTGGTAGCCGGTGCCGAGGCGGTGGGCTACAAGGGGTTAGCCACCTTCGAGTTCCTGCGAGATGACGACGGTGAGTTCTACTTCCTCGAAGTAAATCCGAGGGTGCAGGTCGAGCACACAGTCACAGAGATGATCGCCGGTGTCGACCTAGTTTCTCTTGGCATCAGAGTAGCGGCAGGAGAGTCACTCCCCCTCACACAATCCGAAGTCAGTATCTCCGGCCATGCCATCCAGACTAGGATAAACGCAGAGAACCCGTTCACTCTCGAACCTTCGCCCGGACGCATTTGGGAGTGCCACTGGCCAGGTGGCCCAGGCGTGCGCGTAGATACGCATGCGCACACGGGGTATGATATGCCACCCTCCTTCGACTCCTTGTTGGCCAAGGTGATCGTATGGGCGCCCACTCGCAGTGAAGCCATAGCCAAGATGGATTCGGCCTTGAAAGAGACACTAATCATTGGGGTTGACACCCTGATACCACTTCACCGCGCAATCCTCAATGAGACTGACTTCCGAAATAGAGAAATCACAATCAGTTACCTCGACGAGCACCCAGGACTGCTGGATGGAGCGTGATTACGTGGAGATGGTGATTGTCGGAAGCATCGGTTTCGATGACATCGACACCCCCGAGGCGAGTGGCTCCGATCTTCTCGGAGGTGCCGCCACCCACGCCGGCCTAGCTTCGGGATTCCACCTGCCTCCGACGCCGCGCAAGCCACCAAGAATCGGACTGGTCAGCGCGGTCGGCACTGACTTCCCAGAGGAAGCCCAAGAGATACTCGAGGACTCAGGATTAAATCTCGCAGGAGTGGTTCGAAGAGATGGACGCACGTTCCGTTGGGCGGGACGTTATGAGGGTTCTATGGAAGAAGTGCAGACCATATCTACAGAGGTCAACGTGCTCGAGGATTTTAGGCCCGAGGTTCCGCCGTCGTGGCGCACCCCTGGAGTTCTACTCTGTGCCAACACGCACCCGCGCACTCAGGTTTCGGTACTCGATCAGTGCCCGGGTGCAGTGGTAACCGCCCTAGATACGTTCATGCTTTGGATAGACACAGAGTTTGAGTTACTGTCGGAAGCTCTGCGCAAGGTGGACATGGCCATCCTCAACGAAGAGGAGGCGTGCTCTCTAGCCGGGGAGGAGGTGCTTCATCGTGCAGTCGAGGCGATTCGCTCGGGCGCGGCGCTGTATGGTGGACAGGAGGCTGGCCCGGGACCTCGGAGCATGGTCATCAAGCGTGGTGGCAGCGGCTCAGTAGCCTACCTGCCCTGCGGCACTATCACCCTGCCTGCCTTTCCAACGGACGACCTAGTCGACCCTACAGGTGCCGGCGACTCGTTTGCCGGGGCCTTGCTAGCCAACATAGTCGGCAGGAAGGGCGCCTTGAACCAGACAGAGACCATGCGTAACGCGCTAGTACATGCGACAGTGACTGCGTCTTTCGCCATAGAGGGACTCGGGGCCTCCGCCCTGTACGGTCTCGAGAGAGGAAGGTACCACGCGAGGGCGGACAAATACCGGAGAATGGTCGGCCTGTAATCACTCGAGCCGCTTGATCCCGGGAAGCGGGTGCGGGTCGCCCTTGGATGATGTTCTCCGGAGTTGCGAGAATCTGAGTCCACCTTCCTGATTAGGAAGTTGAGTGGGCTCGCTTTCCTCTCCGCTCGATACTCTGTTCACGAGACGGTCCAATGCGTCCTGTGCTGAATGAGGGCGAGGTGCACGTGACTCTTTCGCTCTACCAACCACATCCGCCTGATGATCTTGGTCGCTGCGAAGACGGATGTGCTGTGAGGATTGGAACCTAGCTCCCGACTGTACTTCACTCCCATCTCCATCTCCGTACTCAGAAGCGTAAGAGTCGGTGGTTCTGCCAGCCGCCCGGGCCGCCGGACCTAGTAGGGCACCAATCCAACTGGTTCGTCTGAGGGGTGTTTTCCTACCACTGGTTTTGACTCTGCCCGAAATCATCGAGTTGGCAATTTTGGATAGCCCCGGAAATTCCTCGAGACTCGAGACATCAAGCGCAGGCTGAGACATTTCACCGCTAGTCAGCAGCGCCTGCTTGGCCCGTGCCTGCTTGACGACACCGGGTCGGCATTCCTCCCGTATCGCTGCTTCAGTGGGGGCTGGCAGGCCGGGTTCGGCGTAGGGTCCTGAGGTCCCAAATCTATCTTGAGCCCGCCTAATCAACTGCGAGCTGGTCGGATCGCGTTTGAAAGCAGGAGGGTCTGCAGCGTTGATGTAGGTCTCAGAAGGAGCGTAATTTGCCGCAGGTGTAGCAAACTCAGAGGGAGGAGGAGTCGTGGGCGGTGAGTAACTGGTCGCAGGTTCAGCATCGAACATGCCGCCCTCGCCGAACATGCCCATTCCGGTAGCAGCCTCATCCAGCGCCGAGTCTATCCTGCTGCCAGCCGGTTTCTCTTCGTACCACGATGGAGACTCATTCTTCCCCCAAGCCCTCTCATACGCCGAGCGAGCATCCTCACGAGGAGAGGGCGGCGGCTCGTAACTTGGCAACGATTCTGTAGGAATTTCATCTTCCCATGGGAAGATTGACTCAGCCCCAGCCATCGCAGGTGCTGGAGGAGTAGGTGATGCCGGGGCGGCGAAGCCGTCGAACGACAACTCTCCTACCGTCTCTGACTCAGCACCGAGTAGCAATTCTTCCTCAGGTGCGGCCAGCAGGCCCCTTGGTTCTGAAAGTCCTCCTCCGGCGTCTCTGAAAGCGGGGTAGTTCGACAGTTCCGCATCGATGTGCTCAAGCCCCCTTCGGGCTTCATCTATCGAATTGCCGTGGCGGACCCTATCAACCATAAGGCACAGTCTGAGCAGTATTCCTTCGCTACCAGATATGATATGTCGGTCCCCTGCCTCTGTCTCGATAGCAAGGACCGAGGTCCTAGATAGCACGTATCCCAGTAGTGTCAGAGATCCTCCTGCCGTCGCTACCATGGCGTAAGGCGGCATCAGGACACTCATGCCCAGATAGATTGCCAATAGCCCTATGGGAACGGTGCCCGAGGGAAACATCGGGACTTTCATGTGTCGCATTCTTGATATCGAACCCAGAGATAGTCGGATGCCATGTCCATCAAATCTCTCCAGCGTTAGCTGACGCTTGGTGAGGACCGCTACGAACCTACCTCCAGACCCGACCAGACTCAGAGAGCCGAACAGTTCCGACTTCTCATCATCTCGGTCGGGCGTTAGCCCGACTGAATACATCCCAATGCGTCAGCAACTCCGGTTGGCTATAACTGCTCGGGGTGCTGAGTACTCGCGCGCGCCCCTTACGCGCACGAGAGACTCATGCCAAGGTCATTTCTGAGGCTATACCCATGACACGCATCGGCACAGCATCGAGATGAACTATCAAAATGGGTTCAGTACCACGTTTTCTCAGTAAAAGAGGGGTTTCCCAATCAATCAATACAGAGTCTTCCTTAACCTCTCTGACTCTTCCGACATTGAACTGTAGGTCGACAGCAGCGTGAACTACATCATCCAGTGATAATTCCCGCTTCTGAAACGGGGCCTCGATTAATCTGAAACGGGACGATTCATGACTTTCGATGGCATCCGAATCTTGGTGTAATATCATGCAGCCCTTGTGTAAGGACTCTTCCTTGAGATTCCGCAATGCTAGGCCAACCCTGTCACCAGTAACCGCAGTGTCCACATCATCATCCATCACTTGTAGACTTCTGACTATGCCGAAATCTCCTGCGGGATGTGATTCGATAGCATCGTGCTTGTTGACTGAACCGGACTGTACGTATCCAATGCCCACCAGCCCTATTCCTCGAACGACGAAGTGCTGATCGATAGGAATCACCAGTTCCTCTGAAACCGAGTTTTCCTCAACGCTCAAGAATTTGAGTAGAGTTTCTCTGAGATCGTGAGAATCAGGAGTCCCTTCCAAGACGGTCCAAGGCAAACCCGCTTGAGATAAAATCACCTTGACCTGATCTGGATCTACCCAACCACCGTCTTCTGGATTGATGACTACTATCCCATCTGTGATGCCTGCGCATCCGAAGGATACCAAGACCTCCCCGAGAGAAGCATCCACTTTAGTAATCTCGACTAATCCCGCCTTGGCGACATTCAACACCGATAACAACGGGCGGATACTATCGGGGAACTTGAGGGGACGGAGCAGTGAGATGATGCGAGTTTCACCACCAGACATCTCTTTGTACACATACGACTCGATATCGCGAACGTCTCCAAGCTTAGCGATGCTTCGTGCCAATTCTTCCGAACCTACGTATCCAACGTTGAGGACAGGCACGCGCCCGCGAATGGACCGAACTTGTTGAACCGAACGGTCGCGAACATCATCCCATGGCGTCGCGGGCGGCTTGAGCCCTAGTCCAGAGCTCCTTCTCCTCATTGGTCACAGGTGAGAACTGGGGGACCTCGGTCGGATGCATATCTGAGTCGACCGCCACCATGAAGAAGAAGCCCGAGCAAATCTCCTCTCCCTCCCACTCCGAGCGTGACAGCCTGCACGATACCACATGGACTCCAGTGGTGTGAGGTGAGGTCCAGACCACTCTGGAGGTGGTGCGGATGATGTCCCCTTGGTAAGCCGGTCTGCGGAACTTGAGGGAGTCGACGGAGACGGTTACGAACTCACTGTGTGCGAACTTGCTTGAGACCATCCCGGCTGCGGTGTCCATGATTGACATCAGACGCCCTCCATATAGCGTATCCATCGAGTTGGTGTGCTCCGGAAAGACCTCATTCAGCAGCACGACGGGCTCAAGAGAGTGGGGCTCAGACATCTTTCTCATCCGCTCTTGAGAGCCCACCCCCCTTCAATCCTACATTTCAGTAATCTTCTCCGAATCGGTTCTTCGACCGTTGTCTTCAATCGAGGGAGGCCACTCGCAGAGCCGTGGAAGTGCCCCAGCTACGTTGGAATCCAACCGCTCTAGACGACCCAGACGGCGGACGCATAGTTCTGTGGCCGCACCTGCCATGCGTCCGCATGCCGTCTTCACTGAGATACAGGGACGTGTGGGACGGGCTCGCGCTTTTGTTCAGTCCGAGCGATCTCAGTGGATGGCGGCAGGACGAGGAGCAGGACAAAGAGAGTCCTGGCTTACACATCGAGGCGGCCATCGCCTCGGGCACTGTGCTCGGTCGGTTGATGAAAGACCTGCAAGAATACGAGGTCGACGGACCGAAGATTCCCGATCCGGAACAGGTCCGGCTGCTGCTGCACGCCGACAACGCGAGGGGCGGGATGCCAATCTACGCAATCGAACCGGAACTGGATGATGCCGATTGGGCAAATTGGTTCGAAAGGAGTGCTGACGAGCAGTCACGAGTAACCAATCTTCTCTCAACTTTGACCACTCCACGACGCTGGCGCAAGACTCGTTCTGCGGCTGTAATGATGGTTGAGATGTCAAAAGATGTGAACTCGGATATGGGCGCAGCAGCAGCATCTTGTGCGACTTGGTGGATAGAAGAGCAGGGAGCACTGACTACCGAACTGATATCCGAGCGTAACAGCCGCTTTGCGACTCGTTTGCGCGGCGCCCTCGCAGATTTAAGGAACAGTAGGGTTGATGATGCGAAGGCATCTGACTGCACCTTACTGGTACCGGTCCACCAAGCCTGGCTGCCCTCCTTGGAGGCAGCAGTCAGAGCATGGCCGGACGCAGAACCGGTTAGCAAGGAGGAGCGATGATGGAAGAAGGGAGGGTAGTGGTCGGCATTGAGACCCAGACCTTCAAGTTCACGCCTTCTTCGCCGATTAATCATCACGATGCAGTGTCTCTAGCCGGTGGGACGGTGAGCGGCCCCTATGTCGTAGTCAGTCACGAACAGCCTCGTGCCACTTTCATCATCGAGCCCGATGGCTCTGTACTTGTGCATGGCATCGCAAGGACCGAAGTCGCAAGGATCGCAATGCAGGAATTATTGCTGACCCTTGGAATGTCGGAGGAGAATCTGACAATGGAGATGGGAGGGATGCTAATCAGATTCTCAATCGGTAGGGCGGTGATGTTGAATCTCGCCGCAGATAGATTCGCTGATATCGAGTTCGACGACAGATTAGGAGCCCTGAGAATCAACGCCGCTCTGCACAACGCACAAATCCTGATGTTCAACAACGGCCACGGCGTCGTACTGGGTCAGTCCTCGAAGAAAATAGCCGAGATGGCCGTGCGTCATTGGGCCGGCCTTCTCGATGAAGAGGGAGCCCTAGCGTGAGACCATGTTGCTGGACGGGCGCTGGACAGGCCCTATCCTCGACCAGCACATGCACCTAGATCGCTCCAATAGGTTCCTCGACGCAGTCTCGGAATTCACCCTCGCCGGTGGCACCGGGATTATGCTAGTCCACAAGCCTAGCTTCTCTTCGGACTTGCCTACAGATTTAGACGGCTACCGGAGAGCCTACTCGGACACACTTAGTATGGCTGAGGAAGTGAGGACTGCATACGGAATCGAAGTGAGAGTCGTACTCGGTCCACACCCCGTCGTCTGGGAACACCAGATCGAGCCGCTTGGCCTCAAGAGAGCGACAGAGCTCCACCTCGAAGCAGTAAACCTCGCGCTTGACCACATAGAAGCAGGAGATGCTGTCTGCCTCGGAGAGGTAGGAAGGCCGCACTACCCGGTCTCGGATGAGATTTGGAGCGCTGCCAATGAGATGCTCAGAGAGGTCATGACGATGGCTGCCGGAGCCGGCACGTCGATACAACTGCATGTCGAGGACAACGGTGAGACTACCTGTCGAGAACTCGCAACTCTGTGTGACGAGGCGGGACTTGCTCGCAACCGAGCGATTCGTCACTACGCGCCCGCTGACGTCGACGCCAACTTCACACACGGTCTCGCCGCCACCGTGAGTGTTGGTAGAGGAAGTGTGGAGACCATCACTGCTACCGCTGCCAGTGCCAGCGCCCCCTGGGGCATGGAGACCGACTTCCTCGACGACCCGCGCAGACCGGGCGCGGTTCTCGGCCCCAAGACTGTGCCCAAGCGCACGCAGCAACTGTGTGCTGCTCTGCAGGCATCTGGTTGGGACGATGACGAGGTGAGCGAACTGATGAGTAGCATCCACAATGACTGGCCAGCGCAACTCTACTCAGTAGGTAACTGAAGCTTAGGGGAAATCACCATCGCGGCCCCTATCACGAATAGCAGGAGAGTCAACGCGAAACCTTGGAACTCACCCAACGGAATCTCGTACCCCAACTCCGATAGACCCATTCTCCAGAGGGGTCCATTGATTGGCATAAACACCAGCATCAGCACGACTCCGAGCTTCTGTCGCGTCTGCATATGCATTCTACAGAGGTCCGGTAGATGAACTGAGCGCTAGGAGGATTTGATGGTGCGCTCTGGGGAATTCGAATCCCCGTGGACGGGTTGGAAACCCGTAATCATAACCAGACTAGATCAAGAGCGCGTTGACTCTCCGAACCGAGACATCCTCTAAACCGATTCGGTGGAAAAATTTCCAGAGTGCATGAGTATCGGCCGTGATACTGAAGCATTCAAACGCGTCTCTCCTGCCGGAGGGACGTGTCACAGGACGACGATGCTCCCGCTCCGGGCATAGCAATCAGCAAGGACGCCTCCGACACCATCGACGAGAAGCAGGTAGTTGGCCGCAAGATATGGCGAATAGTGCCCTATATCAAGCGCTATTGGAGGCGTGCCGTTGGAGGTTTTGTTGCTAATGCCGCGGCGCGAGCATTCGATTTGATTCCATTCGTCATGATTGGGGCAGCAGCGGATTGGTATCAGAGTGAGACGTACACAAATTCCACTCTCAAATCTCTAGTAAATTCAGAGCACCTGCCTTCGTTAGGCCCTATTGGATCCATAGAGCTTGGCTTCGGTCTGCTAATCCTAGTATCATTCGCATTCCTTGCTGTCTTTCAAGGAATCAGCGAGTACCTATGGCAGTCTACTGCATACAAGGTCCAGCACGATATCCGGATGGAGGCGACGACCAGTCTCATGGCAATGGAGGCGTCCTATTTCGAGACTAGGCAGACAGGGAATCTGATGGCCGTTCTATCTGCAGACGTGGCTCAGTTAGAGGACATAGTATCCGACTCATCGACCTCGATAATTCGAATTTTAATTACTTTCACCACGGCTTTCGCCATCATGTACTGGATGTCCCCTACTTTGGCGCTCATTCTCTTCATCCCACTTGTCCTAGTGATTCCCATGGTAATCTGGTTCAGTACGCGCGTGCAGCGCCGCTACAGGAAACAGCGTGAGAGCACCGGTGGAATCGTCGCCATACTCGAGAACGTTCTAGCAGGAATCGTCACCGTTCAGGCCTACAATGCAGGTGATTTCGAACGTTCTCGCGTTGAGGGAGAGAGTGCTGACTACCGCGACCAAGCCATCCATGCCGCTAATCTGCGCAACCGATTCATCCCAGGCATCTATGTGGTCGCAGGACTCTCATTCGGACTGCTGGTATCCGCAGGTGGTTGGCTCATGGAGTCCGGAGAGATTACGGTTGGTCAGTTCGTGACCTTCCTTTTGATCAGCACGCGTATGACGATGCCCATGTTCATTTTGGGAATGCTTCTGAACCAGCTCCAGAGAGGAGAAGCCGCCTCCAAGCGAGTGTTTGCACTAATCGACCTCGAACCGTCTATTTTCGACAAGCCAGACGCTATCCCTCTCGACAGCCCGATTCGCTCGATTTCGTTTGACGACGTCACCTTCGCTTATCCTTCATCGGAGGCCAACGTGCTCAATGGAATCTCATTCTCCGCATCATCGGGAGAGTTTCTCGGGGTGATGGGGCACACCGGTGCCGGCAAGAGCACCATCCTCAAGCTGGTCGAGAGATTCTACGAGCCCCAGCATGGCACAGTGAAAATCAACGGCATTGACATCAACGACTACATTATCGCCTCAGTACGCGACAGAATTGGCTTCGTATCTCAAGATCCCTTCATGTTCTACGGCGATGTGAAGTCCAACGTCTCCTATGCACGTAAGGCATCAGACGACGAGATTCAGAAAGCACTCGAGACCGCAGGTGCGTGGGAGTTCGTCTCCCGACTCCCAGACGGTGTCGACACGATGGTCGGCGATCGCGGCGTCATGCTGTCCGGGGGACAGAGGGCCCGTATCGCTCTGGCCCGCGCTCTTCTCAAGAGCCCAGACTTACTCATCCTCGATGAGGCCTCAGCGGCTCTCGACGCCGAGACCGAGAAGCGCATACAGATGTCTCTCTTCGACGGCTCGAACGGGGATTCGAATAGAATTACCATCGCTGTAGCCCACCGGCTTGCGACTATACGCAAGGCCGATGAGATAGTGGCTATGGTCGATGGTGTGATTGTCGAACGCGGTACCCACCGAGAACTCCTAGACAATGACAACGTGTACGCATCGCAGTGGCTGATACAGACTGGTGAACTAGGTACGGCAGAGACCTAGTCTCTAGTCCGATCGTCTATCTGGAGGCCTGAGTTTCCTGTGAATATCCTCCACCAGCCCCGTAGCACACCCATTCCATAGTTCCAGTGCAGAACGAAAGTGGCAATCGAGGATAGGAAGACAGTCTTGGGCATCCGGCAAGGTGAGCTGCCCTTGGAAGCGCCGTACCAGGCAATCAGGTTGTACAGCACGATGAGGCTGACCAAGGAATGAACTCCCGCCCTCGGCCAGCCCATCGGAACAGCCTCTAGCGAGATGTCCCACCATGGCGAGCCCAGCCCGCCGTTGTCCAGCCCCCAGAAGAAGAACACGAAGGCACTGACAACAAGTGGTGGAAACATAGCTACCATGACGTGACTCCAGATTCTCAGTTCGTGATGCTCGTGGCTGGCCAGACTTCTGACCAGCCCGTAGTTTCGAATCTGTTTCTTGACGCTCGAAAGGTCGCGCCTGCGGTGCCACATCACTGCTTCCGGATCCGTCCAAAGTCGATATCCGGCCTGTCTTATCCTGTGGTCGAGAATCACATCTTCGGCCCCGATGCATCCGTCTGGGAATCCACCGACTTCTTCGAGGACAGAACGGCGGTAGGCCGAATTGACACCGGGCAGTTGATCGACCTCTTCAAGGGCGCCCTCTCCCTTCCTGCCGTAGTTGGTTCCGGCAGTAAATATCCTGCTGCAGAAGCTGACGTCGATAATCTGCTGCTGCAGTGTCGAACTCTCTGGAGGTGCGAAGTTTGGACCGCCCACACCTGCGACTTCGGATTGCTCGAACCAGCGGGCCAACTTCTCTACCCATTCCTTGGGAACGATGACATCGTCATCAGTAAACATCACCAGATCTGATTCCGTCGAATCAAGTGCGATGTTGCAGGCATCAGCGCGAGTGCGTGAGCCAGCATCGTCGATGAATCGAAGACTTCTGGATTCAGCCTGCTGTCTGCCGGAATCCCCACTCGGTCCAACCACTACAACCTCAAGCGGACCGTAGTAGGTCTGGGCCATCAGGCCGTCCAGAGCAATACCAAGTTCGTTTGCATTGCCAACACTCGGTATTACAACACAGACAGAGCGCCCCATGGCTCGCCGTCCTAGTCCTACCTCAAGAGTTCACGGGTCAGTCGTTAGTCACTCGGGGCGCTAGGAAGTACGTCCAACTCGCCCCGCCATCATTACTGTTCCAGTCCAGCCTCAATGGGTACTTGTCCTGAAACTGCATACGAATATCTTGAGTCAATCCAGAGGCGAGTTTCCTCGTCAGAGGGTCGAGGAATTGCAGGCTGTAGGTGCCTTGAGTAGGTGAGGGGCAGACCAACTCGCTGAGTTCACCGGACTCGAAGCGTACATTGACCCCTTCGCCAGCCTCAACGGTCACGCTTACCCTCATCTCCTTACTGTCAAGGCTTAGATCTACTAACTCACCTACAAACTTGGCCGCCCTGAGCGCTCTGGAGAGCTTCTCCGCCCCGATGGCGGCACTGCAGTCGAAATCAAGAAGTGGAAGTTTAGGTTCCTGCATCGAACCGGTGTCGAGGCCGCGCAGTATTCTGTGGACCTCTCCGACTCTTACATTGACTGCTCCGACCGCGTCATCGTAGTCAATCTCGACTAGGTCGCCCGGGCCAGCGAGAGTCAGGAGGTCACGCAGTTTGCCTAACTCCAGTCCAATTTCTACCGGCTCGACTTCGTAGGTCTCGAAGCAGGCATCTGAGATGGTAGCACTAAGGAGGGCAACGTGAGAACCGTCGACAACGTTCACTGTCAGCCCCTTCTCCCCCCAGCTCATCTTCGCTTCTTCGGTCAGAACCGAGAGCAAATCGACAATCTCCCTCATCAGTTGAGTATTTGCCGTCACTCTCAGCATAGAATCACCCCGTTGCATATCTCCTATAAATCGAAGGTCTTTCATTCATTCGGGACACTTATTGGTATTCTCGGAAACGCTTGTCACAATTTTTGCATTGGCAGATTTTAGTTTCGGGTTCATCACTTGACCTAGTCTGCTTGAGTTCGACAAATATCTCGTTGCAATCACACTCAGGGCAGCGAATGTCCCCCACTCTGAGGGTACCTCGAGCTATTTCCGGCTCAACGACCTCGGTTAAATGCTTAAGCGATTTTTCATCGCCTGAGGCAGTGGCGCTGGTCAAATCCACCTTCTCTCCAGTCATTGGGTCGGTGAAAGTGCCCCCTGAACCATCTTTGCCAGTCAGAGGTCCTTCGTATTTGCACTGGTAATTGTCGCATCTGATATTCCCTGAAGAATCGGGGTATGACAGTGCACCACATTCAGGACAAAACATCGCTATCGAACACCTAGTCGGTTAAACGCCAACCGAACAGCGACATCCAAACCATCTATTGAACTATCGCTTATGCGCACCAGTGGAAAAGTCCGAACTCAGTCCCTATTGAGCGACTGAAATGGGACCGCACCGTTGAAGCGAAGCCGACACTACGGAGTAATCATGCGTATTCACTACGATTGGAGGCTTGCTAGAGTCGTCGATTCCGACGGCGAAGTCTTTGACGAGTTGAATTGGTCTCCAAAAAGGTCTGTCCGTGCTTTGGCAGACCGACTGTCAGACCTGCAATCGGGCAGGATGAGCCCCGAGGCGAGAACCCTCAGTAAGAGATTCCCGGATGCTGAGGTGAATGGAATGGCGGCGATGTCAGATCTCGACTGGCCCGAGCTTGAGGCTGAGGAGCAGGAGATGCTCTCCGAGGCAGCGGCTATACTGGCCAAGCGAGGAGTGGCCGATGCCGCTGCCGACCTCGACCGACGACTCGACATGCTGTCTTCAGCGGCGATTGAACTGAGGTCCTCGTGGACCACCAGTGAGGCGAGGTGTATCGAATGGGCAGGGTTGTTTTTGTCCGAGGCGGATTTAGATGGACAGAGGAGAGAAATTCCAGCAGCTGTAGCTGAGGCTGAATCGATTGATGCAGCCGCTGCCGCACTCGATGTCGCAACCCCCGCACACCAGCCCGAGCAGGCCGAGTGGGTGGCCTTGAATGGCCATGCGGTTGGCGTTGTTGCTCTGGCAGAGAGACTGGGAGTGGCCGAGGCGGCCACGCGTGAACTCGCGCGTCAGTACGTACCTACTCTGAGTATGCTAGTCGGCCCGTTAGGAGCTTCTAGGCTGGTGGTGTTAGCAGGAGGTCGCGAGAGATTGGCCAGAATGCCGAGCGGCAGCCTACAGGTCCTCGGGGCTCGCGGTGCCATGGCTGCCCATCGCAGGGGCGCTCCTTCACCCAAGCATTCGCCCGTCCTATTCTCTCTGCCACAGGTCTCAAGGTCTCCTCGATGGGTCAGAGGAAAGATTGCTCGATATATGGCTGGTAAGTGTTCGATTGCGGTTCGCGTCGACCACTTCGACGGCGAGCCGTGGGGAGAGGAAAGGATAGCAGAGATCAACCAAGAGTGCGAGAACATCCGCGAGAGGTTCCCAAAGCCACCAAGGAGGTGAGAGGTTGGCGCGTAAGCCAGTAAAACTCGCTTGGGGAGTAAGACGTGAAGGTCGTTCTCTGTGGACTAGGAACGCCGTCCGCGGAGTCTCAGTTAGAGGCGAGCGCAGGAAGACGGATTCTCGAATAGAATGGAGGGCTTGGGATCCCACCCGCTCCAAGGTCGCAGCAGCCCTGCTGCGAACCAACGGCGACCCCTCGAGGCTGCTTCCAGAAACAGGCTCGACGTGCCTCTATCTGGGTGCGTCGTTCGGCTCTACAGTTTCACACATACACGACCAAGTCTGTGGATCCCAAAATCACCATGGAGGACAGGTCGTGGCAGTGGAGATAGCTCCTCGGGCGATGCGAGATCTATCGGAACTGTCTTGCCACAGACCCGGACTCGTTCCTGTTCTCGGCGATGCTAGGCAGCCGCAGACAATAGCACCCTATATTCGCAGTCAGGCAGACTGGATGCATCAGGACCTCAGTATCGCAGATCAGGCCAAGACCTTCGTTAGAATGGCCGGAGCGTTTCTCAGACCCGGCGGCACTGGTCTGTTGTCACTGAAGGCGGCAAGCGAGAGATTGTCGGACGGCGACGATGACAGCAGGTTCGCGAAGGCTGCGAAGATACTCCAAGAGTCTGACCTCGAGGTAATCGAGAGAATCAACCTGAAGGGTCTCGAAGAACAGCACGTTGTATTCTTTGTGAGGAAGACAATCCATTCAGGTTAACTCTGCTCCGAGACCGCCGAGTAAAGCCGCGCCGAACACCACGCCGATGACATACATAGCCAGCGACAAATAATTCATCACTAGGCCAGCAAGGGCCTCGTTACGAGAGAGACCGTTCATCTCTTTTGAGGCTTTGAAACCCATATGGCCAAACACAATTCCAGCAATGGTCGTGAATGGTGCAAGACATGCGGTGAAGCACACAAAACCGGCGGTTATATGGCAAACCCAAGTTGCAATTCCCAGCCACATTGAATATGTGGCGAAGTCGTTCGCCTGAGGGACCGGAAGCATCGGCTGTTGGTAAGCCCCAGTCCCAGCATACGGGTTGAACTCTTGAGAATTTCCAGATTCGGCACTCGGCGTGCCGGAGAGTACCACCGTCTCTGGAGCATCTTCCATGGACTCCGATACTGGTAGTGCAATTGAAACTATCTTGGCGTCAGTATCATGGAGTCGAATGGGTTCAGCGAGTCATGCCAGAGTTGCCGGAGGTCGAGACTGTCAGGAGAGGCCTCGAGAATCATCTCATAGGCCGACGCATCGAGCAGGTCGACCTGCGCCGACCTGACCTCCGATTCCCTTTCCCGAAAGGATTCGAGGCGAAGCTCCGAGGTAGGCTTGTCGAGAGAGTAGACCGGCGTGCCAAGTACCTCCTGATTAGATTAGAGGGGGGACTCACATGGCTCTCGCATCTGGGCATGTCTGGTCGATGGACCCTGCAGGGCGCGGACAGCAATCAAGGCGACGACGAAGGCCCCCATGACTGGGTCTTTGTGCTCCTCGACAATGGCGGGACCGCGATGTTCTCGGACCCCCGGCGCTTCGGGTTCATGGACCTCTTCGAGACCGCTGAACAGGACGAGAACAAGTTCCTCGTCAAACTCGGCCCCGAGCCCACTCCGGATCACCTGACGCCTACTGAGTTGGCCGAGAACCTGAGGGGTCGAAGGACCCCGATGAAGGCGGCCCTTCTCGACCAGAGGATCGTGGCGGGATTAGGGAATATCTACGTCTGCGAAATCCTATTCCGCGCTGGAGTATCGCCACGCAGGACTGCAGCCAGTGTGGCCGGCAAGTCGGGAGTCACCAAGCGAGTCGAGCGAATCACAGCAGCCACCCACGATGTCATCGTCGAGGCGATTGATGCAGGAGGGAGCAGCATCAGCGACTTCGTCAATGTTGAAGGCGAACTCGGCTACTTTTCGCACAACTTCCAGGTCTACGGCAGGGAGGGCAAACCCTGCGTGTCTTGCGACTCAACCATCAGACGTATTGTTCAATCCGGACGCTCGACGTACTACTGCCCGAACTGCCAGCGCTGAACTACCGTTTCTCTTCCTGAAACTCCCAGTCGAAGTCATTCTCCATGTAGAGTGTTTGTTCGCTATTCATACGGGCCTCTTCGGCCCTTTGCTGCTTGAGTATCAAGTCATCACTCAGCAGTTGGTAGAACAGCCCCGCTACATCAAGCAGCCTACTCAATAGTTGAGCAAACGTCCCGAAATTGCCTCCGTCGTTATTTTCCCTGATTATAGTCACCTCTCACCGGCGGTCAACGCTGGTGATCGATGCCTCTCACGTCACTTGACACAACTCCGGAGGTGGCTTCGCGCCAACGGAGGGCCATAAACGCTCCCTATCTCGACGAAGAAACACTCATGACTGATCTTGGATGTGGGGATGTATGGCCGTCGGAGACCCCGGAAGCGAATCCTTCCAGCACCTGCCGGATCACCCTAGGAGACGCCTATACCTCGGAGCCAAGTCTGATGAGTACAGCGGAAAGAAGATCTACGATCCAACCAAGCCAGCCACCAACCACTTCCAGGAATGGTGGGATTCAACATCCAATTTCTCGTCTGACATGAGCCGCTCCAAGATGGACCTCTTCTTGAAGAGCCCCAGAGACTTCTGGATGCGCTACAACACAGGATTTGTTGATCAGATAGACTCCCCTACATGGACCATCAATGACAGGGTCGGCACTCTTGCAGAGGCCCATTTCGATGCCATCAGATCCGCGGGAAACACGCAGCAGAGCCCGCTGCTGGCCAACACCATGTTCGCCAATGCCAAGCCATTCATCCACCCGAGCAAACCGGACTTCATCGAGATACTCTGTGGCAGGAGGACAAACTCGTGGTCCCACGTACGAACTATGGGAGTGTTGTTCAGGCGCCACCAAGATCCCCACGCCATGCTAAATATCTACGGTGAGCCGGACGATATCCTCGAGATGGAGGATAAGGAGGGTAATCCAGTGCTCGTAATCGTTGACTTCAAGGCCGGTAGCACGAAGCCCGCCAATCTGGACTACACGAAGTGGTTCGACAGCTATCACGCCGGCTACATCCTCCAGCTTGAGTTCTACGCTTGGCTCCTCGAGCAGATCATCGCCAGAGAGGGACTTCCTCACAAGGTACACCCCGTAGGTGCAAACATCCACCTCAACGTCGGACAGAGTCAGGCCGATTTGTTCTCGGCAGGCGCATCGCCCTCCCTCACTGTTGACCACGGGCTCATACCTGTTGATCTGGATTGGTCGTGGGTTGCACCGAGCATCGATCTTGCCATTGAGTGCCTTCTCGAACCAAACCCCCCTCCAGTACAACCGCTCCCGATGAAGACGGCTAGGGGTGCCCCTAAGATCCACGATAACTGGGCATTCGCCGAGCGGTACGAGTGGTTGATGAAAAATCACCCAGGATCGTGGCCTTGAGGAGCTCCGCCAGAGGGCCGCAGATTACCCTGGGAACGACCCCGGCCCAACTGAGCCGTAATCACAGGTCACGCCGGAAGCGCCCCTGGGTCTCGAACAGGACTTCGGTGATTTGCCCCAGAGTTACATGATCAACTATTTCCATGATGCACTCGAACATGTTCCCTCCCTCCTCGGCGACCTGTCTGAGCCTGTTCAGGCACTCGGCCGACTCGGCTGCGTGTGCTTCGATGAAGGCGCGGTTTCGGTCGACCACCATCTGGCGCTCTTCGTCGTCCGAGCGGGTGACTGCGACGTCGAACTCCTCGGCTGCCTCCGCCGAGAGTTTACTCGCATCTTCATCGATGAAGGTGTTGACTCCTACTATGGGCATCTCACCGGAGTGCTTTCTCGACTCGTAGAGCATCCCCTCGTCTTGGATACGACCTCTCTGGTACCCTGTCTCTATGGCTCCCAGAACACCACCACGAGCGTTCATCTCGTCCAGTATCTGCAGTACCTGTTCCTCAACTGCATCAGTCAGCTGCTCGATGAAGAAACTGCCCTGCCAAGGGTTCTCAGAGGCCAGAAGACCATACTCGAGATTGAGAATCATTTGCATCGCCTGCGCGTCCCTGACAGTATCTTCTGTTGGCGTACCGTACGCCTCATCGCGACTGTTTGTGTGGAGTGAGTTAGCATTGTCAGCGAGCGCGTACATGGCCTGCAACAGACTCCTGTAGTCGTTGTAGGTAATGTCCTGCGCGTGCAGGGATCTACCGCTCCCTTGGATGTGGTAGCGTAGGCGACTCGATTTCGAGTCCGCTTCCAATCCATACACATCACGCATCGCGATGGCCCAGATCCTGCGGCATACTCTGCCGATAACTGCATAGGACGGACTCATGCCGTTGGAGAAGAACCACGAGAAGTTGACTAGGAAATCATCCGGGTCAAGCCCTCTTTCCTTGAAGATCTCAAGGTATGTGAGGCCGTTCGAGAGGGTTAGCGCTGCTTGAGTGATGGCGTTGCTTCCAGCCTCATCGATGTGGTAGCCGGAAATGCTCACGGTGTTGAAGCGCCTGATATCATTCTCCACGAAGTATTCCGCGACATCAGACATCATCCTCAGACTATTGTTCAGATTGATGATTAATGTGGACTGAGCCATTTGTTCCTTAAGCTGATCAGCCTGAACAGTACCACGTACAGAACTCAGAGCCCTAGCCTTGATATCGGCCAACTCTTGCTCGTTCGGCTCCTTGCCATTCTGTTCGATGAAGAGTCTGTTCTGCTGCCTGATCGCGGTTTGAAGGAACATCGCGAGAATTCCCCAGTAGTTTCCGTTAATCGTGAGACTCACTGAGGTATTCGAGGAGCACAGGTCGAAGCCCTCGAAGAGGCGCTCCATCTCGTCTATATTGCTGATAGATACACCACTTTCACAGCACTTGGCCCACAAATCTAGGCGCTCGTCAGTGGCGTCGAGCCCGTAAAGCGTGATGCTGTCGAATGCGGTCGAGAGCCGCTTGAAAGGCAGGTCCTTGGTCAGATAGTGAAATCTTTGGTTTGTTGTGGTCGAAGAGCCTTCTCCAGCGAACATTCTCATCGGCATCTCGTCGGTGCGCTTGAATGGAAACACTCCTCCAGTAAATGGGAACGAACCTGGAACGTTTTCACTACGTATCCATTCTAGTCGATCTCCCCAGTCTTGAGTATCCGGAAGTGAGACTCTCGGGATATCAATACCCTCGATGGTCTGGTTGGTTGTCTTGACTGGGACCTCCCTACTGCCTACCATGTAACTGGTCTCGCCTGAATTGTAGGCCGCAGCAATCTCATCAAACCTCTCGAGGGCCTGCCACGCCTCGTCCGGCACTTCTTCTCGGATATTGACTGCCTCGACCTCTAGATCTCCTGCAGCATCTTTACTTCCAGACTCTCGCATTTGACTTGCAGCAGCCTCCAGTTGTTGCACCAGCCTGACCTTGGCCGCAACCTCTTCACTCCTCGAATGGTAGTCTCTCACAGATGCGGTTACCTGAGCTAGGTAGTTGACCCTCTCAGGCGGAATCAAGACGTCCCTCTTGGGCAATCCGTCCGAGCCCATCTCAGCCTCTGCTGAGGTGAAGGAGGTTCCGTGACGCTCGTTGAGCATCGAAGCGAGAGCCGCCCAGAGATTGTCCACCCCTGCGTCCGAAAACTGGCTCGCTATTGTAGGATATACCGGCATGGAATCTGGAGGCGAATCGAACAGCTCGTGGTTGCGCTGGTACTGCTTGCGGATGTCCCTTAGCGCATCGGCGGCACCTGGACGATCAGCCTTGTTGAGGCAAACGATGTCGGCTATGTCGAGTGCAGCCAACTTCTCGAGTTGAGACGGTGCGCCGTATTCTTTTGTAGTCACATAGACGCTAATGTCACTCACAGACGCAACACTAGAGTCCCTTTGTCCGATACCTGAAGTTTCAACGATGACTAGGTCGAAACCTACTGCCTTGCAAACTCCTATGGCGCGCTCCACACACTCAGCGATCTCACTGCCACTAGAGCGAGATGCGAAGGAGCGCATGTAAAGATTCGAATTGGTCAACGAATTCATACGAATACGATCTCCAAGAAGCGCACCCCCAGTCTTCTCTCTAGTCGGATCTGTTGCTAGGAGGGCCACTTTGGCACCAGGATTGTCCCTTTGAATTCGGAGCATTATTTCGTCGATTAGAGAACTCTTGCCTGCACCGCCCGTCCCTGTGATTCCAACTACCGGGCACTCTTCACCCTCGTCCCTCGAGCGAGCATTACCGAGTGCGGTTGTCAGAGCAGATTCATCCCCGTTCTCGGCTAGTGTGAGGAGACGGCCCACAGGCCCATGGTCCGCAGCGGTCACTGGACCGTCAAAGTGGAAACGCGACCCGGCCATCAGGTCTACTTTGTAGGAGTACTCAATGGCGTCCTTTACCATCCCCACTAGCCCCATCTCTCGGCCATCATCGGGAGTGTAGACACGTGCTATTCCTTGATCGCGGAGATAAAGAATCTCCTCGGGCAATATGGTTCCTCCACCTCCGGCTATGATTGAGACGTCATGGTATCCATGCTCGTCGAGAACGTCCCTCACGTGTTGGAACTGACCGACTGCCCCGCCTTGGTAGGATGTAATTGCGATTGCGTGTGCATCCTCCTGAATAGCCGCCATAGCGAACTCTTCAGAACCACGGTTATGCCCTAAGTGGATTACCTCTGCTCCTTCGGCTTGCATGACGCGCCTCATGATTCCAATAGCAGCATCGTGACCATCACATACGGAGGTGCCCGTAATGATGCGCAGGGGAATCCTGCCTCCCGAAGCACCGCTACCCATGCTAATTGCGACCATAGGGGGCCACAAAAAAGAGCCGCATACCAAAAATGGCTGAAAACAGCCTCACTTGGTCTGAATTTCCTGTGACATCTTGAACAGAAGGAAACAGTCCTCACACAGGTGATATTTATCCTGTCCTTGGAATGATAGGCTTGATTTCATACCGCAGTACAGCAGATTCTTCACCGCTGACTTGTTCAGTATAGCCCCGCATCCCTTACCCGATTCATTGATTCGTCTGACTAGGCCCATGTCCATGCCTCTGGTGTGACGAGAAAACGACTCTAGATTTTTGTAGCGGCCTCGACTTAATGTGGTTTTCCAAAGAAGCCTCATGAATCAGTGTGTAGAATTGCATCAATAGCCATTCCAGTCCTTGCCAGTCCAGCACTACAGTGCACCAGTACTGGTTTCTGTAGTTTCTCAAACGAAACCACAGCCTCTCTAACACCTTCTTCAGAAAGAGGAGGGGTCTTGTAATCGTCTTCGGGGATGTGTGTTACATCGAATCCGGCATCCCGGTAATATTGAATCAGTCCTGATGGCAGCTCCGAGTAGAAGGGCAATTGATCGTCAGAAAGGAAGCAGATGATGGAAATAATCTCCATGTCCTTGACTTTCTTAATCCACTCATCGACCACTTCCCGGCTGATACCAACTCTATCTGGATACCCAGGACGTGGGGACTTCGCAAGGTCGTCGATTAGAACCCATTTGGGGTCGTAACTCATTCATTCGCCTCCTGCCAATACTCCCAGTAGTCTATGTTGCCTATCCCAATCTCCTGCCACTTAATGCTAGGCGCCACCTTTCTCCTGGATATCCCTCGCTGTATCTTCTCTTTTCTCCTGACCATCTCTCGCTGCATCTTCTCCTCTATGACTCTCCACTGTCCTTTCCCGCCTTTTCTGAACCGAACCCAATGGCGCAACTTCCGGAGCTCATCATCTCCTGCTCGTCTGCCCAGCAGCCAACTAATAACAGCCAGAAGGTCATTGCAATCTTCATGCTCTGCTAAACCATGGCCTGCACCTGCCTCTCGACATCGCTTGCACACTCTGGAATTTACCCAGTTTGCCAGTATCAAATTCATCGAATTGTCACTCATCAGCTTCCCTCCATATTGGTTTGATAACGGTACATCTCACCCCAGATTCGAGAGAGGGCTTCATGGTAGTTGTAATCATCTCTACATGCGTCCTTGAAACTGGGGTAGTCCACAGACGCCATGACTTCCAGTAGTACGGGCAAGACTTCTGATTTCTCTATCGTGATACGAAATCTGTAGTCGGCCCAGTCAATGACTTCAATCTCATGGTCGGGCCACAAGATCTCTAGCGGGTCAATGACTCTAGACTTGACCTGGAAGTAATCGGGCAGTGCATTGTGCTGGACTATGCTCAGGAATCCCTTGGTTGTAAATACCCACATCACTGCCACCTCTCTACGAACAGAAGGTGCCACTCCTCGGCAGATTCGGCTTTGTCAAGCGTGCGCTGGCACGCAACCGGATTGCCACAGTTATGACTCATGTCGCTTTTGCGATGGTAGTTGCAGGCTTTCGACCAGAAGCGACGAGCATCCTCATTCTGATAGGGGCACACTCAGACCACCTCCACGCCAACAACCTCAGGCGTTTCCTCGACCCTGTCCTCCTCGGGAGGAAGTGGGCGGACAATCGTGTAGGGGTCGACCTCGAGTTCCACTCCAGCTGTCTTGAAGGACAGTGCCATCATGGCAAGGGTCCGGTAGCAGTAGGGGTGGTCTGCCACAGCCAAGCACCTCACAGTTCGTGTGGATACCACCTGCAGGTCTACGCCGGAGTCGTTGGAAATCGCTCCTAGTGGAGCACCAACGAAACCCGCCGCCCATCTGGTATTATCTAGGGCTGTCGAGGTATCCTCATCATCCAGTTCTGGCAGTCTTTTCATAACCATCGTTGTTGTTTCATTTTCTTCTTTTATTTGCATTATTTCACTTCCATTTCTCATACGCAGGAGGGAATTTTCCCTCTCATCCCTAGAATCGTTGTCGGCTTTTATAGTCAACATTCCATAGTCAACATTCCATATTTTTCTGATTCTTCTATAACCAAAACGATTGTCAAGATCGAGATATTTTCGGCCCCTTCTCAAAGGCTCCCCCCTCCTTGACTGGTAAGTCTCCTTGGGTGAAAATTTTCACAAGTCTCTGCCAATATTCGGCATCCATCCTTTGCTTGCAAGTCTCAGAAAGTTATATTCACACCGAGCCTCATTGCCGGCTCGTGGTCGGTACCGAAATAGAGCGACACGACAAAGTCCATGAGCGGCTGATGGGGAAGTACTTCCAGGGCCACTACACGGCCGGAGAGCGAGTTGAGATTCCAACAGAGTGGACCGACGGTACCTTCGATGACTGGAACGCATGGAAGTCACACAGACTGACCACTCTCGGATTCTACGATCAGTGGCACATGCGCAAACCCCCTTATGACAAAACCGTCAAGGCACCTCCTAGAATCCATCTCAGAGGGGATGGAAACTTCGGCACCTCTTCACTAACAAGTGGCCATATGGAGTTCAAGGTCTGGCTGCAGAACAAGATTGAGGAGGCCGCATCGGGCAAGGGCTCTGCGAGATTCCTCTCCGAGCAGGGCAGGGAATCCGAGAGAGAGGAAGCAATGGATGTCTGGGATGACCTGACTCGGCTACTGCATCAAAAGTTCCGCATTCGATTCTTCGAAGATGAAGACATGATACTAGACAAGGGAAGTAAGAAGTACAGCCAGTTCCGCTTTTCTCGCCATCTGATGCTGCTGTTGAAGATTGCAGCATGGGACAGGCCATACTACTCGCTGGTCAGGTATGATCAATGGGCCCATCCCAATTCAGACAAACTCACACTGACTTCTGATTTGCTCGATAGCCTCAGTCCAGTGGAAAAGATTTGTAGAGAGGCCATCAGGGCACTAATCGGCAAATCATTCACCTCGGAGGTTGAGTCAATTTCCTTCACCTCAATCCCCGGGATGACCTTCATCGAGGAGCTGCAGAAGAGGATATTCACCATCCTAGAGGAACTTCTGGAAACCGCTAGCAAGTACAAACCCGAAGATAGGTGTGGTCCCGATTGGGCTGAGTTCGATGAGAAGAAGGCACTCAATCAGTTGCTCACGGAAGGCTTCGGCAGTCTCTCCGGTAAACCAGGTGAGGAAGGGGGTCGCACACCTGAGGAAGTCACTCAACACAACTCAGTCAAGCTGGCATACGACATCACCAACATGATGCTGGAAGAAGGCCTATTGCAGAGGAAGTACATGACCGAGAAGGAGTATACTCAAGCATTCCTCGATGGCGATGAGACGAAGGCAAGGAAGAAAATGAAACACGATCTTCCGAATAAACTAGTGTTCACAGACCATCTGTGGGAGTATTTCGATGGAGAACGAGAGAATCACCCGATCTTCAGGTGGCTGAGGGGGGAGCAGGACCGTTGGATGTACTGCCCCCCTATCTCACACCGGTTCGGCTCACAGAGTCATGCCGGAGGGTTACTGACCGAGTCGAACAGGAGAGTCGTAGGCGGCCGTGAACCCATCTTCACTGGATTCGAACCCTCCACCCCAAGATGCCAGCCGAGCGAACTGCTGTATGCGGCCATGAACGACCTGCAAGACACGCAGTGGGAGATTAACCTCGACTTCCTGTCCTGTATTTTCGATATCGAACTGAACGACGATAACAGAACAATGCTTCCTCCCGGCGGTTGGAGCAGCAAGGAATATCGGATTCAGAAGATCAAGATCAAGCCAGAGTTCGAAACGGTCTTCACTCCATTGGATAGCAGGTCGGATATTGATAGCAGGTCCTTGGAGGAGAGGACCCTCGTCCTCGAGTGGGCGAGGAGGATCATCGAGCACAATGCCAACGTGTTCTGGCACTCATGGACTTGCGACTTCAGAGGTCGTATGTCCCCCAGATGCAACAAACTGAGCCCACACGGCAACGACTTGGACAGGGCCATTATTCGATTCAAGCAATGGAAGCCATTGGGCGACGAAGGAATTCACTGGCTCAGGGTCCACGTGCACAACATGATGGAGGGAATCGAAAGCGAGTTACTGCACTCTCCAGCAGTCAAGCAACGCACGTTCGAGGAACGTTCGAAATGGGTGGTGGACAATCTCGAGGGCCTGCGGGCTCTAGCAGCAGATCCTGCCGGATACCCCTCCGAACTGAAGCTCAACAGGTACGTAGGCAGGAGCAAGGCCTTGCAGAGGGTAGCAGCACTGGTCGAACTCGACAGGGTATACGGCGAGTACGAAGGCCAGGTAGACGGCGGCGACTGGTCCAAGGTGACGAGCGGCCAACCGATTTACCTAGACGCCTCCTGCAACGGCTACCAACACGTCGCAGCGCTGCTGCGCGACCGTGACCTCGCGCACAATGTGAATCTCATCGGCGATGAGGAAGAGAGCCCGAGAGACCTCTATGGTATCGTGGCTGACAACGCAGACCATGAGCAAGCGAGCGACTTGGTCAAGCTTATCCTGGACGAGGATGACACTGCAGAGGCCATGGAAAGGGCGTTCTCGAGAGGGACCGCGAAGTGCCCCACCATGACGGCGATATACGGCTCCAAGGACATTGAGAAATGCCTGTGGGGAAGGAACACCCGGGGCAAGCCGGAATTCTCCGAGCCAATATACGAATTGTCTGACAAGGATAAACTGGAACTCGAAATAATTCCCGATAAGGCCAAGCAGGTCTATCGTGATTGGAGCAAGGACAAGGAAAATGAATTCCCGTATGAGGAGTTCAAGAGGCACTGCAAGACAGAATCCAAGTGGAGGAAGTGGAAGCGAATCCTCGGAGGTACGCGGTCGATTCCACTTTGGGCCTCTGGCTCGGGACTCCATACTGCGCTGATGCTGCCCAAGAGCGAAGCGGATAGAATCCCGGAGGTCTTCAGGGAGAACGAGTATGAGCAGTATCTTCTGACAGGAATAGTGGCCAAGTCCTTAGGGGAGTCGATTGCATTTTCAACGGGTCGGGCATTCTACACTTTGGAGATGCCACTGAAACTAATCTGCAAGGAGAGCGATGGCATGCATCCTGGAATAAGATGGACTCTAGCAGACGGTCTGATTGTCAACAACTACTACGTCAAGTCCCACGGACGTGACAAATCTTCGGGCAAAATGCCATGCGCTCCTACTTCCGCATTTACTCCTATGGTCCCTGATTGGTATTCGAAGAACAAATGGAAATGGAATGAACAGAATGAACATACCAATCCCAAGAGCAAGCGCAGAATCTTAGTCAGGATGCATCACCTCTACATCGAGGACGAGCGAGTATCATCAGAACTCAGGACGTCTCTAGATGAGGCTGTGAACAAGAAATCTGGATTCCCGCTACAACTCATCGAGAAGATCCTATCGGAGATAGACCCGGACCGCCAGAGCGAGGAAGCCGAGGAGATAAGGAAACTGCTGACTCATGGCAGTTACTCGCTACAGCGCTATGCAGTCAAGGAGGCAGATAGAATAGACAAGCCCGGATTAAGCAGAGGCCTCTCACCCAACTTCGTACACTCCATGGACGCATACCACATGCGCACCTCCATCACAGAGCTCTCCGAATCGATTGAGCAACTCAGCTTCTGGCCCGTCCACGACGCCTTCGGCACCCACGCCTGCGATGTGCCGGAGATGGTGCGGGTGGTGAAGGAGAAGTTCCAGGAAATGTACCAAGGCAGGGACCTGAGGTACTGGCTCGATCACATGGTGGGTGAAAGCCCAGGCGTGGAAATCGACTTCGACGAGGACCCTCTCAAGACGAACGACGGCCCCTACGAGGGAGTAACTGTCGACGTTTCAAAGCAAGGCGACCCCGGGCTGAAGACGATGTGCTCCGAGAGGGGCCTGCCTAAATCCGGCATTAGGGAGGACCTAGTTAACCGCCTGAAGAAATACGACGCCGAACAGGAAGGAACGACTGTGGACGAACTCTATCCTCCGACCATGCTCAAAGACCTCTGGGACCAATCTAATACCACCCTCGACATCTCCGCGGTGGCCGATGCAGGGTACCTCATCAGTTGACTGATGAGACTTACCAGCGATGAACAAAATGACTAGTAAATTAAAACCAAGTGAATGCATTAATGACGAATGCGATGAATGGCACCCAGGCCTAATCCCAGAGTGGGACGGAACAATGCCGCAAGACCAAACGTGCCAGAGGCCCGATGGTTTTGCTAGAGACAATCTGGGCACCTGTTGGAACGAGGCCCAAGTAGGGGTGCCATTCGCCCATTTGGATGAGGCGGCCATAGAGAATGAAAGCTGGCCGCCCTCGATCGAATTCCACTACTTCTGTGAGGAATGCGCTGCAGAATGGGAAGCTGAAGACGATATGCTGACGTCGTACTTCGAAGCGTGCGAGGAACTGGGTTGGTGCGGAGGCATGGTCCAGGACGATATCTCTAGGCTGATGAATGGGGAAGTGACGATTGACGATCTGGCCATCGAGAGATACACCGAATACGCTACTTGGTGCATTGAGGATGGGGAATTGGAGGAAGCCGCCAAGATCATCTCTAGGCTCATCGATGCGAAGGGAGGTGAGTAGATGGGGCTACTGAGGGGAATCTTCTGGATCACAGCCGCAGCAGCGACCGGAGGATTGGCACTTGCCCTCCTCCCGAATGACTGGGACGGGATAGATGGATACGATGGAGGATCAGATGACGATTGAGATTGGTTTCAGGAATTCTATTTTACTGATTTTCTCCCAACAAGCGCTCTCATAATGGGCCCCACTATCCCAAGACCATCATGGTCTCCGAGCAGACGCGTCGCAATATCATC
>Ga0206680_10000018_pt1 | contig 63227 bp, 59 predicted proteins | sample M115012015metaG_FD_160124 | JGI IMG/M metagenome (GOLD analysis project Ga0206680, IMG submission 160124) | Ammonia-oxidizing marine archaeal communities from Monterey Bay, California, United States - M1 150m 12015 | ecosystem: Environmental > Aquatic > Marine > Intertidal zone | place: USA...
CTCGTCGACGGCGTCTTCGACAACCTCGTCGACGGCGTCTTCGACAACCTCGTCGACGGCGTCTTCGGCAACCTCGTCGACGGCGTCTTCGGCAACCTCGTCGACGGCGTCTTCGGCAACCTCGTCGACGGCCTCGCCCTCGTGCTCGTGCTCGTGCTCGCTGGCGGCCTCGACGGCGCGGCTCCTCTCGACGCGCTCACGACGTGAGGCGGCTGCACGGGTGCTGGCACCGGCACGGTCCCGGAGGGCGTCCTGGGCGGCCATCACCTCGAGTTCCTCATCGTTGTAACGGCTCACCACCACCGTGATGTGACAGGTGCGCTTGTGGATGGGAGTGGCACGGCCACGGGCACGCGGGCGCCAGCGCTTGAGCGTCGGGCCTTCGTCGGCGTAGCAGGCAGACACGAAGAGTTCCTCGGCCGGGACCTTGTCATTGTGCTCAGCATTGGCGACGGCCGAATCGAGGCACTTGCCGACGGCCTTGGCGACGCTGCGCTCCGAGAAGGCGACGATCTCGCTGGCCCGACCGTAGGACTCGCCGCGGACCAGGTTCAGGACCTCACGGGCCTTGGAGGCTGAGACGCGCACGTGACGGGCAACGGCCCGGGTCCCCGGACGGCCCTCGTTGGTCTTGAGAGTGGCGGCGCCCATCAGCGTTGCACTCCCTTCTCATGGCCGGCGTGCGACCGGAAGGTCCGTGTCGGGGCGAACTCGCCCAACTTGTGGCCGACCATCGCCTCGGTGACGTACACCGGGACGTGCTTACGACCGTCGTGGACGGCCATGGTGTGGCCGACCATGTCGGGGATGATCGTGGACCGGCGGGACCAGGTCTTGATGACCTTCTTCTCGCCGGACGCGTTCAGGGCGTCGACCTTCTTGAGCAGGTGGTCGTCGACGAACGGTCCCTTCTTGAGACTCCGTGGCATTGCTGCCTACCTCCGCGACCCACGCCGGCGACGCCGGCGCACGATCATCTTGTCGGACTGCTTGTTCCGCTGACGGGTACGGCCCTCGGGCTTGCCCCAGGGCGACACCGGATGGCGGCCACCCGAGGACTTGCCCTCACCGCCGCCCAGCGGGTGGTCGACCGGGTTCATGGCAACGCCGCGGCTCTGGGGGCGGACGCCCTTCCAGCGGTTGCGACCGGCCTTGCCGATCTTGGTGAGCTCGTGCTCCTGGTTGCCGACCTCGCCGACGGTGGCCCGACAGTCGATGCGCACTCGTCGCATCTCGGTACTCGGCAGGCGCAGGGTGGCGAAGTCGCCCTCCTTGGCCACGAGCTGGACACTCGAACCGGCGCTGCGGGCCATCTTGCCGCCACCACCCGGCTGCAGCTCGACGTTGTGGATGACCGTACCGACGGGGATGTAGCGCAACGGCAGTGCGTTGCCGGACCTGATCTCCGATCCCTGGCCCGAATGCAGCGTGTCCCCGACCTCGACCCCCCTCGGGGCGAGGATGTAGCGCTTCTCCCCGTCGTGGTAGTGGAGCAGCAGGATGCGACAACTGCGGTTGGGGTCGTATTCGATGGCTGCGACCTTGGCCGGAACGCCGTCCTTGTTGCGTCGGAAGTCGACGACCCGGTAGCGCTGCTTGTGGCCGCCACCACGGTGGCGGGCGGTCTTACGGCCGTAGTTGTTGCGACCGCCGGTCGAGGTCTGCTTCTCGACGAGCGACTTCTCGGGGGTCGACTTGGTGATCGCCGAGAAGTCCGAAACGGTCTGGAATCGGCGGCCGGGACTGGTGGGCTTGCGCTTTCGCTGTGGCATGGTGCTCAGGCCTCGAACAACTCGATGGAATCGCCCTCGGCGAGGGTGATGTAGGCCCGCTTGACGTCGGGACGCTTGCCCCAGACGCCGGTGCGCCGGTTGCGGCTGCGCTTGCCGTTGCGGTTCAACGTGTTCACCTGCAGGACGCTGACATCGAAGATGGCCTCGACGGCGTCGCGGATCTCGGGCTTGGAGGCCGACTTCGCCACCTCGAAGGTGTAGACGTTGGCCTCTAGGAGGTTGTACGACTTCTCCGACACGATCGGTCGGACGATGACGTCGCGTGCATCCTTCACGATGCCTGTTCCTCCTCGTCGCCGGCGGGCGATTCGGCGGCTTCGACGGCTTCGGTCTCTTCGGCGGCTTCGACGGCTTCGGCCTCTTCGACGGCTTCGTCGGCTTCGGTCTCTTCGACGGCCTCGGCGGCTGCCGCCTCGACGACAGGCTCGGAAACGGCCGCAGCGGACGAACCGGCGGGCAGCGTGTCCCGGGAGAAGACGACGACATCGCTCACCAGCACGTCGTAGGCGTTGAGTTCGCCCGGCGAAACCACATGGACCTCGGTCAGGTTGGCGAAGCTCTTCCATGCGTTGACGTCGTCGCGGGCAGCGACCACCAGGACCCGACCTTCGATCTCGAGGGCGGCGAGGGCAGCGACGGCATCCCTGGTGCGGGGGACCTCGAAGTCCCATGCATCGATCACGACGACCTGGCCCTCGGCCGCTCGGTCGGACAGCGCCGATCGCAGCGCCAACTGGATCATCTTCTTGGGCGTCTTCTGGGCGTAGCTGCGGGGCTTTGGACCCAGCGCCACGCCGCCGCCGCGCCACTGCGGCGAACGAATCGAGCCCTGGCGGGCACGGCCGGTGCCCTTCTGGCTCCAAGGCTTGGCGCCACCGCCTCGGACCTCGGCCCGTGTCTTGGTGCTCTGCGTGCCGCTCCGGCGTGCCGCCAACTGGGCGGTCACCACCTGGTGCATCACGGCGATGTTCGGCTCGATGCCGAAGGTGGCACCGTCGAGTTCGACGGCACCGGCGTCTCCGCCGCTGAGGCTACGCATCGTGACGCTCGCCATCACCGAACTCGCTTCACGGCGTTGCGGATGAGGACGGTGGCGCCGGTGGGACCGGGCACCGAGCCCTTGACAAGCAGCAACCCGCGTTCGGCATCAGCCTCGACCACCATCAGGTTCTGCGTGGTGGTCTTCTGGTTGCCCATGCGGCCGGGAAGCTTCCTTCCCTTGAACACCCGGGACGGGGTGGCGCACTGGCCAATGGCGCCGGGCTTGCGGTGCACCTTGTGGGCACCATGGCTGGCCCGCTGGCCCTTGAAGTTGTGGCGCTTCATGACGCCGGCAAAGCCCTTGCCCTTGCTGACGGCGGTGACGTCGACGTGTACCTCTTCGGCAAGCGTGTCGACGGTGAGCTCCTGGCCCACCTCGTACTCGCTGACATCGTCGAGCCTCAGTTCGAGCAGGCGGACCCCGGGCTGGACGTCGGCCGACTCAAAGTGGCCGGCTTCGGGACGTGTGAGCCGGTGCCCCTCACGCTGTCCGAAGGTCACCTGGAGTGCGCTGTAGCCATCGCGTTCGGCGGTCTTGACCTGGACGACTCGATTGGGCCGGACAAGCAACACGGTGACCGGGACGACGACGTTGTCGCTGTCCCAGACCTGTGTCATGCCGACCTTCTCGCCGACGAGTGCCTTGTTCGCCATGGTGGCTCCTGCTGATGCACCCGGGGACCTCCCCCGTGGCGGTCGACCCCTTCGGGCCGGTTCACGCGAACGCTCCGCACGGGAAGACCCGGCGGAGCGGTGATTCGGTTGTGTCGAGTGGTTCCCGCTGGTTTCCCATCGGATCCGGGCGGGCCTTCACGAACGTCACTTGGAGCGCGACCGGAACCCTCCGGAAGCGCAGGAGCCAAGGCTAGGGGAGTTCCCGGCCCCTCACAACGCCGCGAATCCGCGCTCGCCACCGGGCCCCCAACTACCGTCGGGAACCGTGGACGAGTCCAATCCGACACCTGAACCAACGGCACACCCACCACCGTGGATGGTGCGCTCAATCCTGTTGTCCCTCGGCGGCTTGGCGGCCCTCTGGTACCTGCAGGGAGTCCTCGAGTCGCTGCGTTCCCTGTTCATCATGCTGTTGGTGGCATTGTTCGTTTCGTTCGCCGTGGAGCCGGCCGTCAACGCCCTCGAACGCTGGAACATCCGACGGGGGTTGGGGACGGCCCTTGTGTTCCTCGCCCTCCTCGCCGGTCTCGGCGGCTTCGGGTTCGCCATGGGCTCATTGCTCTCCGAGCAGGTCACGGAACTGAACGACAACCTCCCCGGCTACCTCGAGTCCATCGACGAGTTCCTGGCGGACAACTTCGGCATCGAGAACGCGACCACCGACGTCCGTGCCAACTGGGACACGGGTGCGCTCGCCGAGCGGCTCAGTGGATTCGCGGACGACCTCGCCAAGTTCGGCTCCACCGTGGCCAACGTGCTGTTCCAGGTGTTCACCATCGGGTTGTTCGCCTTCTACCTCGTGGCCGAGGGCCCGAAGTTGCGACGAACCGTCTGTTCGCTGCTCCCGCAGAAACGACAGAAGTACGTGCTCGAGATCTGGGACGTGGCCATCGCAAAGACCGGGGGCTACATCGTCTCCCGGGGCGTGCTTGCGGTGATCGCCGCCGTCGTCCACTGGGCGGCCTTCGAGATCATCGACCTCCCGTCGGGCCTGGCCCTCGCCATCTGGGTGGGCGTGGTCTCCCAGGTGGTCCCCGTCGTCGGCACCTACCTGGCCGGCGCCCTACCCGTCCTCATCGGCCTCATCGACGAACCGGCGTCCGGGCTGTGGGTGCTGGTGGTGATCGCCGTCTACCAGCAGGTCGAGAACTACATCCTCGCCCCCAGGATCACCTCGCAGACCATGGCGATCCACGCCGCCATGGCATTCGGAGCCGTCATCGCCGGCGCTGCACTGTTGGGCGTGGTCGGTGCCATGCTCGCCCTGCCCGCCGCCGCCACGCTCCAGGCGGTCATCTCGACGGCGGCTGAACGCCACGAAGTGGCGGAAGACCTCCTCGAGGCCAGTCGCGAACGTCGAAAGTTGAAGAACTGAGGTTCTTGGGCGCTTTTGAATAGTCGAAGGACCTGTCCGTAGGGCGGCGGGTACCAGCGCCGCTGCTCCAGGCGCTCAACCGATGGACTCCTGCACTCGGGTGTGCTCGAACCGGAAGCCGGGGCAAAAGGTCATTGGCTCTTTGGACCTGTGGGAAAACGGCAGAAGCGCCCCGGGGGGGCGCTTCTGCCTTTCGTTCGGCTGATCCGGGGACGTCAGTCCTGTTGGATCTTGATCTCGATATCGACTCCGGCCGGGAGGTCCAGTCGCTGCAGCGCGTCGACCGTCTTGGGCGAAGGTTCCAGAATGTCGAGCAGGCGCTTGTGGATGCGCATCTCGAAGTGCTCCCGGGAGTCCTTGTCCTTGAACGGCGAACGCACCACGGTGTACCGGTGCTTCTCGGTCGGCAGCGGGACCGGGCCGCGGATCTCCGCCTGGGTCCGTAGGACCGTCTCGACGATCTTCTTCGTCGACTGGTCGATGACCTCGTGGTCGTAGGCCTTGAGCCGGATCCGGATCTTCTGACCAGTCGCCATCGAAGTCAGCTGAGGATCTTGGTGACCGCGCCGGCACCCACGGTGCGACCACCCTCGCGGATGGCGAAGCGAAGGCCCTCGTCCATGGCGATCGGGGCGATGAGCTCGACGTTCATGGTGGTGTTGTCGCCGGGCATGCACATCTCGGTGCCCTCAGGAAGGGAGATCGAGCCCGTCACGTCGGTGGTCCGGAAGTAGAACTGCGGCCGATAGTTCGAGAAGAACGGCTTGTGGCGGCCACCCTCCGTCTTGGTCAGCACGTAGACCTCGGCCTCGAAGCTGGTGTGCGGCGTGATCGAGCCCGGCTTGGCGAGCACCTGGCCGCGCTGGACGCTCGTCTTGTCGATGCCACGCAACAGGGCGCCGATGTTGTCGCCGGCCTGGCCCTGGTCGAGGATCTTGCGGAACATCTCGACGCCGGTGCAGACCGTGGTCTGGGTGTCCTTGATGCCGATGATCTCGATCGAGTCGCCGGTGTTGACGATGCCCTGTTCGACACGACCGGTGACGACGGTGCCGCGACCGGTGATCGTGAAGACGTCCTCGATCGGCATCAGGAAGGGCTTGTCGACATCTCGTTCGGGCTGCGGGATGTATTCGTCCACCTGGCTCATCAGGTCGACGACGGCAGCGGCGGCGTCCGCATCGCCCTCGAGGGCCTTCAGCGCCGAGACCCGACAGATCGGGGTGTCGTCGCCGGGGAACTCGTACTCGTCGAGGAGCTCGCGCACCTCGAGCTCGACGAGTTCGAGGAGTTCTTCGTCGTCGACCATGTCGCACTTGTTGAGTGCCACGACGATCTTCGGAACGCCGACCTGGCGGGCCAGCAGCACGTGTTCACGCGTCTGCGGCATCGGGCCGTCGGCTGCCGACACGACCAGGATGGCGCCGTCGACCTGGGCGGCGCCCGTGATCATGTTCTTGATGTAGTCGGCGTGGCCCGGCATGTCGACGTGGGCGTAGTGCCGGTTGGGGGTCTCGTACTCGACGTGCGCCACGTTGATCGTGATGCCGCGCTCTCGCTCCTCGGGGGCCTTGTCGATGTTGTCGAATTCGGTGAAGGAGGTGGAGTCAGGATCGAGGTCTGAGAGGACCTTGGTGATCGCCGCCGTCAGGGTGGTCTTCCCGTGGTCGATGTGGCCCATCGTCCCCACGTTCACGTGGGGCTTGTTGCGCTCGAACTGCTGCTTGGCCATGCCTGATTCCTCGACTGCTTTCTGTGTTGGTTGCCTAAGTTGACGTCACTCGCCACGGAAGCGCTTGACGATCTCTTCCTGCACGAATGCCGGTGTCTTCTGGTACGAGTCGAACTGCATCGTGTAGGTCGCGCGCCCCTGGGTGCGCGAACGCAGATCGGTAGCGTAACCGAACATCTCCGACAACGGCACCTGAGCGGTGATGACCTGGTTGTTGCCGCGGGCCTCCATCTGCCCCACCCGTCCACGGCGGGAGTTCAGGTCGCCGACCACGTCGCCCATGTGGTTATCGGGGGTGACCACCTCGACGGCCATCACCGGCTCGAGCAGCACGGGGCCCGCCCGGACGATCGCATCGCGGAACCAGGCCTGTGCGGCGATCTTGAACGCCATCTCCGAGGAGTCCACGTCGTGGGACTTTCCGTCGTTGAGGCTGACCTTGATGCCGAGCACGTTGTAGCCGGCGAGCACGCCGTTGGTCATGGCCGCCTGGATGCCCTGGTTGACCGCAGGGATGTATTCCTTCGGGATGCGGCCACCCTTGACATTGTCCTCGAAGCGGTAGGTCTCGTCAGGATCGGCATGGGGCTCGAGGGTCGCCACGATCTCGGCGAACTGGCCCGAACCGCCGGTCTGCTTCTTGTGGGTGTAGCGGAGGTTGTCGACCGTCTTGGTGATGGTCTCGCGGTAGGCCACCTGCGGCCGGCCCACGTTGGCGTCGACCCGGAACTCGCGCAGCATGCGGTCGACCAGCACCTCGAGGTGCAGTTCGCCCATGCCGCCGATGATGGTCTGGCCGGTCTCATCGTCAGTGCGGACGCTGAAGGTCGGATCCTCCTCGGCGAGCGCGCCGAGGGCCTTGCTCATCTTGTCCTGGTCGGCCTTCGAGCGGGGCTCGACGGCGACGTGGATGACCGGCTCCGGGAACTCGAGCTGCTCGAGCACGATCGGATGGTTCGGCGAGCAGAGCGTGTCGCCCGTCTTCGTGTTCTTGAGGCCGATGCCGGCGACGATGTCCCCGGTGCGGACCTCGTCCCGGTCCTCGCGGTTGTTGGCATGCATCTCGAGGATGCGACCGAGCCGCTCCTTGGATCCGGAGCGCGTGTTGAGCACCGCAGAGCCCTTGTCCAGTGAGCCGCTGTAAACCCGGAAGTAGATGAGCTTGCCGACGTGCGGGTCGGTCATGATCTTGAAGGCCAGTGCGGCAAAGGGCTCTTCGTCGTCGGCACAGCGCTCGACGGTGTCGCCCGAGCGGGGGTGCACACCCTCGACCGGCGGTAGGTCCAACGGTGACGGCAGGTAGTCGATCACGGCGTCGAGGAGTGGCTGCACGCCCTTGTTCTTGAAGGCGCTACCGGTGAGGATCGGCACACAGTGGCCGCTGAGGGTTCCGGCGCGCAGTGCGGCCCGGAGGTCCTCGGCACTGATGTCCTGGTCGTCGACGTACTTCTCGAGGATGTTCTCGTCGAACTCCGATAGGAGGTCGACGAGTTCGTGCCGGTACTCCTCGGCCTGGTCGACCATGTCGGCGGGGATGTCCACGACGTCCCAGGAGGCGCCCAGGTCCTCGCTGGTCCAGACCAGGGCGTTCATCTCGAGCAGGTCGACGATCCCGGAGAACTCGGACTCGGCACCGATCGGCAGCTGCACGACGGCGGCGTTGCAGCCCAAGCGCTCGCGGATGGTGCCCAGCACGAAGTAGAAGTCGGCTCCCGTCCGGTCCATCTTGTTGATGAAGCACAGTCGGGGCACCTTGTAGCGGTCGGCCTGGCGCCAGACGGTCTCCGTCTGGGGTTCGACGCCGGCCACGCCGTCGAACACGGCGACGGCACCGTCGAGGACCCGGAGCGAACGCTCTACCTCAACCGTGAAGTCCACGTGGCCGGGCGTGTCGATGATGTTGACCCGGTGGTCCCGCCAGGTGCAACTGGTGGCGGCGGAGGTGATGGTGATGCCCCGCTCCTGCTCCTGCTCCATCCAGTCCATGGTGGCGGCGCCGTCGTGGACCTCACCGATCTTGTAGTTGACCCCGGTGTAGTAGAGGATTCGCTCGGTGGTTGTGGTCTTGCCCGCGTCGATATGGGCCATGATCCCGATGTTGCGGGTCTGTTCGAGGGGGTGTCGCTTGCTCATGCTCGTTCAAGGTCGGGTCGGTGGTTGTCGGGCGTGGCCGGGAGTCATCGCACGCAATGACTACGGCTTCCCGGGACAGGGTGACGAAAGGTCGGAGGGCAGGCCGTCCGGAGCGGACGACCTACCAGCGATAGTGAGCGAAGGCCTTGTTTGCCTCGGCCATCTTGTGGGTGTCCTCACGTCGCTTGACGGAGGCGCCCAGGCCGTTGGAGGCGTCGAGGATCTCGTTGGCGAGCCGTTCGGACATGGTGCGCTCACGGCGATCGCGGGCGTTTCCCACGAGCCAGCGGACGGCGAGGGTGTTGGAGCGTCGAGGTCGCACCTCGATGGGCACCTGATAGGTGGCGCCACCCACACGGCGACTCTTGACCTCGAGTTGCGGCCGGATGTTCTCGAGTGCCCGCTTGAGCGTGCCGACCGGCTCGCTGCCGGTCTTGGATTCGACCGTCTGCAGCGCCGAGTAGACGATGCGTTCGGCAGTGGAACGCTTGCCGCTGCGCAGCACCTTGTTGACGACCTGGGTGACGACCGACGAGCGGTAGACGGGATCGGGAACCAACTCGCGACGATCAACGGGGCCCTTGCGCGGCATGTCAGTCCTCCTTCTTGGTGCCGTAGCGGCTGCGTGCCTGGCGCCGCTGGCCGACGCCGGAGGTGTCGAGCGTTCCACGGATGACCTTGTAGCGGACGCCCGGGAGGTCCTTCACACGGCCGCCGCGCACGAGCACGATGGAGTGCTCCTGGAGGTTGTGGCCCTCGCCGGGGATGTAGGCGGTGATCTCGATGCCGGTGGTCAGGCGGATACGTGCGACCTTGCGCAGTGCGGAGTTCGGCTTCTTCGGGGTGGTGGTGTAGACCCGCGTGCACACGCCGCGCCGCTGTGGCGCGCCCTTGAGGGCCGGTGTGGCCTCCTTGCGTCGCTTGGACTGGCGGCCCTTGCGGACCAACTGCTGGATCGTGGGCACGAACTACCTCGAAGGATGCGGATTGGTGGGCATGCGGATGGCTGCCGGAAGCGGTTTCCGGCCAGCGGGCGAGTCTACGTGTGCCCCTTCTCGACTCACACGCGCGAGTCGTCGGAAGGGGTACATGTCACGCGGTGGCGTCGTCGGACGTCCCGAGGCTGCTCGCCAGGTCGATGACATCGGCCTCGTAGGCACCGGAGAACTCGTCCTCGCCCTGGGACGCCTGGCCGGCCAGCCAGTCGGCGAGGTCCTGTTCCTCGTCGGCGGAGCTGTAGAAGTCCATCGGCTTGTAGTCGGGAGCATGCGTCGCCACCCGGCGGTACCGCTCGAGACCGGTACCCGCTGGAATCAACTTGCCGATGATGATGTTCTCCTTGAGGCCGATGAGCTGATCGCTCCTGCTCTCGATGGCCGCCTCGGTGAGCACCCGGGTGGTCTCCTGGAAGGAGGCCGCCGAGAGCCACGAGTCGGTGGCGAGCGAGGACTTCGTGATGCCCATGAGCTCCGGTCGGCCCTCGGCGGGACGCTGGCCCTCGGCCACGAGCTCACGGTTGGTCTCGGCGAACACCCGCTGGTCGACCTGCTCGCCCGGGAGGAACGAGGAGTCGCCCGGATCGTTGATGCGGACCCGGCGGGTCATCTGGCGGACGATCAACTCGATGTGCTTGTCGTGGATCGACACGCCCTGCTCGCGGTAGACCTTCTGGACCTCTTCGACCAGGTACTGCTGGGTCTCGCGCACACCCTTGATCTCGAGCAGTTCCTTCGGGTCGCGTGGGCCCTCGACGATGGCGTCGCCGGCTCGGACTTCCTGGCCGTCGACGACTTCGAGGCGGGACTGGCCCAGGATGAGGTAGACCTCTTCGGTTCCGTCGTCGGCCACCACGGCCAGCTCGCGGCCCCGACCCTCGTCGTCGCCGATACGCACGACGCCCGAGGTCCTCGACAACGTCGCCTTGCCCTTCGGGGTGCGCGCCTCGAACAACTCCACGACGCGGGGCAGGCCTGCGGCGAGGTCCTTGCCGGCGACGCCACCGGTGTGGAAGGTCCGCATCGTGAGCTGGGTGCCCGGCTCGCCGATGGACTGGGCGGCGATGACGCCGACGGCCTCGCCGATCTCGATCGGCTTGCCCGTGGCCAGCGACATGCCGTAGCACGCCGCCGACACGCCGACGGGAGAGTCGTCGGTGAGGGGCGACAGCACGCGCACGCGGGTCACCTCTGGATCGTCGCGCAGCAACTCGAATTCGTCTTCGCCCACGATCGTGCCCTTGGGATAGACGGTGCCGTCCGACAGGGTGACGTCGTCGGCGAGGGTCCGGCTGAAGAGTCGGGTCTCGAGGTAGGTCCTCTTGTTGTCGGTGTCTGGGTACACGTCCTCGAGCCAGATACCGAAGACGGGGCCGTCGGCCTCGAGCGGTGCGTGCTCGCTGATGATCAACTCCTGCGCCACGTCGACGAGGCGACGAGTCAGGTAGCCGGAGTCGGCGGTACGGAGGGCGGTGTCGACCAGGCCCTTCCTGGCGCCCGGCGTGGCGATGAAGTACTCGAGCATCGTCAGGCCCTCGCGGAAGTTCGACTTGATGGGGCGAGGAATGAGGTCGCCACGGGGGTTGGCCACCAGGCCGCGCATGCCGGCGATCTGGCGAATCTGCATCTTGTTCCCTCGAGCACCAGAGTCGACCATCATGTCGATCGGGTTGAAGACCTCGGCCCGCAGGGCCTCGTCCATCTTCTCGGTCACCTCGGCGGTCGCGGCGTTCCAGATCTCGACCTCCTTCTGGTGGCGTTCACCGTCGGTGATGATGCCCTTTCGGAACTGGATCTCGACCTTCTCGGCGTCACGTTCGTGGCGATCGAGGATCGACTGCTTCTCGACCGGCGTCTTGACGTCGTCGATGGAGACGGTCAGGCCCGACCGGCTGGCGAACCGGAAGCACAGGTCCTTCATGCGGTCCAGGCTGTCGGCCACGACCCTCTTCGGGTAGTGGCGGGCGAGGTCGTCGACCAGGACGCCCATCGACTTCTTGTCGATGCGAGCGTTGACGTAGGGGAACTCGGTGGGTAGCGCCTCGTTGAGGAGCACGCGGCCGGCCGTGGTCCGGTGCCAGGTGGCGGCGGACCCGTTGGCGGGGGTATCAACCAGTTCGGGGATGTCGGTCGACCGGTACTCGATCAGGGCGTGGAGGCCCAACTCGCCGGAGTCGATCGCCCGTTCGAGTTCGTCGATGCGGCGAAAGGCCCGACCCTCGCCGACGGCACCCTCGAGCTCCACGGTGAGGTAGTACGAGCCGATGATCATGTCCTGGGTGGGGGCGACCAGCGGGCGTCCGTGCGCCGGGCTGAGGACGTTGTTGGCCGACAGCATCAGCACCCTCGCCTCGGCCTGGGCCTCGGCCGAAAGGGGCAGGTGCACGGCCATCTGGTCACCGTCGAAGTCGGCGTTGAATGCGGTGCACACGAGTGGGTGGAGTTGGATGGCCTTGCCCTCGACCAGAAGCGGCTCGAAGGCCTGGATGCCGAGGCGGTGCAGCGTGGGTGCACGGTTCAGCAGGACCGGGTGCTCCTGGATGACGTCTCCCAGGACGCTCCAGACCTGCGGGCGTCGACGCTCGACCATCCTCTTGGCGGACTTGATGTTCGGCGCCAACTCGTCGTCGACCAGTTTCTTCATGACGAACGGCTTGTAGAGCTCGAGCGCCATGATCTTGGGCAGGCCACACTGGTGGAACCGCAACGTCGGTCCGGCCACGATGACCGAACGGCCCGAGTAGTCGACCCGCTTGCCGAGCAGGTTCTGACGGAAGCGGCCCTGCTTGCCCTTGAGCATGTCGGACAGCGACTTGAGCGGACGGTTGCCCGGCCCGGTCACCGGACGCCCGCGGCGGCCGTTGTCGAACAGTGCGTCGACGGCCTCCTGCAGCATCCGCTTCTCGTTGTTGACGATGATCTCCGGTGCGCCGAGGTCGAGGAGGCGCTTCAGCCGGTTGTTCCGGTTGATGACCCGTCGGTACAGGTCGTTCAGGTCGGAAGTGGCGAAGCGGCCTCCGTCGAGCTGGACCATTGGACGCAGGTCCGGCGGGATCACCGGTACGGCGTCGAGGATCATGGCGCGGGGCTCGTTCACCCGGCGGCCGTGCTCATCGCGGCGGTTGAAGCCGGCCACGATCTTGAGGCGCTTGATGGCCTTCTGCTTGCGCTGGACCGACAGTGGCTTCTGGCCCTCGGGTGGGTCGATCATCGCGCGGAGCTTGACCTCCTCTTCGTCAAACTCGATCGACTCGATCAGGCGGGCGATGGCGTCGGCACCCATGCCGCCGTCGAAGTACTCGCCCCAGCGGTCGGCCATCTCCCGCCACAGGCGCTCGTCCTCGATGATCTGACGGGAGAACAGGCTGCTGAACTCGTCCCAGGCACGGCCCAGGAGCTCGAGTTCCTCCAGGTACTCCTCGCGGATCTCGGCGAGGCCCTTCTCGGCGGCGCGCTGGCAGGCTCGGAGGTCGGACTCCTTGGCGCCTTCGCCCTCGAGTTCGGCCAACTCGGCCTCGAGCACCTCCTGGCGGGTGGCCAGGCGTCCGTCGCGCTCTTCCTCGACGGCGACCCGCTCCTCGTCCAATTCGGCCTCGAGCGTCGCGAGGTCGTCGTGGCGACGATCCTCGTCGACCGACACGACGATGTTGGCCGCGAAGTAGATGACCTTCTCGAGCTGCTTGGCCTTAAGTTCCTCGCGTGGCTCGGTGCCCATCAGCAGGTAGGCCAGCCACGACCGGGTGCCGCGCAGGTACCAGATGTGCACGGCGGGGGCGGCCAGTTCGATGTGGCCCATGCGTTCGCGGCGCACCTTCGACCGGGTGACCTCGACACCACACCGCTCGCAGATGATGCCCTTGAACCGGACGCGCTTGTACTTGCCGCAGTAGCACTCCCAGTCCTTGGTCGGACCGAAGATCTTCTCGCAGAAGAGCCCGTCCTTCTCCGGCTTGAGAGTGCGGTAGTTGATGGTTTCCGGCTTCTTGACCTCGCCGTTGGACCACATACGGATCCCGTTCGCGGTCGCGAGGCCGATTCGGATCTGGTCGAAGTCGTTGACGTCGAGCACTCGTTCTCTTCCTGGTAGTTCCCGGCTGGGGCTGTTTGCGGTCAGCGGAGGAGGCCGGCGCTACGGCGCTCGTCCTCTTCGTCGGATCCACGCTCGGGGCGGGACAGGTCGATGCCCAGCTCTTCGGTGGTGCGGTACACGTCCTCGTTGATCTCCCGGATCTCGACCTCCTGGCCGGCCTCGTCGAGGACCTCAACGTCCAGACAGAGGGACTGCATTTCCTTGATGAGGACCTTGAAGCTCTCGGGGATGCCGGGCTCCGGGATGTTGTCGCCCTTGACGATCGCCTCGTACACCTTCACGCGGCCGAGGACGTCGTCGGACTTGACGGTGAGGAGTTCCTGCAGGCAGTAGGCGGCGCCGTACGCCTCGAGGGCCCACACCTCCATCTCGCCGAAGCGCTGGCCGCCGAACTGTGCCTTGCCGCCCAGCGGCTGCTGGGTGATCATCGAGTAGGGGCCGGTGGACCGGGCGTGGATCTTGTCGTCCACGAGGTGGGCCAGCTTCAGGATGTAGACGTAGCCAACCGTGATCGGCCGATCGTAGGTCTCGCCGTTCCGGCCGTTGTAGAGGACGGCCTTGCCGTCGCGGCCCACGAGGCGCTCGCCCTCGGCCGACTCAGGACGGATGTTCTCGAGCACCTTCTGGATCGTCGGGTGGCGTCCGGCGCGGTCTTCCTCGTCCCAGTGGGCGCCGTCGAAGACAGGCGTCGCCACGTGGATGGCGGGCAGGGTCGACGGCCTGGTCTTGGTCTCGGTGCCCCGAACCGGCTGGTCGCCTACGGACTCGCCGTCGATGTCCCAGCCCCAACGGGCGCCATAGCCGAGGTGGGCCTCGAGTACCTGGCCGACGTTCATCCGGGACGGAACGCCGAGCGGATTGAGGATGATGTCGACCGGGGTGCCGTCGGCCATGAACGGCATGTCCTCGACGGGCAGGACCTTCGAGATCACGCCCTTGTTGCCGTGGCGGCCCGCCAACTTGTCGCCGACGCTGATCTTGCGCTTCTGGGCGACGTGGACCCGAACCAGCTGGTTGACGCCCGGGGGCAGCTCGTCGCCGTCGTCGCGGTTGAAGAGGCGACGGTCGATGACCTTGCCGTACTCGCCGTGCGGGACCTTGAGCGACGTGTCGCGGACCTCGCGGGCCTTCTCCCCGAAGATGGCGCGCAGGAGGCGCTCCTCGGGGGTGAGCTCGGTCTCACCCTTGGGCGTGACCTTGCCGACCAGGATGTCAAGGGGTCCGACCTCGGCGCCGACCCGGATGATGCCGAGGTCATCGAGGTCGGCGAGGCTCTCGTCGGGGAGGTTCGGGATGTCCCGGGTGATCTCCTCGGGACCCAACTTGGTGTCGCGGGCGTCGATCTCGTGTTCTTTGATGTGGATCGACGTGAGGACGTCGTCCTTCACAAGGCGCTCCGAGACGATGATGGCGTCCTCGAAGTTGTATCCCTCCCACGACATGAACGCCACGAGCAGGTTCTTGCCCAGGGCCAGTTCACCATGGTCGGTGGAGGGCCCGTCGGCCAGCAGCTGGTTGGCACGCACCTTGTCGCCGGGTTGTACCCGGGACCTCTGGTTGATGCAGGTGTCCTGGTTGGAACGCTTGAACTTGAGCAGTTGGTGGCGGAACTCGCCTTCCTTGCGGTAGTCGACGGTGATCGAGTCGCCGTCGACGGCCAGGACCGTGCCGGCCTCTCTGGCCAGCACCATGTCGGCGGCGTCGAATGCGGCCCGGACCTCGATGCCCGTGCCGATGTACGGCGCCTCGGCACGCACCAGCGGCACGGCCTGACGCTGCATGTTGGCGCCCATCAGGGCGCGGTTGGCGTCGTCGTGCTCGAGAAATGGGATCAGCGCCGTGGCGACCGAGACGATCTGCTTCGGCGAGACGTCCATGAGCTGGACCTCTTCCGGCGGCACGTACGAGATCTCGGTGGTGGCGCCGAAGAAGACGGCCTGCTCGAGCTGCAGGTGCAGGTCCTGGAGCGAGGCCGCCTGCGGCGACCGACGCACGAGGACGCGCTGGTTCTGGAAGGTGCCATTGTCGTTCAGCGGCGCGTTGGCCTGGGCGACGACGTACTCCTCCTCCTCGTCGGCGGCGAGGTAGACGATCTCGTCGGTGACCTTGCCCTTCGTCACGACGCGGTAGGGCGACTCGATGAACCCGAACAGGTTCACCTGTCCGTAGGTGGCCAGCGCACCGATGAGGCCGATGTTCGGACCCTCGGGCGTCTCGATCGGACACATGCGCCCGTAGTGCGAGAAGTGGACGTCGCGGACCTCGAAGCCGGCGCGCTCCCGGGAGAGCCCGCCCGGGCCGAGCGCTGAGAGGCGACGGCGGTGGGTGAGGCCGGACAGCGGGTTGACCTGGTCCATGAACTGCGAGAGCTGGCTGGTGCCGAAGAACTCCTTGATCGCAGCGACCACCGGGCGGATGTTGATGAGCGTCATCGGCGTGATCGACTCGACGTCCTGGGTGGTCATGCGCTCGCGGACGACGCGCTCCATGCGGGTGAGGCCGATGCGCACCTGGTTCTGGATGAGCTCGCCGACCGAGCGGATGCGCCGGTTGGCGAAGTGGTCCTGGTCGTCGAGGCGGTAGCCAGGCTCGTACATGGCGAGGCTCAGCAGGTACGTGCAGGTGGCCAGCACTTCGGAGCGGGTGAGGACCCGCTGATCGAGATCGGGCTTCTCGAGCTCGATCCCGAAGAGCTCCTCGCAGCGCTCGATCTCGGAGCGGAGCTTGCGGTTCAACTTGTAGCGGCCGACCCGGGACAGGTCGTAGCGACGCGACTCGAAAAAGGCGTTGCGCAGGTAGGCGCGGGCGGCCTCGACGGACGGGGGCTCGCCGGGGCGGACGCGCTTGTAGATCTCCAGCAGCGCTTCTTCCTGTGGAGGCTGGCGGTCCCCGGACTCGATCTCTTCTTCCCAGCCCTCGGGCAGACGCACCTTCTCCCACTGGCCTTCGAGGAAGTCGAAGTGGTTGACGAACTTCTGAAGGAAGCCGGGCTCGTTGACCTCGTCATAGCCGAGGGCGCGCAGCAGGGTGAAGATCGGAAGGCGGCGCTTCCGGGCGATCTTGGTGCCGGCGGTGACGTCCTTGCCGGGCTTCTGCTCGACGTCGAACTCGATCCACTCACCGCGGTACGGGTGGATGGTGCCGGTGACGAGCTGGTGCTTCGCCATGTTGCGGAGGCGGAAGCGTTCGCCCGGCTGGAAGATCACGCCGGGTGAGCGGACCAACTGTGAGACGACGACACGCTCGGTGCCGTTGATCACGAAGGTGCCCTTTTCCGTCATCATGGGAAAGTCCCCCATGAAGACGACCTGCTCCTTGATCTCGCCCGTGTTTCTGTTGTTGAAGCTGGCCCGGACGAAGATGGGAGCGGAGTAGGTCATGTCCCGCTCCTTGCACTCGTCCACCGAGAACTTGGGCGGCGGGCGCAGGTCCTCGTCGTCGGGATCGAACTCGAGGTCCAGCGAGAGCGTCTCGCTGAAGTCGGTGATCGGGCTGATATCACGAAAGATGTCAGCGAGACCGGTGTCGACGAACCAGCGGAAAGACTTGCACTGGATGGCGATCAGGTCGGGGATCTCGAGGACCTCCGACAGATTTCCAAACGAATACCGTTCCCGGACGAGGGGGCGAACAGACACCTAAAACTCCTGGCCAGGGCGAGCGGACAAGGACAACGCCGAATCACGCAAATCCACCGTCACGAAAACGGAACAATGAGCAGGCGCGAACACGGCAACAAGCAATCCTAGACCAGCGCGCAGGCCAAGGCAACCCCCAATGCAGGGGAAGCTAGGCCGCCCGATGGCGAGCTGCGCAAGCATCGTAGGGAATGCGTGCCCTCTGGTCAAGCATGCCGGGTTTCGCGGTTCGGGACCCGACCGGGAGACGCGATCCCTGCCATCCCTGATCCCGGACGCGAGGAAGCCCCGGGCGGACCCGGGGCCTTCCCATACTCGTTGATCGGCCGACGCAGGCCGGCAGGGAACTACGCCAGTTCGACGGTGGCGCCGGCGGCCTCGAGGGCCGCCTTGGCCCGCTCGGCGTCTTCCTTCGAGGCGCCCTCCATGACGGGCTTCGGGGCATTGTCCACCAGGTCCTTGGCGTCCTTGAGCCCGAGGTTCGTCAGCGAACGAACCTCCTTGATGACCTGGATCTTCTTGTCGCCGACGTCGCTCAGGACCACGTCGAAGGAATCCTTCTCCTCCTCGGCATCCACGTCGGCTCCGCCGGCAGGTGCTGCGGCAACCGCAGCGACCGGGGCCGCTGCCGTCACGCCGAACTTCTCCTCGAAGTCCTTCAGCAGTTCACTCAATTCCAGAACGCTCATCTCGGCGATGGCGTCCAGGATCTGTTCTTTCGTGGCCATGGTTAGCCCTCCTCGGTGTCGTCGGCGACCGCTTCATCGGCGGCAGCCTCGGTGTCGTCGGCGACCGCTTCATCGGCGGCAGCCTCGGTGTCGTCGGCGACCGCTTCATCGGCGGCAGCCTCGGTGTCGTCGGCGACCGCTTCATCGGCGGCAGCCTCGGTCGCATCTTCCTCGGCGGGGGCGACCACTCCACCCCGTTCTTCGATCAGTGCCTTCAGGGCGTAGGCCATGTTCTGTGGCAGCGCCTGCAGGAGGCCGGCGAACTGCTGCATCGGGGCCGCAATGGCTCCCGCCAAATGGGCCAGCAGGACCTCGCGCGGGGCGATCTGCGCCAGGGTGTCGATCTCTTCGGAGCTCAGGCGCTTGCCCTCGAGCAGGCCGCCCTTGATGAGAAGGTCGGCGTGGTCCTTGGCGAACTCTCGGAGTGCCCTGGCCACGGAGACAGGGTCGCCGGCCGTACCGTCCTCGCGCTCGCCCACGAAGGCCATCGCGGTCGGCCCGACGAGCAGGTCCTCGAGGTCGAGGCCCAACTCCTGGACGGCGAACCGCACCAGGGTGTTCTTGTAGATCTTGTACTCACCGCCGGCATCGCGCAGCGCACGGCGCAATTCGGCGAGTGCGGGTACGTCCAGACCGCGGTATTCGGTCAGCACGACCGCTTCGGTCGACGACAGTCGTTCACGGACCTCGTCGACGACCGCGACCTTCCCGGCCCGGGATTCCTTCTCGTCCGACACTCTCGCTCACTTCCTCGGAACTGGTCCTGTTGATGGGTCCGATGCCGCCGCGGCGGATCGGATTCGCACACCGAGGACCAGCGACGGACACGACGGTCCGGACCGATTCCGAGGCTCTCCTGCTCCGGCGGTCACGCCCCCTGGTGGTCAGGGGCCGGGACTCGTTCTGTGCCGCCTGGGCACAACCGCGAGGTCTTCGGTGAACGATTCGATTGTGGCGGGCAGGCTACCGGCGCCTCGTGGTGGCCCAACCCGAAGGCTGCTACTCGTCTACGAGCACCGGGTCGATGCGGACGCCCGGACCCATCGTCGACGACACGGAGACCTTCCTGACGAAGCGACCCTTCGAGGCCGACGGCTTGCGCCGCACAAATTCGTCAACGACGGCCCGAAGATTGGCGTGGACGGCATCGACCTCGAAGCCGACCTTGCCGATCGGGACATGGACGTTGCCGTAGCGATCGGTGCGGAACTCGACCTTGCCACCCTTGAACTCCTCGACAGCCTTCGCCACATCGTCGGTGACGGTTCCCGTCTTGGGGTTGGGCATCAGGCCGCGGGGGCCGAGCACCCGACCCAACTTGCCGACCGTGGGCATCATCTCAGGCGAGGCGATGGCCACGTCGAAGTCGAGCATGCCGCCCTCGACCTCGGCAGCGAGTTCGTCACCGCCGACGTAGTCGGCGCCGGCATCACGGGCGGCCGTGGCAGCGGCGCCCTGGGCGAAGACCGCGATGCGGACGTCCTTGCCGGTTCCGGACGGCAACGCCACCGTGCCGCGAATCATCTCCTCGGGCTTGCGGGGGTCGACGCCCAGGCGGATCGCCACGTCGATGCTCTCATCGAACTTGGCGCCCGAGAAGCCCTTCACCAGTTCGAGGGCCTCATGGGCCGAATGCTGGTGCTCCTGGTCGAATCGTACGACGGCATCCGTGTACCGCTTTCCCTTCACCATGTCGCCATTCCTCCTGGCTCCCTCGGTGTCGCGGTTGTCTCCGGCGGAGCGAGGTCCTCTCCCGTCCCGGAACCATCCGTTCGGATGGCCGCTGCGTTTGGTTTTCGAGTGGGACGTGCAGTCGGTCAGACGACCGCGATGCCCATACTGCGGGCGGTACCAGCAACCTGCAATCTGGCACCCTCGACGTCAATGGCGTTGAGGTCGGGCATCTTGACCTCGGCGATCTCGGCCACCTGGGACCAGGTGATCGAACCGGCCTCCTCGCGCCCCGGGTTCTCGGAGCCCTTGTCGACGCCGGCCGCCTGGCGCACCAGGAACGATGTGGGTGGTGTCTTGGTCACGAACGAGAAGGAGCGGTCCTCGTAGATCGTGATCTCGACCGGGATGATCTGGCCGCGCTTGGCCTCGGTCCGGGCGTTGTACTCCTTGCAGAAGTCCATGATCGCCACGCCGTGGGGGCCGAGGGCGGTACCCACGGGTGGGGCGGGAGACGCCGCACCGGCGGGGATCTGGATCTTGACGACTGCGGCGATGGGCTTGGTCTTCGCCATGTTCCTGGACTCGCTTCGGGATTCGGGGATCGGTACCGACGTGGGACCACGCCGGCTCATGAGAACGGCCAAGTCTGGGCGGAACCCGGGGCTTTACCAACCCGCGGCCCGACCACCCTGGCGGCCGTCTGGGGACGCCTAGAGCTGGGCCACCTGGGAGAACGAGAGCTCGACCGGGGTCTCCCGGCCGAAGATGTTGACCAGCACCTTGACCTTGAGCTGGTCTTCGTTGATCTCGATGATCTCGCCGGAGAAGCCGCCGAACGGGCCTTCCTTGACCCGCACGGTCTCGCCCTCGTCGAAGCCGAAGCGGGCCCGGGACTTTCGGGGGCTCTCGAGATTGTCCTCGTCGGGCGCCTGGAGGAGGTTCTCGACCTCCTGCTTCCCGAGGGGCAGGGGCTTGCCCCCGGAACCCACGAAGTTGACGATGCCCGGAGTGTCGCGGACAGCAGCCCAGCTGATGTCGTCCAGGTGGCACCGGACGAGCAGGTAGCCGGGGAACATCTTCTTGGAGACGGTCGCCTTGCGGCCGTTGCGGAACTCGACGACGTCCTCCATCGGAATGACGACCTCGTGGATCCGCTCCTCGAGGTGCATCGAGGCGATGCGGGACTCGAGGTTCTGGCGAACCTTCTTCTCATAGCCCGACTGGGTGTGTACGACGAACCACTTTCCGGGGCGGTCGTAGGGACTCTCCACCGGTGCCCGAGCCTCAACCTCCTCGTCGAAGAGTTCGTCCTCGCCGACGACGACGGGTGCCTCCTCGACTACCGGGGCGTCTTGGCCGACCGGGTCGGCGACCGGCTCGAAGCTGGTCGGGTCGGCCTCGGCCACCGCCGGGTCGACCGTGCCGGTGGGCAGCAGGTCGGCGACGTCCTGGACGGTGAGTTCGGTTTCTTCGTTGATGCTCATCAGACGTCAAACAGTTCGAGGATGGAATTGGAGAACAGCCAGTCGAGGCCGGCAACCAGGACCGTCACGATGGTGATGGTGATCACGACGACGATCGTGTAGTTGAGGGTCTCGGAGCGGGTCGGCCAAGCCACCTTGCGCAGTTCGGCCCGGCACTCCCGGAAGAACTGGAGTGGGCTGGTGCGCTCCTCCTTCGACCGCTGCTGGGGGGCTTCGCGGCGGGTCCGGATCGGCTCTCCGTCGGCGTCGACCTCGCCCTGGCGCTGCATCATGCGCCTCTGTTCACGGTTCATGGACATGGCGTGGGCCTTCAGGGGGTGGAGAGGATGGGTCGGTCGGTCAGCCTAGGGGCGGTTCCGGCCGCGCACTCCCCGCGTAGACGTCGCGAGACGGACGCCGTCGGGGACTTCGCAGGGCAGGAGGGACTCGAACCCTCAACCGCCGGTTTTGGAGACCGGTGCTCTGCCAATTGAGCCACTGCCCTTCTCGTTCGGCTCCTGTCCGGTGGACAGGAGCTGAACCGGCCACAGGGTACCAGCCACCCCCTTTTCCCGGCCGAGGGTTTGACCGAGGATTCTGGTGTCCTCCGGCTCGGCGAGGGAGCGTCAGCGGGTCTCCTTGTGGGGTACATGGGTGCGACACCAGCGGCAGTACTTCTTGATCTCGATGCGCTCTCGGGTGTTGACCTTGGACTTGGTGGTGATGTAGTTGCGCCGCTTGCACTCCTGGCATTCCAGGGTTACGGACACTCGCTTGTCGGACGCCATGAGGTGGTCTCCGGGACTCGTTGTGGGGATCTGTGGGATAGGGAATGGATGTCGGGGGCGGACCCCGGTGCTGGATTCGGTAGCGACGGACAGATTCGAACTGTCGACCTCCCGATTATGAGTCGGGCGCTCTTACCAGCTGAGCTACGTCGCCAGCGAGCTCCCTGACAGAATCGAACTGTCGACCTTCTCCTTACCATGGAGACGCTCTGCCGACTGAGCTAAGGGAGCCCGACCGCCCACCGCGGCCGTCACAAAGGATGCCACGGCGGGTCGTGTTCGCCAACGTAGCGACCGCCTTCCCCCGCCCGTTCTGTTTCCGTCATGCGCAGGGCCGACGCCCCGTCGGTACATTCACGGCCATGCAGGTTCGCCTCGCCCAACCCGACGACGCCGAGGCGGTCCGGTCGATCTACAACCACGAGGTCCTGCACTCGACGGCCACGTTCGACCTCGTCGAGCGATCGGCCGAAGACCAGTCGACCTGGCTGGAGGCGCGTTCGGGGGCCTTCAGCGTGCTCGTCGCCGAACTCGACGGCGAGATCGTGGGCTTCGCCTCCCTCTCGCCGTTCAGAGAGCGGGCCGCCTACCGGACCTCGGTCGAGAACTCGGTGTACGTCGCCGAGGGCCACCGGGGGTGCGGGGTCGCCGACCGGCTGCTGGGCGAACTCCTGGCCACCGCCCGCGACAGCGGATTCCACAGCGTGGTCGCACGCATCGGTGGTGGCAACGAAGCGAGCGTGGCGTTGCACGTGAAGCACGGCTTCGCCCTGGTCGGAGTCGAACGCGAGGTCGGCCGCAAGTTCGGCCGCTGGCAGGACGTGACCGTTATGCAGGCACTCTTCGACTGACGTGGATCGGACCCGCACGAGGCGGGCCCGATCGACGAGCAGAGCGTGGGCCGGGGAGGATTTGAACCTCCGAAGGCAATGCCGACGGGTTTACAGCCCGTTCCCTTTGGCCACTCGGGCACCGACCCGGGAGACGCGGAGGATAGCGGCGGGCGGGGCGGGTCCGGCGTGGCCCCGACGGTAGCGTGCCAGCCATGTCCTCCTTCGACGTGGTTTCCGAGATCGACCTCCAGGAGGTCCGCAACGCCGTCGACCAGGCGGCCCGCGAGGCGGCCACCCGGTTCGACTTCAAGGGCACCGACTCGGTGGTCGAGTTGTCCAGCGACGACATCAAGCTCGAGTCCTCCACCGAGGACCGCCTGGCCGCCCTCGTCGTGGTGCTCGAGGAGAAGCTGGTCCGCCGCAAGGTCTCGCTCAAGGTCCTCGACTGGGGCAACGTCGAGCAGGCCGGTGGTGGCAGGTCACGTCAGGTCGCCGGCCTGAAGGCCGGAATCTCGGGCGACGACGCCCGCACGATCAACAAGTTGGTCAAGGGCCTGGGCCTCAAGGGCATCCAGTCCCAGACCCAGGGCGACCAGCTCCGGGTGTCGGGCAAGAAGCGCGATGCCCTGCAGGAGGTCATCGCCGCCATCAAAGAGGCAAACCTCGACCTGCCCCTGCAGTTCACCAACTTCCGGGACTGAGACCAGGCCGCCGCTCCCTAGGAGATGGGCCCGCCCTGGATGGTTCCGCCCCGCCAGTTGCCCTCACGCAGGCGGGTGACCCGATCGGCCGTCGCCGGATGCGTCGAGAACAGCCTCGGGCCGCCTCGGCCACGGCGGGCGTCGGCCCGGAGCGGATTCACGATGTAGGCGGAGGCCTGGTTCGGGTCGACCCCCGACGGAATGCGGACGGCGGCGTGCTCGAGTTTCTCGAGTGCCTGGGCCAGCGGCTCACCGTCGCCGATCAGCCGGGCTGCGGAGGCATCGGCGTGGAACTCACGGCTACGGCTGATGGCGGACTGGATCATCAGGGCGGCGATCGGGGCGAGGATGGCGAAGGCGATCTGGCCGAACGGGTTGCTGTTGCGGTTGCGGCCACCCCCGCCGAACATCGTGGCGAACATCGCCATGCGGGCAATCATCGTGATGCCCATGCCGATGACAGCGGCGACCGAGCCGACGAGGATGTCGCGGTTGCGGACGTGCATGAGTTCGTGGGCCAGCACGCCGCGGATCTCGTACCAGGAGAGGTTGTCGATGAGCCCCTGGGTGATGGCGACCGCTGCGTGGTCGGGGTTGCGACCCGTGGCGAAGGCATTGGGCTGCGGGTTGGGCGACACGTAGAGCTTCGGCATCGGCATACCGGCCGCCTGCGTGAGTTCAGTCATGACCCGGTGGTAGTCGGGGTGCTGGGACGGGTCGGCGGGCGTGGCCTTGGCTGATGCGATGGCGACCTTGTCGCTGAACCAGTAGGCGCCGCCCACGAAGACGAGGCCCAGCCCCAGCCCGAGCACCAGCCCACCGGATCCGCCAATGGCCCCACCGACCACAACGAAGAGCCCGCCCAGCAGGGCGAGGAGAGCGAAGGTCTTCATCCCGTTGATCATGCGTGCGGTGGTGCTCCTTGGTTCATGGGGTAGCCCAATCGTACGGCCCGCAACAAGTCAGTTGGCATCGCCGCCCCGGTGGTCTGCCCAGCCCGGATCGCCGGCAAGGCGCTCACCCCACGGAGAGGTTCGGCTCGGAACCCCACCGACACAGCATGCCTCCACGGAACGAGGCATGGGGGACTCGGATCGTGTTCCTCCTCACCCCGAGGCCGGACGACTGGCAGATCAGTCGTAGTAGCCAGAATACAGGTACACCGTGGAGACGCCCTCGCAGCGGTACATGACGAGGTTGCGGGGGTCGTCGTCCACGGCCAGCACCGGCTCGTAGCCGTCGGCGCGAAGGTCGGCGAGGAGCGCCCGCTTCACGTCGGGGGAGCTGCCCCGGTCGCCGTCGCGGCGCATGGCGAGCAGGTCCCACCGGATGCCGTGCCTTTCCAGCCACGCCAGCGTGGTGTCGGCGAGCCCTGCCGGGCGTGCGGTCAGCAGGACGACGGTCCGGCCATCACACAGCCGTTCGACGAGTCGGATGCCCTCGGGGATCGGCGGGTCGTCGACCGAGGCCTCGAAGAACGCCGACCAGTCGCGCTCTGCACCGTGGAGGTGGTACTGGCGCCCGGAGGCGTCCGAGAGCACCCCGTCGACGTCGACGATGACGACCGGGCCGGGGGCCGGCGCTCCATCGCGCTCGATGCGGATCCCAGACGAGGCTCAGTCCTCCTCGGGGGACTCGGCGGCCCGGTCCCTGATCTCGGCGACCACACCGGCGTCGGCGAGCGTGGTGGTATCGCCCAGGTCACGGCCTTCGGCGACATCGCGCAGCAGCCGACGCATGATCTTGCCGCTACGGGTCTTGGGCAGGTCCGGCACGAGGAAGACGGCCTTCGGCCGGGCGATCGGACCGAGCTTGGTGGCCACGTGGCCCCGGACCTCCTCGCCCAGTTCGAGGGTCGCCTCGTTGCCGCCGCGCAGGATGACGTAGCCGATGATGGCCTGGCCGGTGGTGGCATCGGTGGCGCCGACCACGGCGGCCTCGGCGACGGCGGGATGGTCGACGAGCGCTGACTCCACCTCAGCGGTGGAAATGCGATGGCCCGAGACGTTCATGACGTCGTCAACACGGCCGAGCAGCCACAGGTAGCCGTCGTCGTCGATCTTGGCGCCGTCACCGGCGAAGTAGCGGCCCTCGAAGCGCGACCAGTAGGTGTCGTGGTACCGCTCGGGGTCGCCCCAGATGCCGCGCAGCATCGACGGCCACGGGCGGGTGATGGTGAGGTAGCCGCCGCCCCGCTCGACCGGATTGCCCGCATCGTCGACGAGTTCGGCGAAGACGCCGGGGATGGCGTGGCAGGCCGATCCGGGCTTGGTGGTGGTCACACCCGGCATCGGCGAGACCATGTGACCGCCCGTTTCGGTCTGCCACCAGGTGTCGACGATCGGGCACGATCCCCCGCCGATGTACTCGTGGTACCACATCCACGCCTCGGGGTTGATGGGCTCGCCGACCGTGCCGAGCACCCGCAGCGACGAGAGGTCGTGGCGCTCGGGTTCCTGGTCGCCCCACTTCATGAAGGTGCGGATGGCGGTGGGCGCCGTGTAGAGCTGGGTGACGCCGTAGCGCTCGATGATGTCCCAGAGCCGATCCTTGGGCCAGTCGGCCCGGTCGCCGGTGCGGTGCTCGGGCAGCGGGGTGTCGGGGGTGCCCTCGTACATGACCGAGGTGCAGCCGTTGGCGAGCGGCCCGTAGACGATGTAGCTGTGGCCGGTGACCCAGCCGATGTCGGCGGCGCACCAGTAGACGTCCTCGTTGCGGCGCACGTCGAAGACGTACTTGTGGGTATACGCCACCTGGGTGAGGTAGCCGCCGGTGGTGTGCATGATGCCCTTGGGCTTGGCCGTGGTGCCCGACGTGTAGAGCAGGTACAGGAGCTGCTCGCTGTCCATCGGCTCGGCGGGGCAGTCGGGAGAGGCGTCGGCCATGAGGTCGTGCCACCAGTGGTCGCGGCCCTCGGCCATGGTGACCTCGGTGTCGCAGCGGTTCACGACGACGACGTGCTCGACGCTGGGTGCCCCGATGTCGAGTGCGTCGTCGACGTTGACCTTCAGCGCCGAGGGGGCGCCGCGGCGATATCCGGCATCTGCGGTGATGACGAGACGGGCCTCGGCATCCTCGCAGCGGTCGACGATCGAGTCGGGTGAGAAGCCACCGAAGATGACGCTGTGGGCGACCCCGATGCGCGTGCAGGCCAGCATGGCAATCGGCAGTTCGAGGATCATCGGCAGGTAGATGGCGATGCGGTCGCCACGCTCGAGGCCGAGTCCCTTGAGCACGTTGGCAAAGCGGCTGACCTCGTCGAGGAGTTCAGCGTAGGTGACCGTGCGGGTGTCGCCGGGCTCGCCCTCCCAGAAGTAGGCGATGCGGTCGCCGTGGCCGGCGGCGACGTGGCGATCGAGGCAGTTGGTCGACAGGTTCAGCTTGCCGCCGACGAACCACTCCGCATAGGGGAGGTTCCATTGGAGGGTGGTGTGGAAGTCCTCGTCCCAGGTGAGGAGCTCGCGGGCCTGGCGGGCCCAGAAGGCCTCGTAGTCGGCGGCGGCCTCGTCGTGGTGCGAACGGTCGGACAGGTGGGCGGCGGCGACGAACTCCGGCGACGGCGGGAAGGTGCGGTTCTCGACGTAGTAGTCCTCGATGGTGGGCTCATCCATGGCGCGGCCTGCTCTCTCTTCTCGACGCTGCGACCCGCCGACCCTAGCGAACGCGTCGGAGCAGTTCAGGAGCCGAGGCGACCCTCCGTCCACTCCATGGCCGTGAACCCTCCGAGGCCGGATTCGTCGAGGAGGGCCTCGGATTCGGCGATGCGACTGCGGGCCCCGAGGGCGGCCAGGTCGCCTCTGGCAGCGCCGGCCTCCCAGAGGCGGCGGCCCTCGTCGACGAGGTCGCCGATGCCGTGTGCCCGCAGGAACGCCGCCTGCGTGGTGGCGGTCGGGGTGCCGGGGATCCGGTCGAAGGCCACCTCGACGGTCACGTCCTGCGTGCCGGGGGCATCGAGCGGATGGCCGCCGCGTTCGTGGCCCCGGTAGGTGCGCAGCCACTCATCCCACGGGCGACTGGCCATGTCGGCAGTCGTCGAGGCGTAGTCGAACACCAGGACAGCGCCCCGGTCGAGCAGGCCGAGGGCACGGTTGACCCATGCGGCGGCTTCGTCCTGCAACGGGATCCGGGCTCCTCCAACCGGCTCGGGAAGGCCCGGAAGGTCGACCGCCTCCCCCACCACCTCGACGAGGTCGTCACCACCGACACCGACCCGGACCTCGTGCCAGGCTCCGTCGCCTGCTTCGAGCAGGCGGAAGGCCAGGTTGTCGAGCAACTCGTTGGCCACGACCACGCCGGTGAGCGGCCCGTCCGGCAAGTCGGTCGCCGACTCGACTCCGGCTGGATGATCGGAGCGCAGGGCATCGGACCGCTCGACGGCCACATAGCGTCCGCCGGCCAGGCACGCTGGTGCAGCGGCCAGCACGGAGCGGGCCAGGGTGCCGTGTCCCGCGCCCGCCTCGACCACGGTGAAGCCGTCGGGCCGGCCCAGCCGCTCCCACACCCCGTCCATCCATCGAGCCAGCACGGCACCGAACAGCGGCCCTACCTCGGGGCTCGTGATGAAGTCGCCCCGACGACCGGCGGCACCGCCGGACGCATAGAAGCCCCCGGCCGGATCGTAGAGGCAGGCCTCGACGTACTCGTCGAAGCGGAGTGGGCCCAGCCCGCGGATCAGCGCCCGCAACCGGTCGGACAGACCGGCGATGTCAGCCCCCGAGAGCCAGCAGGCTGACGTGGGTGAAGCGGGCCACGACCTGGGGCACGACGCCGAACAGCAGCGTGACGGCGCCGCAGATGGCGAGCGCCGAGACCAGCGACGGGGTGAACGGCACCGGGAGGTGCTCACCCTCGGGTGCATCCTCGGCCCACATCTTCAGGAGCACGGCGGCGTAGTAGTAGAGGGCGATCACGGCATTGACAGCTGCGACAACGGCGAGGACGTAGCCCCACGGCTCCCCGGCGGTCGCCAGCACCCGGAAGACCTCGAACTTGGCGAACCAGCCACCCAGCGGCGGGATCCCGGCCAGGGAGCCGAAGAAGATCGTCATGGCGACCGTCATCGCCGGGGCGTAGTGGAAGGCGCCCGAGAACGACTCGATCTCGGCGGATCCGCTGCGGCGGGCCAGCGTGATGATGACGGCGAAGGCGCCCAGGTTCATGGCGGCGTAGACCGCCAGGTAGGTGAGCACCGCCGAGAGCGCCTGGTCGCCGATGGCCCCGTCGTGCCCGGCAACCGCCAGCGGGGCGATGATGAAGCCCGTCTGGGCGACGCCGGAATAGGCCATCAGGCGCACCAGGTTGGTCTGGCGCAGGGCGATCAGGTTGCCGACCGTCATGGACAAGGCGGCGAGGATCCAGACCAGCGGCTCGAACACCTCGGGCCTCGCATAGAAGCCGACGTAGACGAGTTGCAACAGGGCGACGAAGCCGGCGGCCTTCGAGGCCACCGCCAGGAACGCCGTCACCGGGGTGGGAGCACCCACGTAGACGTCGGGCGCCCAGGTGTGGAACGGCGCCGCCGAGACCTTGAAGGCGAACCCGACGACGACGAAGACGATGCCCATGGTGATGACTGCCACCGACGAACCGGCACCGTTCAGCGCTTCGGCGATCTGGGTGAGTTGCGTCGAGCCGGCAACCCCGAACAGCAGCGACATCCCGTAGAGCATCACCGCCGAGGCGAACACGCCCATCAGGTAGTACTTGAGGCCCGCTTCGTTGGACCGCAGGTCGCGCTTGCGCCAGGCCACCATCAGGTAGACCGGGATCGAGAGCAGTTCGAGCGCCACGAAGATGGAGATGAGGTCGCGTGACGACGCCATCATCACCATGCCCATGAGCGAGGCCAGCAACAGGCCGTAGTACTCGTTCTCCCAATAGTCACCCTCCGCCACGTAGTTGGTCGACAGCAGGATCACGACGTAGCCGGACAGGAGGAAGATGACCTTGGTCACGAGCGCGAAGTCGTCGACCACGTAGGCCCCGCCGAACATGGTGCGGTCGGCGCCGTCGAGTGCGAGCGTCAGGATCGGGATGAGCGTGGCCAACACCCCCAGCCCCGCCAGTGCTGCCGTGTAGGGCCGGGCCTTCTCGAGGAAGACGATGTCGACCAGCGTGATCAGGGCACCGACACAGAGCAGCGTGATCTCGGGCGCGAAGGCGTGCCAGTCGATCGGCGGGCGCTCGAACGCCAGGGTCAGCAGTTCAACGGACACGTGCTAGCCCCCAACCGCCGCGTGGTCGGCATCGCCACCGTGACCGTCGCCGACGGAGATGTTGTAGACGTCGGCACAACCCAGCGCCTCGGCCTGGTCCGCCGTCAGCTCCGAAGCGTTGACCTTGAGGCACTCGTGCAGAGAGGCATCGACGGCACCGGCGGACAGCCGAAACACCAGGTTCGGGTAGACGCCGATGGCAACGATCAGCACCAGCATCGGCGCCCAGGCCATCCACTCCTCACGCGAGGCGTCGGTGATGTGCGGATCGTCCGCGAACTCCTCCGGCGGCGTGCCGAAAGCGGCCCGCTGGAGCAGCCAGAGCAGGTAGCCCGCGGCCAGCACCGTGCCGACTGCGGCGATGACCATGAAGGTGCGGAAGGTCTCGACCGGCACGCCGTTGGCCGGGCTGTAGGCCGACAGGATCGCCGGGAACTCTCCCCAGAAGCCGGCCAGGCCGGGCAGCCCCAGCGATGCCATGACGCACAGGCCGAAGACCCAGCCCATGCGGGGCGCCTGGACGAGCAGACCGCCCAGCCGGCTGATCTCGAGCGTGTGGTAGCGCTCCTTCACCGAACCGGCGAGGAAGAAGAGCATGCCGGTGATGAGGCCGTGGGCGACCATGCCCATGACGGCGGCATTGATGCCGAAGTCGGTGAGAGTGGAGATGCCGAGCATCACGAAGCCCATGTGCGCCACCGACGAGAAGGCGATGAGGCGCTTCATATCGGTCTGGGCGAGGCAGGCGAGGGCGCCGTAGATGATGCCGATGACCGCCAACATTCCGATCCAGGGCGCCCACTCGACGGCGGCCTCCGGGAGGATCGGAATGGCGATGCGGATGAACCCGTAGGTGCCGAGCTTCAACAGCACGGCGGCCAGGATCACCGAGCCGACGGTCGGAGCCTCGGTGTGGGCGTCGGGCAGCCAGGTGTGGAACGGGAACATCGGCACCTTGATGCCGAAGCCGAGCATCATCCCGCCAAAGATCCAGAGTTGGGCCGTGCGCGACACGCCATGGGCCGCCACAGCGTCGGCGAGGTCGGTGAAGACGAACGACTCGGCTCCCGTCAGGAAGAACAAGGCGAGGAAGCTCACGAGCATCAGCGCCGAGCCGAACAGCGTGAACAGGAAGAACTTGAGCGAGGCGTAGCGCCGGTTCGGGCCGCCCCAGACGGCAATCATGAAGAACATCGGCAGGAGCACGAGTTCGAAGAACACGAAGAACAGCACCAGGTCCTGGGCTACGAAGGTGCCGACCATCCCGGTCTCGAGGACCAGGATCAGGATCAGGAAGGCCTTGGGGTTGTGGGGCTCCGGGAAGTGGTTCCAGCTGTAGACGATGCACAGCGGCACGATCAGGACCGTCAGCAGGATGAGCGGCAGCGACATGCCGTCGATGCCGAGCGAGTAGTGGCTCGAGATGACGTCGATCCAGACCTTGTCGACCGCGAACTGCAGCCGGTCGGTGTGGCCGATGTCGAACTCGATGAGGAGCAGCACGCTGACCAGCGCCACCCACAGCGAGGTGACGAGGGCGACCAGCTTGTGCCGGTCCTCCTGGTCCCGGGGAATGAGAAGCATGACCGCCACGCCCACCATCGGTGAGAACGTGGCGACCGTGAGGCCCCAACCGTCGAGCAGATTTTCCATTTCAGCCGTCTCCTAGACGATGACGATGAGTACGCCGGCGAGGACCACTGCAGCGGCGAAGAGAATCGCCGCGTAGTCCTGGACCTTGCCGGTCTGGATTTTTCGAAGTTCCCCGCCAGCGCTCGAAGAGGCCCGGCCAGAGGTGTTGACGATGCCGTCGACGACCAGTTGGTCGAAGCGGTGGTACACGAGGTTGCCCGCCTTGACGGCGTTCTCCCCGACAGCGTCGACGACGCCGTCGATGACTCCCTGGTCGACCTTGTAGGCGGCCGCCGCAACCGGGCCCTTGGTGCCGCCGGCAATGACGTCGGTGTAGAGGTGGTCGAGGTAGTACTTCTGGACGAGGAGGGTGTGGCCCATCCGAGCAAGCGGGTACTTCGTGGTCAGGCCGTCCGGGAGCTCGGTGAGACTCTCGCCGGCGGCCTTCGAGGCCGCTTCGACCTTGACGAAGTAGTACCAGCCCGCCACGGTGACGCCGGACAGGACGACCAGGGTCGAGGCGATCGCAAGCGACCAGCTGGGGGTGGCGTGCGTGATCGACGGGAAGTAGGAGGCAACCGGCTCGACGAAATGGCCGAACCGTTCCTGGAACGACTCGGGCACCAGCGGGAAGCCCTTCGGGAGGTTCCCGAACCCGGCCACGATGGCGAGCCCGGCGAGGATCCAGAGCGGCACGACGATGCGAGGACCCGACTCGTGCGGCGTGCCGTGGCCGCGGAACTCGCCGAAGAAGGTGAGGTAGATGCAACGGGTCATGTAGGCGGCCGTTAGGGCGGCGGTGATCACGCCCATGATCAGCATGAACGTGTAGGCACCGTTGCCACCGGTGCCGCCGAACAGGCCCCATCCGCCCGTGCCGACGAGGATCTCGTCCTTCGACCAGAAGCCGGCCAGAGGCGGTAGGCCGGCCAGGGCGACCGACCCGATCACGAACGTCCGGTAAGTGTGGGGCATGGCCTTGCGGAGTCCGCCCATGTCGGACTTCATGTCGAACGAGTGCACGGCGTGGGCGGCCGAGCCCGACCCGAGGAACAGGCAGGCCTTGAAGAAGGCGTGCGTGAAGAGGTGGAACAGGGCCGCCGTCCATGCACCCACTCCCAGGGCCATGACCATGTAGCCCAGCTGCGAGATGGTCGAGTAGGCGAGCACCTTCTTGATGTCGCGCTGCACGAACGCCAGACAGGCGCCGATCAGGGTCGTGGTGCCGCCGATCAGGGCCATGAGGTTGATCGAGCTGCCGCCGATCGAGAAGCCCTCGAAGAACACGCCGTACATGCGGGCGATCATGAACACGCCGGCCACGACCATGGTGGCGGCGTGGATGAGCGCCGAGACGGGCGTGGGGCCGGCCATGGCGTCGGGCAGCCAGGTGTGCAGGAGGAACTGGCCGGACTTCGACATGACGGCGGCCATCAGGCAGCAGGACGCCACCAGCAGTGCCGTGTGCGAGAGCTGGCCGGCGCCGGCGAGGGCGTTGGTCTCGGCGATCGAGAACGAGCCGAACTGGCCGGGCAGCGCCGAGCCAACCGTGAAGAACAGGATCGTTACGCCGACGATGAGGCCCATGTCGCCTACCCGGTTGGTAAGGAACGCCTTGAGCGCTGCGTCGCTGTTGGGCTTCTCCTCCCACCAGTGGCCGATCAACACGAAGGAGCAGACGCCCACCAGTTCCCACGAAACCAGCAGTTGCAGCGTGTTCTCGGACACGACGAGCAACAGCATCGAGGCACTGAACAGGGAGAGGAAGGCGAAGAAGTGCGTGTAGCGCCGGTCTCCGGCGACGTATTCGGTGGAGTACACGTGCACCAGCAGCGAGACGAGGGTGACGACCACCAGCATCATCACGGCCGGCCCGTCGACGAGGGTGCCGACGGTGAAGGCGACGTCGTTCATCTCGAACCAGGTGACGGTGTTGTGGACGCCGAGCGAGGGGTGGCCGTGCGCCTCGGCATGCGCCTCGACGTGGTCGTCGCCGTGCTCGGCGACGGCGACGGCCCGGTGGACCTCTTCGCCCTCGAAGTTGTCGCGGTGGTCGATCCAGGCGGCGGCGGTCAGGAGCGACAGCACGAAGGCAATGCCGACGAGGGCGATGCCGAGCTCGGATCCACCCCTCGGCATTCGCTTGCCGAAGAAGAGGATGCCGACGAAAGACAGCGCCGGCAGCAGCGGGATGAGCCAGACGTTGCGCAGCAGCCAGGTGCCGCCCTCGGTGATCCCGAGGGGCAGGCCAGGTGCCGTGGAGGCGGCGAGGGTGAGCAGTTCGGTCACGTCATCAGCCCCTCAACTGGTCGATCTCTGTGAGGTCGATGCTGCGGCGATTGCGGTACAGCAGCAGCACCATGGCCAGGCCCACGCCGACCTCGGCGGCAGCCACGGCGATGATGAAGAGGGCGAAGACCTCGCCGCCCACGGTCTCCCGGACCGCCGAGAACGCCACCAGGTTGATGTTGACGGCGTTGAGGATCAGCTCGATCGACATGAGGACGAGCACGCCGTTGCGGCGGGCCAGCACGCCGTAGACGCCGATGGCGAAGAGGACGGCCGCAAGGAGGAGGAACTGGTTGAGCAGCACGACTCAGTCCTGCCTCGCCACGACGATCGCCCCGATGAGGGCGGCCAGCAGCAGGACCGACACGGCCTCGAACGGGACGATGTACTGGCTGAAGATGGTGTCACCGATCTCCGCGGTGAGGCTCGGGGCGCTGCGGTTCACGGCGGCGTCGCCGAACGAGTCGAGGACGGCTCCGCCGGTGACGACCAGCACCAGCACGCCGACCAGGGCGGCCATGCGACGCTTCTCGGTGTTGGCCTCCTCGTCCTCGCCCAGGGCGCCACGGGTGAGCATGATGCCGAACAGGAAGAGGACGACGATCGCCCCGATGTAGACGAGCACCTGTGTGACGCCGACAAACTCGGCACCCAGCAGGATGAAGATCCCGGCCGCGCCGGCCAGCACGATCACGAGGTAGAGGGCGGCGTGGACGACGTTGCGGGTGGTGACCATGCGCAGGGCGGCCACCACCATCACGACGGACAGGATCCCGAACGCGATGTTCTGGGCGACGACGGTGTCGCCGCTCGTCAGCGAGTCGAAGCCCTCGAGTGCGGCCGGCACGTTCATCGCGGCACCTCGAGCTTCTTGGCCTCGCTGCCGGCCTCGTAGTCCGTAAATTCGGGCACCGTCTCCATCCACTGCCCCAGCAGGTTCTTGTCGTGTAGCAGGTCGGCGATCTTGGGCTCCGAGTACTCGAACTCCGGTGTCCAGAACAGAGCCTCGAACGGGCACACCTCGACGCAGATGCCGCAGTACATGCAGAGCGCGTAGTCGATGTCGAAGCGGTCGAGGGCGTTCTTCTTGCGGGGCTTGCCGCCGGGCCGCCGCGGAGGCGCCAGGTACTTGTGGCCCTCGATGTAGATGCACCAGTCGGGGCACTCGCGGACACACAGCATGCACGAGGTGCAGTTCTCCTCGTGGAGGGCGATGACGCCACGAGCCCGGGGCGTTGGCGCCTCCTTGACCTTCGGATACTGGACGGTGTGGGAGCCCTTGGTGAGGGTGCGCAGCATCGTCTTCATCGTGACGCCGAGGCCCTTGATGAGGCCGGGGACCTTGGGGTTAGGCATCAGAACACCACCTTCAGCACGCCGGTTACGACGATGTTGACGAGCGACAACGGGATGAGCACCTTCCAGGCCAGCGTCTGGAGCTGGTCCTCGCGGAACCGGGGGTAGGTGAACCGGAACCAGAAGATGAGGAAGGCGACCAGGATCACCTTGCCCATCAGGACCATCGGACCGATGACGTTGAACAGATTGTCGGTCGGGTCGAGCCCCGGCACGTACCAGCCGCCGAGGAACAGCGTTGCCGCCAGGGCCGAGAAGATGCCGGCCGTGGCGAACTCGCCGATGAAGAACATCAGGAACCGCATGCCGGAGTACTCGGTGAGGTAGCCGGTCACGAGCTCGGACTCGGCGACCGGCATGTCGAACGGCGGCTGGGTGAGTTCAGCCTGGACGGCGACCAGGAAGATCGCGAACCCCAGGAACTGCGTGATGATGAAGGGGCTGCCGATGCCTCCGAAACCGAAGATCTCGCCCTGGGCCTGCGCCATCACGATGCCCTGCATGTTGAGGGTGCCGGCCTGGATGACGACGCCCATGACCGCCAGCACCAGCGGCAACTCGTAGGCGATGAGCTGGCCGGTAGCCCGAAGGGCACCCAGCAGCGAGTACTTGGAGGCCGACGCCCAGCCGGCCATGAGGATCCCGATCACCGAGATCGACGAGACCGCCAGGGCCAGGAAGATGCCGGTGTCGACGTCGATGAACACCAGGTCCGGTCCGCCGGGGATGACGAGCACCAGCAGGAACGTGGAGACCAGCACCACGAACGGTGCCGCCTTGAACACGACCCGGTCGGCCTTGGCGGGGACGATGTCCTCCTTCTGGAGGAACTTGCCGACCTCGGCGAGGAGTTGCAGCGAGCCGTAGGGGCCAGCCTCCATGGGACCGAGGCGGCTCTGCATGAAACTCATCATCTTGAACAGGAACAGGTAGACGAGCGTCCCGGCGGGGAGCAGTACGGCCACCAGGCCGACGACCGCCCGAATCGAGGTCTGCTGCCAGTAGGCCAGCTCGGCGGCGAGGGTGAGGGTGCTCATGCGGGCAACCCATCCATGGACAGGCGAGACGTGCTCATCGGTCGATGTCGCCGAGGATGAAGTAGAGGCTGGCGAGGATCGAGATCACGTCGGGGACGTAGACCCCCTCGAGCAGCCACGGCGTGATCGAGACGTTGTTGAACGACGCCGAGCGGATCTTCACCCGGTACGGCACCAGCTCGCCCTTGGAGACGATGTAGTAGCCCATGACGCCGAGCGGGTTCTCGGTCTCGACGTAGGCCTCGCCGGCAGGCACCTTGATGATGCGGGGCACCTTGGCCATGACCGGACCGGAGGGAATGCCCTCGAGGCACTGCTCGACGATGGTGCAGGCCTCGCGTACCTCCTGGAGGCGCACCCAGTAGCGGGCGAACGAGTCGCCGTCGGGGTGGGTCCAGACCTTCCAGTCCAGTTCACGGTGGACGAGGCCCATCTCGCTGTCGCGCCGCAGGTCCCAGTCGACCCCGCTGGCACGGATGTTGGCACCGGACATGCCGTACGACAGCCCGACGTCGGCGGGGATCACCCCGATGCCCCGGGTCCGGGCCTGGAAGATCTCGTTGCCGGCGACGAGGTCCTCCATCTCGTCGCAGAAGGTCCGGATGCGGTCGAGGACACCCAGGGTCTCGACGATCCAGCCCTTGGGGAGGTCGTCCTTGAGGCCGCCGATGCGATCGAAGTTGGGGTGGAAGCGGCCGCCGGTGACAGCCTCGATCTGGTTCAGCACGAACTCGCGGTCGCGGAAGGCGAAGAAGACCGGCGTGATGGCCCCCAGTTGGACGCCCATGTCGCCGAGGAACAGCACGACGTTGGCGATGCGGGAGAGTTCGAACAGGGCGGTGCGGATCCATTGGGCACGGGGCGGGGCCTCGACCTCCATGAGCCGCTCTGCGGCCAGGATGAACGGGACCTCGTTGGCGAAGCTGCCCAGCCAGTCGATGCGGTTGACCAACGTGGTGACCTGCGGATAGGTGCGGACCTCGACCAGCTTCTCGTAGCCGCGGTGCATGTAGCCCATGACCGGCTCGGCGGCAATCACCCGCTCGCCGTCGAGGCGGACGATGATGCGCAGGGTGCCGTGGGTGGCCGGATGCTGCGGGCCGATGTTGAGGGTCATGCCCTCGGTCTCGAGTTCGACGTTCACGCGGGCGTCGGCGGCCTGGCCGGCGATGTAGGCGAGCTGCTGGGCGTCGGTCGTGGCGGTCATGCGTCGTCGCCCTCGCCATCATCCGCCGAATCGTCGTCACCCGGCATGAGTTCGACGTCGACGATGCCCGGCCACGGCTTGATGCGCCTGGCCAGCAGCGGGTAGTCCTTGCGCAGCGGGTTCCCCTCGAAGGCGCCGGGCAGGTACAGGTGCACCTGGTTCGGGTGGCCTCGGAAGTCGACGCCGAACATCTCCCAGGCCTCCCGCTCGTGCCAGTTGGCACCCGCGTAGGCGGGGATCCACGAGTCGACCTCGGGCCGGTCGCCCGGAAGGTCGGCCTTGACGGTGACGCCGAGGCCGGTCGTCGGGTTGTGCACGCGGGCCAGCAACTGGAACCGGGCCTCTCCGCCGGTGGTGCCCCACTCCATTGGCCCCGGGTCGTTCGCCTCGGGACCATCGACCTGGGAGTCCATGTCGCGCCCGAAGGGCGAGGGCTGCCAGTCGATGGCCGAGAGGAAGTTGAAGTACGACATGCCGCAGCGATCGCGCAGGGCGACGCCGGCAGCCAGCCACGAGTCGGCAGCCACCCGCACCCAGACGTCGACGCCGGGCTGCACCTCGCTGGCGACAAGTCCGTCGCCGAGGGCCTCGGCCAGCGTGGCCACGAGGGCGTCACGCGCCTCGTCGGCGGGTCCGGCCTCGGCGACCGTGTCCACGGTGTCCTCAGGAGACGACAATGGGGTCTCCATTCCAACGTTCGCCCATGTCCTCGGACCGGATGCGCTCCTGGAGCAACACGATGCCCTCGAGCAGTGCCTCGGGGCGTGGTGGGCAGCCGGGCACGTACACGTCCACGGGGATGATCTGGTCGACCCCCTTGGTGACCGAGTAGGAGTCCCAGTAGGGGCCGCCACAGTTGGCGCACGAGCCCATCGAGATCACGTACTTGGGGTCGGGCATCTGCTCATAGAGGCGCTTCACCGCCGGTGCCATCTTGTCGGTGACGGTGCCGGAGACGACGACGAGGTCGGCCTGGCGGGGCGACGCCGGGAACGGGATCACGCCGAGGCGCATCACGTCGTAGCGGGGTGAGCCGAAGGCGGCTCCCATCTCGATGGCGCAGCAGGCGAGGCCCCACTGGTACACCCAGAGTGAGTACTTGCGGCTGATGTTGAGCAGAGCGGTGAGTGGCTTCGGCAGCTTGCCGTTCTCGACGAGTCCCATGGTCAGTTCGTTGCCTCGTCCCTCAGATCCAACGCAGCAGTCGCTTGCGCCAGGCGTAGAAGAGGCCCAGGGCGAGGATGAAGATGAAGATTGCCATCTCGACGAGGCCGAACACGCCGTAGGCCTCGAGCCGGGCGGCCCACGGGAAGATGAACACGGCCTCGACGTCGAAGAGCACGAACATGAGGGCGAACACGTAGTAGCGGATGTTCGACTGGCTCCAGCGGTCGCCCTGCGGGTCGACGCCACTCTCGTAGTTCATGACCTTCTGCTCGGTCTCCCGCTTGGGACGGAGCAGCCTGCCGAGTCCGAGGAAGATGCCGACCAGCAGGACGGCGAGGCCGCCGAACACCACGACGACCAGCCAGCTGCGGAGGAACTCGGACACGAGGGGTGAACCTAACGGATTTCGGGAAAATGGGCGGGCGTGAGGAGCACCGGACGGCGGCGTCGCAGCACTGCAGGGAGGTTAGCGGTCGGCACCGCCTTCACTCTGGGGAGCGGCTGCAATTGAGCAGCGTTGCGGATCATCTCAACCACCCACCAGGACGGGCACGGCGTCCTTGGCCAGGTCGACGAGTGGGCCGGGGACGACGCCCAGGAACAGCACCAGGGAGACCGACACGGCGATGACGATTCGAGGTCCCCACGGGACCGGATCGACGTCGGGAACATCGGACCCGTCGTCGAGGTACATCGCCACGAGGATCCTCAGGTAGACGAAGGCGGCCACGGAGGCAGCCAGCATGGCGACCCCGGCGAGGGCATAGGAGCGGCCCTCGGCTGCGGCGGCGATCACGCCGAACTTGGCGACGAAGCCGGCGGTGAACGGCACACCGGCCTGTCCCAGCAACAGCACGGCGAAGGCGCCGGCCAGCCAGGGGCGGCTGGCGCCGAGGCCCCGGTAGGCGTCGAGGCCGTGGCGGTCGTCCCCGGCACCACCGACGACGGTGACCACGGCGAAGCTGCCGCAGGCCAGCAGCGTGTAGGCGCCGAGGTAGGCGAGCACGGCGGCCGTGCCCCGATCGGAGGAGGCCTGCACGCCGACCAGCAGGAACCCGGCGTGGGCGATCGACGAGTACGCCAGCATCCGCTTGACATCGGTCTGCACGACGGCAACGACCGAGCCGCCCAGCACGGTGAGGATGGCGAGGCCCCACACGGCGGGCCTCCACTCCCCCGACCATGACCCGAACGTCAGGACGAAGACCCGCAGCAGGGCGGCGAACCCGGCGGCCTTGACGCCGGCGGCCATCCAGGCCACCACCGGGGTCGGGGCTCCCTGATAGACGTCGGGGGCCCAGGCATGGAATGGAACGGCGGCGACCTTGAAGCCCAGGCCCACGAGCAGCAGGCCGAAGCCGGCCAACAACATGCCGTCCTCGAGCAGGACGGAGGTCGACAGGTAGTCGGCGATCCGGGCGAGGCCCGTGGACCCGGTGGCGCCGTACACCAGGGCGATCCCGTAGAGGAAGAACGCCGAGGCGAACGCCCCCAGTACGAAGTACTTGAGAGCCGCCTCCTGCGACTGGATGCGGCGCAGGTGCAGGGCGGCCATGACGTAGACGGCGATCGACAGCAGTTCGAGGCCGAGGAACAGCACGATCAGGTCGTTGGCCGAGGCCATGACCACGCCGCCTGCGGCCGAAAGCAGCAGCAGCACGTAGAGCTCGACGCCCGGCAGGTCCTCGCGGGTGAGGTAGGCCCGGGAGAGCAGCGCCGTGGCGACCACGGCGACGGCGAGCAGGGCGGTCACGAAAAGTGTTGAACCGTCGATCCCTACGGCGCCGGCCAGGAACGAACGGGCGCCTTCGTCCTGCACCTCACTCCAGAGCGGGACGACCGACACCAGCACGGCCAGGCCGGCCACGACCGTCCAGGTGGCCGGCAGCCACTCGGGCAGCCGCCGCACCAGTGAGGCAACGGTCAAGAGCAGCACGGCCGCACCGGCGAGGATCAGCAGCGGGACGAGTGCCCACCAGAGCACCTCGGGCGTGGACACGGTTCCGGCCTGGGCGAGCATCAGTGGCCCTCTTCCGAGTCCGCGGCGCCCTCAGGAGACACGCCGCTGCCCATTTGGCTGGTCGGCTCGTGGAAGCCGTCGACGTGGCGTTCGATGTGCTCGACGAGGGCGTCCACCGCCGGCTCCATGCGCTCGATGACCGGCTTCGGATAGATGCCGAGCACCACGATGAGCGCCAACAACGGGGCGAGGACCAGGCCCTCACGTAGTCGCAGGTCGGGCACGTCGGCGTTGTCGCCCTCGGCGGGGCCGTGGAACACCCGCTGATAGGCCCACAGCAGGTAGAGGGAGGCCAGCACCACTCCGCCGGTGGCCACCACGGCGTACCAGCGGTGGGCATTGAAGGTTCCGACCAGCACGAGGAACTCGCCGACGAAGCCGTTCAGGCCGGGCAGCCCGATCGACGACAGCATCACGACGGTGAAGACGCCCGCCAGGAGCGGAGCCGACTTCTGGAGGCCGCCCAACTCGGCGATCTGGCGCGTGTGGCGCCGTTCGTAGATCATCCCGACCAGCAGGAACAGGGCGCCGGTCGAGATGCCGTGGTTGACCATCTGGAGCAGGCCGCCCTCGATGCCTTCTGTGTTGAGGGCGAACGTGCCCAGGATGATGAAACCGAGGTGCGCCACCGACGAGTAGGCGACCAGGCGCTTGAGGTCCTTCTGCATGGTGGCGACGACCGCCCCGTAGACGATGCCGACCACGCCGAGCACGAGGAACACCGGGGCGAAGTGGTGGGTGGCCTCCGGGAACAGGTACAGGCCGAAGCGCAGGAACCCGTAGGTGCCCAGCTTCAGGAGCACGCCGGCGAGGATCACCGAACCGGCCGTGGGCGCCTCGGTGTGGGCATCGGGCAGCCAGGTGTGCAGCGGGAAGATCGGCACCTTCACGGCGAAGGCGAGTGCGAACGTGAGGAACACCCAGCGGGCGGTCTCGACGCCGAGGCTCTGCGCCTCGGCGATGGCGACCAGGTCGAATGTGACCGCCCCGCCGGTGGCATCGGCGTGCAGGAACGCCAAGGACAGGATGCCGACGAGCATCAGCGCCGAACCGGCCATCGTGAACAGGAAAAACTTGGTGGCGGCATAGGTGCGGTTGTCGTGCCCCCAGCGGCCGATGAGGAAGTACATCGGCACGAGCACGGCCTCGAAGCACAGGAAGAACACGACCAGGTCGAGGCTGGCGAACACGCCCATGACGCCGCCCTCGAGGACCAGCAGCCAGGCGTAGTAGGCGCGGCCGTCGTGTTCCGGGTCGGTGGCCAGGATGGCGATCGGGAACAGGATCCCCGTCAGGACGACGAGGAACAGCGAGATTCCGTCGACTCCGAACAGCCACGACACACCGAGGTCTCCGAGCCAGACGTGGCGGCTGGCGAACTGGAAGCCGTCGACTCCGGTGTCGAAGGCGAACAACAGCCACAGCGAGAGCGCTCCGGTCGCCATCGTGGCGAGCACGGCCACCAGTTTCAACAATTCCGGGCGGCGGCGGGGCACGATGATGACCAGCAGGGCACCGAGCAGCGGCACGACGATCAGCGCCGGGAGCACCGGAAAGGTGGGCGAGGCGGAGGCGAGCACGGCAGTCACCAGCTGGCCCTCGAGAGGAACCACAGCAGCAGGGCCACCGCACCGATGGCGGCACCGGCGGCATAGGTGCGCACCAGGCCGTTCTGGAACCGCCGCAGCACGCCGGCCAGGTGACGGACCAACGAGCCGACCCCGTTGACGGCTCCGTCGACGACGCGCTCGTCGAAGGTGGTGGTGGCCTCGAAGCCTGCGCGGCCGGGACCGCCCATGAAGTCGCCCACCTTCCGGTCGATGGCCCAGGCATCTGCCAGCAGCGGCTGTTCGAAGACCCGGTGGTCGATGCGGCGGCGCTCGTAGGCGGCGACGGCGACGGCGATTCCGACGAGGCCGCCGGCGACGGCAACGGCGGCCAGCACCCAGAGCATCCCCGCACCGAGGCCGAGGTGGACCTCGTTGCCGAACAGCGAGGGCTCGAGCCACTGCTCGAGGAACTTGAGCGACGGTGCGAACGGGAGCTGCATGAGCCCGCCAACGACCGACAGGATCGCCAGGACGACCAACGGAAGGGTCATCGTCCACGGCGACTCGTGCGGATGGTGGCCAGCACGTGCGGCCACAGCCTCGGGCAGGTGATCGGTGATGTCGTCGGTGTCGGGTGCGGCGTCGAGGGCGAGTGAGGGAACCCCGTCACGTTCCCCTTCGGCGGCGACGACGACAGCCTGGTCGGCGGCAGCGACGGCACGCGACGACCTCGCGACGGCCAGTGACTCCTCGGCTGACCCGACCGCTGTGTCTGCGGCGACCACGGCGTCCTCGGCGGCGAGCACCGCCTCGGCGAGCGCCTCGGGGTCGGCTGCCTCGTCCGTCGATCCCCCGGACGTCGCAGTGCGGGCGGCCTCGATGGCCGAGGCATGTGTGGTCTCGGCCCCGGTACGGGCGGCGACCGCTGCCTCGAGGCCGGCGCGAGCCTCATCGACCGCTGCCGCCGCCGCCTCAAGGTCGGCTGCGACACTGGCGAGACGGGCGTCCCATGCGGCGTCGACCTCGTCGGGGCGGGCGTCGGCGTAGCGGTGGCGGCCGAAGAAGGTGAGCACCACCTGGCGGGTCATGTAGAAGGCGGTCAGGACGGCGGTCACGAGGCCGACCGCCCACAGGGCGGGGCTCTCGTTCCAGGCATACGCCAGGATCTCGTCCTTCGACCAGAAACCGGCGAACGGCGGCACGCCGGCGATGGCCAACCAGCCGATGATGAACGTGGAGGCGGTGACCGGCATCCACTTCCTGAGGCCGCCGTAGTGGCGCAGGTCCTGGTCGCCGTCCATGCCGTGGATGACCGAGCCCGAGCCGAGGAACAGCAGCGCCTTGAAGAAGGCGTGGGTGACCATGTGGAAGATGGCCGGCACGTAGGCACCGCAGCCCACGGCCAGGAACATGTAGCCGAGCTGGCTGACGGTCGAGTACGCCAACACCTTCTTGATGTCGGTCTGCGCCATGGCGATGGTCGCAGCGAACAGCGCCGTGCCCACCCCCACCCAGGCGATGAGCGAGGGGACCCAGGCCGCGGCGTCGGCGATGATCGGGTTGACGCGGGTCAGAAGGTAGATGCCCGAGGTCACCATCGTGGCGGCGTGGATCAGGGCCGAAACCGGCGTGGGGCCGGCCATGGCATCAGGCAGCCACAGGTACAGCGGGAACTGCGCCGACTTGCCGATCGCCCCGACGAAGAGCATCACGGCGATGAAGGTGGCCGTCGACTCGGCGACCTGTCCAGCATCGGTTGCGTCGAGTACCTCGACATACGAGAGCGACCCGAACGTGAAGAACGTCAGGCACATGGCGACGATGACACCCCAGTCGCCGATGCGGTTCGTGACGAAGGCCTTCTTCCCGGCGGAGGCGTTGGCCGGGTCGGTGAACCAGAAGGAGATGAGCAGGTACGAACACGCCCCGACGCCCTCCCAACCGAGGAACGTGAACAGCATGTTGTCGGCCAGGACGAGGACGAGCATCGAGAAGGCGAACAGGTTCAGGTAGGTGAAGAAACGGCCGAAGCCGGCGTCGCCGTGCATGTACCCGATCGAGTACAGGTGGATGAGGGCACCGACCCCGGTGATGAAGAGGCACATCGTCAGCGACAGCGGATCGGCGAGGAAACCGACGTCCACGGAGAGGTCGCCGGCCGGCACCCAGGAGAACAGGGTGGTGACCGAGCGGCGGTGGTGCTCGTCACGCGACAACAGGTCGACGACCACGCCGATCGTGGCGGCGAACGACCCGAACATGGCGACGGTCGCCACCCAGCCGGCGTTCGGCTCGCCGAGGCGGCGGCCAGCCACCAGCAGCACGGCGAACCCGACCAGCGGGAACGCGGGGATCAGCCAGACCAGGTCGAGCACGGTCTAGCCCCTCGGCTTCGATGGAAGGCGCAGCATGCCCTAGCCCCTCAGTACCGAGAGGTCGTCGGCGGTCGCCCCGACGCGTCGACGCATGATCGCCACGACGATCCCCAGGCCGACAACGACCTCGGCAGCGGCCACCACCAGCACGAAGAACACCGACACCTGTCCGCTCAGGTCGCCCAACGCGTCGCCGAGGCTCACGAACGTGAGGTTCACGGCGTTGAGCATCAGTTCGACGCACATGAACATCACGAGCGGGTTGCGACGGACCAGCAGGCCGACGGCGCCCAACGTGAACAGGACGGCCCCCAACGTCAGGTACCAGGCGACGGTGACCTCCATCAGGCGTCACCCCCCTGTCCGGCTTCCCCGGCTTCACCATCCGGGCCGGTGGACTCCGGCGACTCGGGCTTCGACGCCACGGCCTCTGCCGGTAGGGGCTGGAGTGGGCCTCGGAGGCGACGGACCAGCACGACGGCGCCGACCACGGCGACCGTGAGCAGCAGGGCGGTGAGTTCGACGGCGAAGACGTGGTCGGTGAACAGCACCTCGCCCAGGCGCTTGGCATTGTCACCGGCGTCGCCCAGCGGTGCGTTGGCCGTCGGCGCACCGGTCGGTCCACCGACCGCCACGAGTAGGGCCGTGAGGGTCGTTCCCAGGATCCCGGCGCCGATCACGACGGCGAGCGGCCGCTGTCCGGCGATGGGCTCGACGTCGAGGTCATCGACCCGGTCGACACCGAGCAGCATGATCACGAACAGGAACAGGATGACGATGGCGCCCGCGTAGACGATCACCTGGACGGCGGCGAGGAAGGTGGCCTCCAGCAGCAGGAACAGCACGGCCACGCCGAAGACGGACTGGACGAGGAAGAGGGCGGCGTGCACCGGATTGCGGGCCAGGAGCACTCCGAAGGCGCCCGACAGCACCATCACGGCGCAGACGGTGAAGACGGCAGCGTCCATCAGACGTCGCCTACCTCGTCGGCCCCGTCCTCGTCGGCCCCTCCACCCGACTGGCCCCGCTCCGGGGCGCGGATTCCGTAGCCGAGTTCACCCGACCAGGCGACCCGTCCGGCGTAGGCGGCAGAACCCGAAGACGACGTGGCACGCATCCAGCCCGAAGTGCCGGCATCCTCGCCCTCGCGCCAGTCCTCCCACGGCAGTTGCTGTGGCCGACCCGTCTCGCCGTCCACGAGGAGTTCGTCCTTGGTGTAGATGGCATCGGGCCGATTGGTGAACGAGAACTCGAAGAGCTTCGACTCGGTGATGGCCTCGGTCGGACAGGCCTCGACGCAGAGGTCGCAGTGAATGCACCGCAGGTAGTTGATCTCGAAGACGAAGCCGAAGCGCTCCCCCGGCGACACCGGGTCGTCGGGCGGGTTGTCGGCACCGCGTACGTAGATGCAGTCGGCGGGGCACACGCCCGCGCAGAGTTCGCAGCCGATGCACTTCTCCATGCCGTCCTCGTAGCGGTTGAGGACGTGGCGGCCATGGAGGCGCTCGGGCTTGTCGCGCTTCTGCTCGGGGTACGGGATGGTGACCCGCTTCTCCCAGAGCTTGCGGAACGTGACGGCGAAGCCGCGGAAGTAGCCCATCAGGCACCATCCCCGGCGTCGAGCACCTCGTCGGACTCGAACTCGAGGGCGAGCCTCTCGGCACGGGCCTTGCGGACGGCGCCACCCAGCATGGCGGCGCCCGCCCACAGCACGGCAACGCTGGCGAACACGACGACCAGTGGCGACCAACCCCGGTCGCGGCCCACGTTGAGCGTCGCGAGCAGGAGGAACCAGCCGAGTGCCAGCGGGATCAGGACCTTCCAGCCCAGGTCCATGAGCTGGTCGTACCGGATCCGCGGCAGGGTCGCCCGCAGCCACACGAAGGTGAAGAGGAAGGCCAGGACCTTGAGGGAGAACCACAGGGTCGGCCAGACCCAGGCGACCTGCTCCACGAGGATCGGACCGTCGGGGCCACCCAGAAAGAGGGTGACGGCGATCGCCGACATGGTGATCACGTTCATGAACTCGGCGAGGAAGAACAGGGCGAACCGGATCGAGCTGTACTCGGTGTGGAACCCGCCGACCAGTTCCTGTTCGGCCTCGACCAGGTCGAACGGCGGCCGGTTCAACTCGGCGGTGCCGGCCACGAGGAAGACGAGGAACGGGACGACGCCGGTGGTGACGACGTTCCAGTTCCAGCCGGACTGGCTGGACACGATCTCGTGGGTCGACAGGGAGCCACCGGTCAGGAAGACAGTGGCGATGGCGAGGCCCAGCGCCGCCTCGTAGCTGATCATCTGGGCCGACGCCCGGACCGAGCCGAGCAGCGGGTACTTCGAGCCCGACGACCAGCCGGCCAGCATCACGCCGTAGACGGCGACCGAGGAGAGGGCGAGGAACAACAGGATGCCCATCGGCGGATCGGCGACCTGGAGGAACGTGCGGTGCCCGAACAAGCCCACGGTTCCGTCTCCGGTGCGGAAGTCACCGCCCACCGGCACGATGGCGAACACGAGGAAGGCCGGCACCAGCGACAGGTACGGCGCCAACTTGAACACCGGGCGGTCGGCATTCTCCGGGATCAGGTCCTCCTTGAAGAACAACTTGATGCCGTCGGCGAGCGTCTGGAGGATGCCCCATGGGCCGGCGACGTCCGGGCCGATGCGGTTCTGCATGTCGCTGATGAGCTTCCGCTCGAACCAGACCATCAGCATCACCGACACCATCAGCAGGACGAACGACACGACTACCTTGAGCAGGACGATCAGGACGATCTCGAGGCCGACGGGGCCGAGGAGGAGCGGATCGGCGGCGATGACCATCAGACCGGTACCACCGTCAGGTCGATCACCGCAGCGGCGGCGTCGATGAGGTCGCCGGCGGACACACCCTGCTGGTTGAACAGCACGTGGGCGGTGCCCTTGGCGACCCGGGCATCGGGGCCGACGACGACGCTGGCATTGCCCTTCGGGCCCCGGACCTCGATGCTGCCCCCCTCCGGCACCCCGAGCGAGGCGAAGTCGGTGGGCTCGAAGGCAAGTCGGGTCACGGGCGCGAGGCCGGCCAACGATGGGCTGTGGGCGGTGAGCACGCCACGGTCGTACATCGAGCGGGTGACGACCAGGCGGAAGGAGTTCTTGTCGTGGCTGGGCACCTCGAGGGGTGCCGGCCGGGCCAGCGCCGGGCCTCCCCGGACGAGAATGCCCTCCCGGGTCGCTTCGGCCAGCGCCTCGGGATCGATGTGGGCATGGATCGGCGACACGGTGGCGAGTTCGGCCCAGACGTCGTCGGGGGAGGCGATTCCGAGGTCGGTCCCCAACCGCCGAGCCAGGTCGACGGCGATCATCCAGTCGGGGCGGGCGGTTCCCGGCGAGGTCACCTTGCGGGCCACGACGCTCACCCTGCCCTCGAGGTTGGTGACCGTGCCGTCGGTCTCGGTCGGGGCGGTGGCCGGCAGGACGACGTCGGCGGTGGCCACGGTCGAGGTGGCGAACAGGTCGAGGGCGATGACCGTGCCTGCCCCTTCGAGCCCGCGGCGGGCCAGGTCGTTGTCAGGGACGTCGACCAGGACGTCGGCGCCAAGCAGGACCAGGACGTCGACAGCACCGTCTGCAGCGGCCTGCAGGGTGGCGAACGCATCCCGACCCCGTGTGGTCGGGCTGGTCGGCCAGGCATCGGTGAACCGGGAGCGGCCCTCGTCGAGGCCGACCCGGCCGGGGAGGAGCCCCGGGGCAAGTCCGAAGTCGAGGGCACCGTGGACGTTGCCGCGTCGCAGCATCGACAGGAAGCGGACATCGGCGATCCGGTCGTGCAGGATGAGCGAGGCATCCATGATCGTGCCGGGTGCCTCGGCCAACGACTGTCGGCCCACGAGCACCGTGACCGGCCGGCTCTGCCCGAACGTCGCCCCGGAGATGAGCGCTCCGACCGCCTGTGCCTCCTCGATCTCCACGCTGCCGATGGGTGCGGTACCGCCCTCTCCGAACATGGCTCGGACGACTTCGGCGGCCTCTCCGGGACGTACCCGCAACGAGTGGGTGGCGAACGGCGTGAGGCCCGTGGACCGGGGTGACAGTTCGACCAGCGTGGCGCCGTCGTGGACGACCGCGTGGCGCAGCCGGAGGTAGAGGGCACCCAGCTCCTCCTTGGGGTCGGGTCCGAGCAGCACGATGACGCCACCGGGGGTGCAGGCCTCGTCGATGGTCGCCCGGGGCAGGCCGAGGACGAACTCGGCGGGCAGCCCGTCGCCCAGCTGGGCGTCGACGTGGTCGGTGCCCAGCACGCCCTTGGCGAACTTGGCCCAGGCGTACTGCGACTCGTTGGTGAGGCGCGCCCCACCCAGGACGGCGATCCGGTCGGGGTCGGCGTCGGACAGTGCCGCGGCGGCGGCAGAGAGCGCATCACCCCAGCCGGCCGGGACCAGGTCGCCGGCGTCGTCGCGAAGCAGCGGTGTCCGGAGGCGGTCCTCGTGGTCATAGGCCTCGAAGACGAACCGCTCCTTGTCGGAGAGCCATCCCCAGTTGACGGCGTCGGCGTCGACCCCCTGGAAGCGCAGCACGCGGTCGCGCGAGGACTGCACCGAGATGCGGCTCCCGACGCTGTCGACCACGCTCGTGGACTCGACCTCCTCGAGGTCCCAGGGCCGGGCCTTGAACCGGTAGGGCGCTGCCGTCAGTGCGCCGACCGGGCAGACCTGCACGGTGTTGCCGCTGAAGTAGGAACTGAAGGGCTCGTCGGGGAAGGTGTTGACCTCGGTGTTCGAGCCCCGCCCCTGGAAGTGGATCAGGGCGTCGCCGGCAACTTCGGCGGCGAAGCGGGTGCAGCGGTCGCAGAGGATGCAGCGCTCCCGGTCGAGGAAGACGTTGTCGTTGACCGGGATGGGCTTCTCGAAGTGGCGCTTCTCCTCGACGAACCGGCTCTCGCCCGGTCCGAAAGCCATCGTCTGGTCCTGGAGCGGGCACTCGCCGCCCTTGTCGCAGACGGGGCAGTCGAGCGGGTGGTTGACGAGCAGGAACTCGAGGACGCCGTCCTGGGCCTTGCGGGTGCGTTCGGATTCGGTGTCGACCTGCATGCCGGGGGCGCACTCGAGCATGCACGAGGCCTGCAAGGCCGGACCCCGTCCGGTGTCGACCTCGACGAGGCACGCCCGGCACATCCCGACCGGCTGCATCCGCGGATGGTGGCAGAAGCGCGGGATGTAGGTACCGGTGCGTTCGCAGACGTCGATCAGCAACTCCCCCGGGTTCGCCGCGACGGTCCGGCCATCGACGGTGATCTCCACGGTCTGCCCGTCGTCGCTCATGCCGGGGCCCCCTCGGCGACCGGAGCCGCCTGGACGGACAGGCTGTCACGGCGCGTGATCCTGGCCTCGAACTCGGAACGGAAGCGGCGCAGCGCCGACGTGATCGGCGCCACCGATGACGGGCCCAGTGGGCAGATGGTGGTCTGCCGGGGTGGGAACGGCACGGCGTCGAGGCCCTCGGACCCATGTGCGGCGACGGGGTACGGGCCGGGGCTGATGTTCTCACCGATATCGAGCAGCAGGTCGAGGTCGGCCGGCCGTCCGTGGCCGTCGAGGATGCGCTCGAGGATCTTCTCCTCCCAACTGGTGCCCTCCCGACAGGGCGAGCACTTGCCGCACGACTCGCGGGCGAAGAACCGCACGACCCGCAGGCAGGCCTTCACGATGTCGGTGGTGTGGTCCATGACGACCATCGCCCCGGAGCCGAGCATCGACCCGGCGGCACCGACGTCACGGGCCTCGAGGGGCAGGTCGAGCTGTTCTTCGAAGAACCACGGCGCCGACGCTCCTCCGGGGATGAACGCCTTGAGGTCGTTGCCGTCCCGGATGCCGCGGCAGAAGTTGTCGCCGTAGAAGAGGTCGCGGAACGTGGTGACGCCCTGCTCGACCTCGTACACGCCCGGCCTCACGACATGGCCCGAGATGGCGAAGAGGCGGGTGCCGGGCGATGCCTCGGAGCCGTAGCCCTTGTAGGCGGCGGCGCCGTGTTCAAGGATCCACGGCAGGTTGGCGAGGGTCTCGACGTTATTGACGATCGTGGGCTTGCCATACAGGCCGATGGCGGCCGGGAAGTACGGCGGCTTGAGGCGGGGCATCCCCCGGTTGCCTTCGAGGCTCTCGATGAGAGCCGTCTCCTCGCCGACGATGTAGGCGCCGGCGCCCCAGTGGAGGGTGATGTCCACGGAGAAGTCGGTGTCGCAGACGTTGCGCCCGACGTAGCCGGCTGCGTAGGCGTCGTTGAGTGCTGTAGCCAGCCGCTCCTGGGCGAGTGCCATCTCGCCGCGCACGTAGAGGAAGCACTGCGACAGGCCGAGGGCGTAGCAGGCAATGAGGCAGCCCTCGATGAGTTGGTGCGGATCGCGTTCCATGAGGAGTCGGTCCTTGTAGGTGCCGGGCTCGCTCTCGTCGCCGTTGACGACGAGGTAGCGGGGCCACACGCCCTCGGGGCAGAACCCCCACTTGACGCCGGCGGGGAAGCCGGCGCCACCGCGGCCCAGCAGGGTGGCCTCGCGGACCTCAGCATGCACGTCGTCCGGAGCCCGGCCGAGTGCGGACTTCAGGCCGACATAGGCGCCTGTGGCGAGGGCGCGGTCGAGGGTGTAGGAGTCCTCGTACGGGAAGCGACTGGTGAGCAACTTCGGCCCCTCGTTGGCGACGAAGCCTGCCGCGTGCGGCACGTAGTCCATCCCGGCCGGGTGCACGGTCGTCGGCTCAGCCATCGGAGTCTCCTGCCGTGGCGGGTGCAGGCCGCAGCCACACGGGTGCCTCGCCGGCCTCCTCGGGGGGCACGACTCCGGCACGGCGGTCGTCCGGGACGTGCTGGCGGAGGCGGCCGAGGGTGCCGTGTGCCGGCACGTGCCCGTCGTCGCCCTGTGCGCCCCGTGCCAGCGGGCTGCGGCCGGAGCGCAGGTCGTCGACGACGGCGTCGAAGGTGTCGGGGTCCGCCCGGTGGAAGTAGCGGTAGTTGACGGTGAAGCACGGTGCCTCGGTGCAGGCGGCGACGCACTCGACGTCCTCGACGGTGAACATCCCGTCGTCGGTGGTGCCCCCGGCGTGGACGCCCAGGGACTCCTCGACGTGGTGCAGCAACTCTTCACCACCGAGCAGTTGGCAGGAGATGTTGGTGCACACGTTGACGACGTAGCGGCCGACCGGGTGGAACTTGAACATCTCGTAGAACGAGCCTGTTCCGAGGATCTCGGCGGGCGTGGCGCCGGTGAGTTCGGCGATCTCGACCATGGCGTCGCGGGTTACCCAACCCTCCTGCTCCTGCGCAAGGTGCAGAAGCGGGATGATGGCCGACCTGGGGCGCGGGTAGTTGGCGATGACCTCCGCCGCCGTTCGGGCATTGGCCTCCGTGAAGTACGTCATCAGCGGTCCACCTCGCCCATGATCGGGTCGACCGATGAGATGACGGCGACGGCGTCGGCGACGAGGCGGCCGTGCATGAGGTGGGGCAGCGTCTGGAGGTTGGCAAAGCTCGGGCCGCGGATGTGCATGCGGTACGGCTTCGGTCCGCCGTCGGACACGAGGTAGCAGCCCAACTCGCCTCGAGGCGACTCCACCGCTGCGTAGACCTCGCCCTCGGGGACGTGGAAGCCCTCGGTGAAGATCTTGAAGTGGTGGATCAGCGCCTCCATCGACTCGTCGATGCGGGCGCGCGGAGGCGGGGTGACCTTCTTGTCCTGGGTCCGGTAGTCACCGTCGGGCAGGAGGTCGAGGATCTGTTCGACGATGTGCAGCGACTGCCGGATCTCCTCGAGGCGGACGGCGAAGCGGTCGAAGGCGTCGCCGCACGTGCCGACGACGACGTCGAAGTCGACCCGGTCGTAGGCGAGGTACGGCTCGTCACGGCGCAGGTCCCAGTCATAGCCGGTGGCCCGCAGGATCGGACCGGTCGCCGACAGTGCCAGGGCCTCGGCGGGCGCGAGGACGCCCACGCCCTGGAGGCGGGCACGGAAGATGGGCTGGTCGTTGAGCAGCACCTCGTACTCGTCGAGTCGGGGTGGGATGATGTCGAGCAGGTGCCGGACGTCGTCCTGCCAGCCGTCAGAGAGGTCGGCAGCGACGCCTCCGGGGCGGATGTAGTTGTGGTTCATCCGCAGGCCGGTGACCTTCTCGAAGAAGCGCAGCACCTCCTCCCGTTCTCGCCAGCCGTAGATCATCATCGAGACGGCGCCGAGGTCCATGCCGTTGGTGGCCTGGAAGAGCAGGTGGGAGGCGACCCGGTTGAGCTCGCACATGAGCATCCGGATCCAGGTGGCGCGCTCCGGGACCTCGATGCCGAGAAGTTGCTCGGTCGCCAACGCGAACACCAGTTCCGAGAACAGCGGCGAGGCGTAGTCCATGCGGGTGACGTTGGTGGGGCCCTGGAGGAAGGTGAGGTTCTCGCCCGTCTTCTCCATGCCGGTGTGCAGGTAGCCGATGATCGGCTTCGAACGCAGGACGGTCTCGCCCTCCATCTCGAGCAGCAGCCGGAGCACGCCGTGGGTCGACGGGTGTGCAGGGCCCATGTTGAGGATCATGCGCTCGTCGGCCCGTTCGCCGGTGACCGGATCGCTGGGGTCGAGGACCAGGTCGGCGGCCTCGACCTCGGTCATCCGGAGGACGGCGCTGCCGTCCCGACGCCGAACCCGTTCATCGTCACCGAGGTCGAGCCGTACGGCCGCCACCGTTGCCTCCTCGGCGCTCACCGTCGGTCCGATGCGGACTTGAACTGGACGGGAATGGCACCGATCCCCTCGTCCTTACGCAGTGGATGCCCCACCCAGTCCTCGGGGAGCAGGATCCGGCTGTGGTCGGGGTGGCCCTCGAAGGACACGCCGAAGAGGTCCCAGGCCTCGCGTTCCATCGCCTCGGTGCCGGGAAAGAGGTCAAACAGCGAAGGTACGGTCGGGTCGTCGGCGGGCACCTGGATGCGGAGGCGGACGCGTTCACGGCGGGCATGGTCGAACAGGCCGACCACCACCTCGAAACGCTCGGGCTGGACCCCGCCGGGGAGGCCGCTGCGGCCGGGGTGGGTCAGGTAGTCGACGATGGTGAGGTCGGTGGCGGTGCAGTAGCCCTCGTCGCGCAGGGATTCGACCGTGGCGAGGTAGGCGCCACGGTCGGGGTACAGCACGGCCTGTCCGAACAGAGCCGTCGAGGCGACCGGTGCATCCTCGTGCGCCTCCGTGGCGACGTCGGTCTCGCTCACGGAGCCTCCTCCGGTTCGGGGGCGGGCGGTTCGGGAGCGGGAAAGTCGGCGAGGTCGAAGCCGGCGCCGGCACCGGTCTGCTCACGACGGCTCGTGAGCTCGCCGGTGAGGATCTTGTCGTGCAGGGTGAGGATGGCGTGCATCAGGGTCTCGGGGCCGGGCGGGCAGCCCGGGGCGTAGACGTCGACCGGCACCACCTGGTCGACGCCCTGCACGATGGCATAATTGTTGAACATGCCGCCGCTCGATGCGCAGACGCCCATCGAGATGACCCACTTGGGCTCCATCATCTGGTCATAGATCTGGCGCAGCACCGGGGCCATCTTCTGGGAGACGCGTCCGGCGACGATCATGAGGTCGGCCTGTCGGGGAGAGGCCCGGAAGACCTCCATGCCGTAGCGGGCCAGGTCGTAGTGGGCGGCGCCGGTGGCCATCATCTCGATGGCGCAGCAGGCCAGGCCGAAGGTGGCCGGCCAGCAACTGCGAGCCCGGGACCACTTGACGAGGTCCTCGATGCGGGCGGTGACGAAATTGTGCTCGAGACCCTCGAGGCCTTCGTCGAGGACGCCGGAGATGTCGCCGAGAATCGGGACTCGGGCCATCAGGCGGCGCTCCTGTCCGTCGGACCATCGACCTTGCGGCCCTCGAGGCCGACCTGGCGCACGCCCGGTCGAACCACATCGCTCCCAAGGCGACGGGACGCCGCCTTGCGGACCTCGGCGATCGGACCCCACTCGAGGGCCCCGTTGCCGATGAGGTACACGAACGACTCGAACACGGCGACCGAGAACACCAGCACTGCGACCAGGCCGAAGAGCCCGATATCCCGGTGGGCCACGGCCCACGGATAGAAGAAGATGATCTCGATGTCGAACACGATGAAGATCATCGCCACGAGGTAGAAGCGCACCGGGAACCGCTCTGGCGCCTCCCGGGACGGGATGATCCCGCACTCGTAGGGGGCGAGCTTCCTGTCGTGGGGCCGCCGCGGCGCCAGGAGCCTGGACGCCCCGAAGCTGAGCGCCGCGAAGAGGACGGCGAGGACGAGCAGTGCCATGACCGGCAGGTACTGACCCAACACGTCAGACACCCACCCTGTTGGCGAGGCTCGAGAGGGTGATCACTGAAGTCACCGGATCAGGCCCTTGCTACTTCGAACTCCTTGCGGCGTGCCATGTCTTCCTTGTCCCGGACGTGGAGCCAGTAGCACAGGGCAAGGAAGACCATCAGGGAGCCGACCATGACGAGTGCCGGCCGCAGTCGGACGGACCCGAGGTCGCGGACCATGATGACTGACACGACGGGCTCGGCCTCGTCGACGATCGGACGGGGTGGAGCCTCGCCGGCGATCGTCGGCTGGTAGAGCACCCGCTGGAGTTGGACGACCGAGTAGCGGGTCGGGTGCGTGACGCGGGCCGAGTTGGCGATCCAGTGGGTGATCCGGTCGATCCGGCCGGGATCCTCGCCGAGGCGGGGCTTGCCGCCGGTGGTGTAGACGTCGAGCAACTTGAAGTCTGCGGAACTCACGAATCCGAGGTCGGGGTGAGCCAGGATGTCGGCGACCGCCTGGGCCTGGGAATCGCCGGCCTGGGTGGTGGGCAACAGTCGCCATCCGTTGAGGTCGTCCCAGCCGGCGGCGTCGGCGAGACCAGGGGACACGGTGGCCAGTTCCGAACGGGTCACGGACTCGTTGCGGACCTGGCGGTCGGCCTGCAGGGCAGCGAGGTCGTCGGCGCTGAGGTCGGGGTTGTCGGCGGCGGTGGGAAGAGTGTCGTACTCGGCCGTCGCCCGTGCGTTGCCCGAAAGGACCACCAGTTCGTAGCCGGTGTTCAGCTCGTCGGGGTTCGGCAGCTCCCGTGCCCTGGGAAGGCCGCTGGCGCCGAGGTCGCCCACGTTGATGTCGACCGTCTGCCACGAGGGGCTGTCGCCCTGCCAGCCCTTGCCGTACATCCACCAGGTCGTGCTCATGACGAACATCCACCCGAAGAACGCTGCGAACGCGATCAGGGTGCCGACGCGGATGCCGGAATTGGAGGCGACGAGGAACCAGACCGAGCCCATCAGGACGACAACGCCGGTGAGCACGGCCAGCGTGCCTGCGATGTTCGGGTCCCAGGCGATGCCGGCGAGCGTGGTGGACATGCCCATCACCGGCTCCTCTCGTAGGCCACGACGGCTGCGATCTGTTCAGGCGTCAGGATGCGGCTGTAGATGGCGTCGCCTCCCGTGTCGTAGTCGACGACGTCGGGGTCCACGCGTCCGCCGAAGCCGGGCATCATGCCGGTGCCGCTGCGGGCGTTGCCGAAACCAACCCCCACCTCGGATCCGATGCGGACGAACTCTTCCTGCCTCGCCGCTGTCGGGAAGTGGGCAGCGACGCCTTCGAGGCTCGGGCCGACGTGTCCTTGTGCCGGTTGCCAGCCGGTGAGGATTCCGGACTCGACCAGTTTGGGCCAGTTCTCGATCAGTTCTGCCGTCGTGGCCTCGTCCACTGCGCCGAACGAGGATCCGGGCGTGTGGCAGCGGGCGCACGAGTTGGCGCCCTGGGCGGCCGGGTTGTTGAAGATCAACTCGCCGTAGCGGAGGTAGTCGTCGCTGGTCGGGTCGGATGCCTGTGCCAGCCAGGCCTCGGCGGCGGCTTCGATATCGGTGGCGTCGGTGAGTTCAGCGTCGGCTGCGGTGACGATGGTCCTAGCACCTGCGGCGATGCCGGACTTGATCTGGGCTGTGGCTGTTTCCTGGTCGAGTTGGATCGACCGCAGGTAGACGATCAATTGTTCGACCTGTTGGGAGGTCATCGGGCCACCGCCGGGCAGTCCCCATGCGGGCATCGGCGTGCCGGGCCGGCCGTAGTCGAGGACGTGCTGGACCTCGGCCTCGTCGAAACGCGACAGCACCGTGGTGAGGGCGGGTGCCTTCCACTCGACCTGTGCGACGAAGGCACCTTCGGTGTCGACCAGTGTGAAGGCGGCGACGCCGCCGACGCCGGCGGGTCCGTGGCAGGAGGAACAGGCGTCCTCGAAGTTCCGGGCGCCGCGCTTTTCGAAGCGCTGAACCCAGTCGACGATGGCGTTCTCCTGGCGGGTGGGCTCCATGAGCCAGTACACGGGCAGGATCATCGAAACGGCGGTGAGGGTCACGAGGGACCAGACCAGCGCCCGGTCGAGGCGGAAGGTCTCGAGTTCGTCGTCGTCGAGGTACGGCTTGCGGTTGGCGGCTAGTTCGACTTCGGAACCGAGCTCCCTCTTGCCGATCCGGAAGCTGAAGAGCAGGTACACGAGGAACCCGACTATGACGACGACGGCGAGGACCCAGCCGATTGTGCGCTGGGTGCTCGCTGCGAGGATCATCGGAAGCATCTCGGTCTCAGGTCTCCTACCGGGGGGCTAGTGCCCGCCCGCCTCGCCGATACAGTTCGGGCCCTCGGCCTCCTGGCCGGTGGTGTTGGTGCCGATGGGCGGGCCCTGGACAATGGTGCCGGTGTCGACGACGAGGACGCCGCCGTCGACGGAGACGGCGAAGCGGTCCATGCCACGGGGGGCGGGGCCACCCCGCTTCTCGCCGACCTGGTTGTACTGCGAGCCGTGGCAGGGGCACTCGAACCATTGGGACGACACGCAGTTCGGGACCCGGCAGCCGAGGTGGGGGCACTTCTGGTAGAGCGCCATGACACCGGAGTCGAAGCCCTGTTCGACGCCTGCGGTCATGCCGGCCAGTTCGGCCGGCGAGTACGCGGCCCGGGCCTTCTCGACGGAGCCGTTGGGGTAGGCGGTGATCCACATGCGGCCCTCGGGCTTGTAGAGGAAGCCATTGTTAGTCTCGATGTCGGCGAGTACCTCGACGAGGTTGCCGACCCTGATCTTGGAGCCGAAGCCGCTGACGCCCTGGGGCCACAGGAACGCCAGGCAGGCTCCACCGAATCCCGACAGGCCGAAGCCCATCATCCCGACGATGCTGCGGTTGAAGAACTGGCGGCGGGTGACGCCGAGGGTGGACGGGTCGGGAGCGACGAAGGGTACGGGCGGGGCCGACTCGACGACGGCCACCTCGTTGCTTGAGCGGGCAGCCGCCGCTGCGGCCTCGACCTCACGGCCTGAAGGGTCCTCGTCCGACCCGGTGGCGAGCACGGGGTTGGAGCGGTCGCGCCTGCGGGCCTCGCGGGACAGCCCGGCTGCACCGCTGTCGCGGCGGCGGGAGGCACCTACCAGCACGACGGCTGCCAGGACGACCAGCACGATGACGGAGACGACGACGGCCACGGCTCAGCTTTCGGGGTCAGCGAGGGGACGGACGGCAGTTACGGGAGAAAGCGACATGGCGATCACAGCTCGAAGAACAGGCCGCTGTTCCACGGGAAGACGAAGTTGAACCCGGGGCCACGGAAGAACGAGCCGATCATGACGAGCACGGCCCAGAACATGAGGTGCACGGTCATGAGCGAGATGGCGAACTTGCGGTCCTCGGGCTTCCGGGAGGGATTCTTGTCGATGAAGGGCGCCATCACCAGCAGGAAGAGGCCGATACCGGGAATGGTCACGCCGGCCACCATCGGGTGGAACATGGTGAGGAGTTCCTGGAGTCCGAGGAAGTACCAGGGGGCCTTCGAGGGGTTCGGCGTCTTGTTGAAGTCGGCCAACTCGAGGAGCGGAGCGTTCACGAAGATCGAGAAGAGCGTCGTGAACAGGGTGATGATGATCGCCGACAGAAACTCGGCGACCAGCAGGTGCGGCCAAACGTGGACCTTGTCCGTCGGCATGGCCTTGGTGTCCTGGATGGAACCGGACTTGACGACGGTCAGCAGCCGTTGGTTGTGGCCTTCGGGGCCGGAGCCCTGTGCCGGACCGGACGGCACGACCGCCGCGCCCTCGGGCGGCGTCGACGCCGGGGTGTCGCGGTCTAGGAGTTCGGCGGGAACCTTCTCGCCGGCATCGTCTCCGCCTGGTGCGGGGACGTCACCACCTGCCTTGGCCGCTGCGGCCTTGGCCCGAGCCTCTTCGGCCCGCTTGCGGAGGTGTTCAGGGATCTCGGTCATCGTGTGCCCCCTGCCTACAGCGGCCCGGAGATGCCGCCGTCCTTGCGGACCCGCCAGAAGTGGATCGCCAAGAAAATGACGAGCACGAACGGCAGCATCAGGACGTGGAGTACATACCAGCGCAGCAGGGTGTCGGTGCCGATCTCCACGCCGCCCAACAGGACGAAGCGGACCTGGTCACCGAAGACGGGCGTGAAGCCCATCATGTTGGTACCGACCGTCACCGCCCAGAGCGACAACTGGTCCCACGGCAGCAGGTAGCCGGTGAACGACAACAGCAGGGTGAGTTGCAGCAGCATGACGCCGATCACCCAGTTGAACTCGCGGGGCGGCTTGTAGGCCCCGTGGTAGAAGACGCGGGCCATGTGCAGGAAGACGGATAGCACCATGAGGTGCGCCGCCCACCGGTGCATGTTTCGCACGATGAGGCCGAAGCCGACGGCGGTCTGGAGTGCCTGCATGTCGTCCCAGGCCTGGGCGGCGGTGGGTCGGTAGAAGAACATCAGGAAGATGCCGGTGACCGTAAGAAGGATGAAGAGGAAGAAGCTCAGGCCACCGAGGCAGAGGGTGTAGCTGACCTTCACGGCGTGCCGCTTCACCTTCACCGGGTGGAGGTGGTAGAGCACGCTGTTCATGATCACGTAGGAGCGGTTCCGGGGGCTGTCGCTGTAGCCCTTGCGGAAAATCGAGCCGGGTCGGAAGATCGACGACCAGGCCTGCGAGTTCTTCATCTGGTCTCCCACCTGGCCCAGCCGCTCCTGAAGCGCCTGACCCGCGGGCTTCCTGCCGTTGTCGTCGGCCACCGTCGTCTCTCCCTATCCCTGTCGCTCGTCGTGTCCGGTGTGCCCGTGCCTACGCAAGACGCATGCCGTAGCCGTAGCCGTGGCTGTTCGTGCGCTGGTGGGTGTCGCCGTCGGCCGGTGGTTCGACCATCTTGCCGAGGATGATGACGCCGGTCGGGCAGCGATCCACGCAGAGTGCACACCGGGTGCACACGTCGTCGTCGATCGTGAAGATCACGTGGTCGCTCGGGTCGATGCCCAACTGTTCGGTGCCGACCGATTCGGCAATGGCATCGGGGCGCACCATGTGGATGCACTTCCACGGGCAGATGTCGACACAGCCCTCGCACATGATGCACTCGGACTGGTCGATGTGGATGAACTGCTTCAACTTGCTGGACTTGGCCATCCAGTCGAGGTCGACCTCGTGGAGTACGTAGTCGTCGATGAACGTGGGATGCGGGGGATTGGCGTCGGTGACGCTCATGCTCCGACCCCCTCCTTGACGAGTGGGCGTCCGTACTCGGAGGTCGGCACCGGGGCCGTCGTCTCCTTGTCGCGCTCCTGCCACTGCCTCCACATGACGACGTTTCCGCCCAGGGCGACGCCGTAGATGCCAACAGCGACGAAGTCCCTGAGGACGCGGTAGCTGAGGGTGAAGGGAAGGGCCCATTCGACGACCCCCTGGTCGCCGGTCCAGGCCAGTCGTGGACCCACGAAGAAGCGGTCGGGGCGCCAGTTCAGTTCGCTGTCCGCCCACTGCAGCCACTGGTGGGGGACGACGCCGTAGACCCAGAAGAAGATGAAGAAAACGTAGGTCGCGAACAGCATCGCCTCGCCCCACGTGAACTCGTGGTCGACGCGTGTGCGGTCCTGGTACCAGCGAATACCCCGGAGGAGTACGACGGTGGCGATGACCGATGCGACGAACGCAACCATGTCGTCCTGTGTCTCCTCGTCGGGCTGCTCGCGGTTGGTCTTGGACCGCTGTGCTACTTCGTGAAATTCTGCACAAGCGCGATCGGGCACCATCGTAACCGACTGTCGCCGGTCTCGGTACGTGTGTCGGACCGGCCCCTGTCTGGTGTCGCTTTCTATCATGCGGTCCGGCCGGACAGGTCGCCTCGGCCAAGGCATGGTCGGCCGCTGCGGCGCCCTCCACCCGAAACAGGAGGGCATTCCCTAACAGCGATCCTTCGCCCCATCCGGGTCTGCCCCACCGCACCGGAGCGCCTACAGTGACCGCTAACCTGCCCGCCAGACTGAACGGTGTTCCGGGACAGGGGCGTCCAACGCCGTTACAACCCGCCCACGACACTGCCGACATTGCCGTCTCCGGAGGCCGCGTTGACCGAGATACCCGAGCACCTCCTCAAGCGAGCGGCGGCGGCCCGCGCCGCCAAGTCTGGCGAGGCTCCTCCTGCAGACACCCCGGCCGAGGCAACGGCCGCCACCACCCCGGCCGAAGCGCCCGTCGTGGCCGCACCCGCCCCGGTCGTCGAGGCCGTACCCGAGCCCGTGGCGCCCTACGTCGCCGCCCACCACGCCCGCCGCAAGGTCCCCTGGTGGGCGGCATCGGCACTCCTGCTGCTCCCCCTCTGGGCATTCACCTATGTCGGCACGCTCGAGCGTCCACCGCAGGAGTCCACCGGAGTCCTCGCCGAGGGTGACCACGTCTACGGCGCCCGCTGTGCCAGCTGCCACGGCGCCACCGGCGACGGCGGCAGCGGCCAGCCCCTCGCCGACGGCGAGGTCCTCGTCACGTTCCCGTCGATCGCCGACCATGTCGTCTGGGTGGTGCAGGGCTCCGAGACCGTCGGGCTGGGCAACGCCTACGGCGATCCCGGCCGAGGTCGGACGGTCGCCGGTGGCATGCCCGGCTGGGGCGACGTCCTCACAAAGGAGGAACTCCTCGGTGCCGTGCTCCACGAGCGGGCCCGCCTGAGCGGCTCCGATGACGACGTCGCTCTCGCCGAGGCGATCGACGCCGCCGTCCACGGAGGCACGCTCGACCTCGGCGGCCACTTCGACCCGGTGACCATCACGACGCAGGAGATCGACGACCTGCTGGCGTCGGCCTCGGGCGACGACCACTAGACAGCCGTGCCGGGTGTGCCGACCAGGCGCTCCCCCCACCGTCCATGACCGCCCACCTCCACGACCTCCTCGTCGTCGGTGGCGGTCCCGCCGGTGCCGCCACCGCCTACTGGGCGGCCCGCTCCGGGCTGGACGTCGTCGTCGTCGAGAAGAAGGCGTTCCCCCGCGACAAGACCTGCGGTGACGGGCTCACCCCACGGGGAGTCCACCAGCTCGTGGAGATGGGGCTGGCGGATTCGCTCGAGCCGTTCCACCGGTTCGGGGGCCTGCGCACGATCGCCCACGGCCGCACCATCGAGATGTCGTGGCCCGACCATCCCGTCTACCCGGACTACGGGTATGTGGTCCGCCGCTGCGACCTCGACACCATCGTCGCCGAGCACGCCGTCTCCGCCGGTGCAACCCTGCTCCAATCCACCGAAGCTCTTCGACCGGTCGAGGGCGAGGGCGGTCGGATCGACGGGGCGGTGGTCGTTCACAAGGACGGCATCCGGACCACGGAGGGTGACGCAGAGTCGACGATCCTCGCCCGGCACGTGGTCGTCGCCGACGGTGCCAACTCGCGGTTCGGCCGGGAGCTCGGCACTGCTCGCGACCGGGGCTACCCGATGGGCATGGCCATCCGCACCTACTACGAGAGCCCGGCGCACGACGACCCCTGGATCGAGAGCGCCCTCGACGTGCGGGACCGGCAGGGCAACGCCATGCCCGGCTATGGATGGGTCTTCCCGGTCGGCAACGGGACGATCAACGTCGGGGTCGGGCTGCTGTCGACCTTCCGGGACTACAAGGACGTCAACACCTCCTTCCTGATGGAGGAGTTCGCCCACTCCCTGCCGGACCACTGGGGAATCGACCCGACGAAGCCTGTCCAGCCGCCGACCGGCGGACGCCTGCCGATGGCCGGCTCGGTCGGCCCGAAGGCCGGCCCCAACTGGCTGGTCGTCGGCGACGCCGCCGGCGCCGTCAACCCATTCAACGGCGAGGGCATCGACTACGCCTACGAGACCGGACGACTGGCCGCCGGCCTGATCGCCGAGGCGGTGGCCCGAGGCGACGACGCCGTGCTCGCCCGGTACCCGGGGATGCTCGAGGAGGAGTACGGCCTCTACTTCAAGGTGGCCAGCCTCTTCGCCAAGGTGATCGGCAACCCGGCCCTCATCCGGGAGCTCACCAGAGTGGGGATGCGGTCGAAGCCCCTCATGGAGTGGGCTCTCCGGGTCATGGCGAACCTGCTGCGCGACGAGGAGAGGGGCGCCGCCGAGGCCGCCTACGGAGCCATCGCAGCGGTCGTCCGGCTGGTGCCCGACCGCCTCACCAAGGTGGGGGCGGCATAGCCCAGTTCCGGCCTTCGGACGAATTGGCACCGCTCGGCCGCTCCCTGCGGAGAGAATGGCGACCATGACCTCCGGATCCCCTCCGAGCAGTGCCCCGGCGTGGGCGGCGTTGGCCGACATCGCCGCCCGTGTGGCCGACGTCTCGCTCCGGGACCGGTTCGCCATCGACCCCTCTCGGTCGGAGCGCTTCGCCGGCGCGGTCGGCGACCTCTGGGTCGACTGGTCGCGGCATCCGATCGACGACGAGTCCCTG
>Ga0206680_10000019_pt1 | contig 61027 bp, 56 predicted proteins | sample M115012015metaG_FD_160124 | JGI IMG/M metagenome (GOLD analysis project Ga0206680, IMG submission 160124) | Ammonia-oxidizing marine archaeal communities from Monterey Bay, California, United States - M1 150m 12015 | ecosystem: Environmental > Aquatic > Marine > Intertidal zone | place: USA...
AGAGTATGATCTAGCGACTCACGATATTTTCTCAGCTGCATCGTGTACTACAAATGCTATTACGCCTATTTTAAAGGTTGTAAACGATAATTTAGGTGTAGAAAAAGGACATATTGAAACTGTGCATGCTTATACTAACGACCAAAATTTGGTTGACAATATGCACAAAAAGGAACGTAGAGGTCGTGCTGCTGCATTAAACATGGTTATTACAAGTACAGGAGCTGGTAAAGCCGTTGTAAAAGTAATTCCTTCTTTAGAAGGGAAACTAACCGCAAATGCAGTTCGTGTTCCTACTCCAAATGGTTCTTTAGCAATCTTAAACTTAACTTTAGATAAAGCTACCACTGTAGACGATATCAATACTATTGTTAAAAATGCAGCGCTCGAAGGAGCTTTAGTTGAACAAATCAACTACTCTATCTCGCACGAACTGGTTTCTACAGACATCGTTGGAAATAATGCAGCCTCTATTTACGATAGCCCTGCAACTATTGTTTCTCAAGATGGTAAAAATGTTGTGCTTTATGTTTGGTACGACAACGAATATGGTTACTCTCGTCAAGTAATGCGTTTAGCAAAACACCTTGCCGAAGTTAGAAGACCTATGAACTACTAAGAGTTTATATTCATTATACTTTTAAGCCTCTCGATTTTCGAGAGGCTTTTTTTATTTGTTTTATTTTATATTAGCTAAGTCTGGCTCAAAAACTTATAAAAACACCGACCAACCTATAAGGACTCGGTTTACCTGTGCGCAATATTCTTCAGGTATGTACTTAGTAAGTCTTTTGGTAGACGGAATGAATATTGAAAGCTAAACCCTAAGTGTAATTACTAAATAAGTTTACTATGCAGAACCTCATATTCATATTAGTTTTTCTCTTATTCTCATATACTCAGGCTCAAGAGACTTGGGTATATGAGAATAATTACTCTGTAGGTAGGCAGATTTTGGAGTCTTATGATGGAGGAACTTTAATACTAGCTATAGTTGAATGGCAAACAGGTGAAAGTAAATTAGTAAAACTAGACAGACTTGGTGAGGTTTTATGGGAACATACTCTTGAGGAGGAAGACAATGGTCTTTTACCTTTATGTATGGCGGAAGATAGAGATGGAAATGTGTTTATTGGAGGTAGAACTCATAAGTATACAGGGACAATTAAAGGCGATGCATTCTTGTTAAAACTAAATGCCTGTGGTGAACTTATTTGGTTTGTAAAGCATGAATCTGAAGGTTATATGAATACGACAACTAATATATTTTTAGATGAAAATAGTTCCATATTTATTCTTCAACAATTAGGTTCTTGCGAGGGTCGTTTTACGCTCAGAAAGTTAAACTTCCAAGGAGAAATCCTTTGGACAAAACAACACTTTCAAGAAATTGGGGGTAGCCCAGATGGGATGATACGAACCAGTGATGGAGGTTTTGTACTCAATGGCACCGTATATCTCCCACCTTATTACGACCCAGATTACCCTGTTACTATTTTACGAAATGCAGTGGTGAAAACCGATAGTTTAGGAAGCGAGCAGTGGGTTAATATTTACCGCTGGGAAGAGGATACTATGGATACCATTTTTATAAGTTCTGGGGGAGGGGTGCAAGAGATTGATAGTTCTGGTTTTATTGCCTCTACACTGGATAGAAATGAATCAAACCTAAGACTTTCTATGTATGAGTTAAATTCTAATGGTGAAGTGCTTTGGAATAAAATTATTGCGAAGCCAGATACTATGTACGATAAAACGAAGATTATCCTTTTACACGATTCGACCTTACTTATAGCTACCTCAGCTTCCTTACCTGAATCGCCTTATCAAAGACATTTAGAAGTCTATAAAATGGATTTACAGGGCAATAAAATAGATGAGTTTGTAGATAATAACAATTTACTTATTACAAGCGATTTTAGATTAAATTCTGATAGTAGTTCTGCATTTATAATGCCTGCTGCACCTAGTATAACTGGAAATTACAGTCTGTATGCCTTAAAACTCAACCCCTACACCATGGAGTTAGACAGTTTTGCTTTAGAAGATGATACTGAATACGATTATTTCTGTCCAGAAGGTGTGGTAGACCAAACTATAAACTTTCCAGAATTGGATATGGAAGACCTCTTTGTAAAAGAAAAACAACAATTAAGAATAGCCCCCAACCCTGCAAAAAACTTTACCTATGTGTATTTTGAGATTGAGAATTATAATCACTCTGCTAAAATAGAAATACACAACCTACAAGGGCAACAAATATGCAGCTACCCTACCCTAGCCAGCGAAGGGCGTTTGTACCAAGATTTGAGTTCCTATTCTTCAGGTATGTATATTGTGTCTTTAGTGTTGGATAACCGTGTGGTGGAAACCCAGCAGATGGTGGTGGAGTGAGAAAAAGGTAGCTGGTAGTAAGTATCTGGTATCTAGTAAAAAAAATATTGATATTTCGAGTTTTGATATTGGGCATTATTTATTGGAACTGGAGCTTAATGATTGAGCAAGGTCCAATAGCCACCAAAGAAGGAATATGTAAAGTCAACAGCTTCAAATGAGCAGACAAAATAAATTTCCATATATTAGAATGTAATAATTAAACAATAAAATAGATGAATAAAGAAAGACTGAATCGAGTTTTCAAGCAAAAAACATGGAATGAGATTAAAACCAAAGACTCCTGGCATTTATTTAAAATAATGTCTGAGTTTGTAAATGGTTTTGAAAAGATGAGCCGCATAGGACCATGTGTCACTATTTTTGGCTCGGCACGCATGACTCCAGACAATAGCTATTACCAATTAGCCACAAAAATAGGCGAAGAATTATCGGTAAATGGTTACGGGGTAATAACAGGTGGTGGTCCGGGTATAATGGAAGCAGGAAATATGGGCGCTAAACTAGGTGGTGCACCATCGGTAGGACTCAACATAGCCCTCCCCTTTGAAGCGAGTAGTAATGAATACATCGACAACGATAAGAGCATCGATTTTGATTATTTCTTTGTCCGCAAGGTGATGTTTGTAAAATACTCACAAGCCTTTGTAGTTATGCCCGGCGGGATGGGAACCTTAGATGAGCTATTTGAAGCTTTAACATTAATCCAAACTCAAAAAATAGATAAGTTCCCTATTCTTCTTGTGGGTTCTCATTTCTGGTCTGGCTTAGTCGATTGGATTAAAACAACCCTTGTTGAAGAAGGGACTATTAGTGAATCAGATTTGGACTTAATTTCAATTGTTGACGAACCTGCTGAGGTCTTAAATATTATTGATCAATTCTATGAAAACTTTATGCTGAAACCCAATTTTTAAATTCTTTTTGAGGTACGAGAAATGTTGGGTGATGGTTGTTGGTTGTTGGTACCTTTTGATTATCATTTAACAGAAACACATTAAGTACAAGAAACAAACGACTAAATATAATTTCACAAAAAAAGGCTTCTCAAATTGAGAAGCCTTTTTATATTTTTAAAAGTATCTAAACTAGCGTAAATACTCTAAGATGTTTTTCTCTACTCTAGTCAATACATTAGAGACATCAGCTTTCACAAATTCATCTCCAGTAATATGCTCATAAAGTTCAATGTAACGCTCAGAAACAGAATCGATAAAGGCAGGGTCCATATCTGGAATCGTCTGACCATCTTTCCCTTGGAATCCGTTTGAGATCAACCACTGACGAACAAACTCTTTAGAGAGTTGTTTTTGCGATGTGTCAGTATCCTGACGGTCTTGATAGCCTTCCATATAGAAGTAACGAGAAGAATCTGGAGTGTGAATTTCGTCAATTAAAATAATTGTTCCATCCTTATCTTGCCCAAATTCATACTTAGTATCAACCAAGATTAAGCCCATATCGGCAGCAATATCGGTACCTCTTTGGAAAATCTCGCGAGTATACTTTTCTAGCATGATGTAATCAGCTTCAGAAACCAGTCCTTGAGCTAAAATTTCTTCTCTAGAAATATCCTCATCGTGCCCAACATCAGCTTTTGTTGTAGGGGTAAGAATAGGTGTTGGGAACTTATCGTTCTCTTTCATACCATCAGGCATAGCAACACCACATAAAATGCGTTTTCCATCGCGGTACTCTCTCCAAGCATGCCCAGATAAATAACCACGTATTACCATTTCTACTTTGAATGGTTCACAGTGTTTCCCGATGGTAACCATAGGGTCTGGAGTCGCAATTTTCCAGTTTGGAACGATGTCTGAAGTTGCATCTAAAAATTTAGCAGCAATTTGATTTAAGACTTGTCCTTTAAAAGGAATTCCTTTAGGCATAACTACATCAAATGCAGAAATACGATCAGAAACTATCATTACTAATAAGTCGTTGTTAATCGTGTACACCTCGCGTACTTTCCCGTGGTAAACTTTTGTTTGCCCCGGAAAATCAAAATCAGTTTTTAGAATCGTGTTTCCCACTGTCTTTGTCCTTTGATTGTTCTTGTTTATAAGCTTGTATTATCTTCATCACCAATTTGTGGCGAATCACATCTTTTTCGTTTAAAAGTACAATTCCTATCCCCGACACCTTATTCAATAAGTCTAAAGAGTGTCTTAAACCCGATTTTTGTCGGTTTGGTAAATCTACTTGTGTCATATCTCCCGTAACCAAAAATTTAGCAGAACGCCCCATACGCGTAAGGAACATTTTCATTTGCTGTACGGTCGTATTTTGTGCTTCATCTAAAATCACAAAAGCATTATCCAGAGTTCTACCTCTCATAAATGCTAAGGGTGCAATTTGAATCACTCTTTCTTCAATTAAAGCTTTCAGCTTTTCTGCAGGAATCATATCGTTTAGTGCATCGTACAAAGGCTGCATATAGGGATCTAACTTATCCTTCATGTCTCCAGGTAAAAAACCAAGATTTTCTCCTGCTTCAACAGCTGGGCGAGTTAAAATAATACGCTTTACCTCTTTATTCTTTAATGCACGTACTGCAAGTGCTACTGCAGTATATGTTTTCCCTGTTCCCGCGGGTCCAATAGCAAAAACCATATCATTTTCTTGCGATAAATCTACTAGCTTACGCTGATTGGCTGTACGCGCCTTTACCAACTTACCGTGAGTACCATGAACAATTACATCGTCATCTAATTCTAAAACCACGCTGTGGTCTTCCATAATTAAACGATCAATATTACTTTCGGTAAGTCTATTGTATTTATTAAAATGCTCTATAAGTACTTGCAATTTGGTTTCAAACTGTTCTATGACCTCTTCTTCACCCAAAACTTTTATTACACCACCACGTGCAATAATCTTTAATTTAGGATAGTACGACTTTATTAAGTCCAATTTCGAATTTCGAGAGCCATAAATCTCTATGGGATCGATATTAGTTAGAGTAATCGTTTTTTCTGCCAAATAGCTGATATTTATTCAGTTAAATGAATTCCAGTGAAATTCTTTTCAACTAAGATTATTTGCTTAATTTTAGACACACAAAATAACAAATTTCATCCATTTATTTCAAGTAAAATCAGCTGTTTTTCAGCAATATGGCAATCATTACATTAACAAGCGATTACGGTAACAAAGATTATTTTACCGCTGCCATAAAAGGAGCCTTACTTACAGAGTCTCCACAAGCTCAAATTATTGACATTTCTCACGAAATATCTCCCTTCAATATTCAAGAGGCAGCCTATATTCTCAAAAATGCATACCATCATTTTCCTGAGGGCACCATTCATATGATTGGTATTGATTCTGAGGCAACCCAAGGCAAGCTACACATTGCTTGTAAGGTAGATGGACATTACTTTATAGGTGCCGATACAGGGATTTTCTCCTTGATGTTCCCTCACTTTAAAGCAGAACAAATCATAGCTTTAAACATTTCTCAGGAATCTGACAGCATCCCTTTCCCTATGAAAGATGTGTTTGTAAAAGCGGCTTGTCACATCAATCGAGGAGGAACTTTAGGCGTAATTGGTCGTCTTATACAAGAAGTAAGAGAAGTAAAAGACTTTCAACCTACCCTATCTGCAGATCGAAAAATATTAAATGGTCAAGTTATTTATATTGATCATTACGGAAACGTGATTAGTAATATTACCGAAAAGTTTTTTAAAGAATCTGTTGCCGGAAAAACATTTGAGATTAATCTACCCCGTAGAAATAGCATTAAAACACTCCATAAATCTTATAGCGAAGTAAGTGAAGGAGAAATGGTTGCTATTTTCAATTCTGCAGGACATTTAGAAATTGCTATTAATAAGGGGGATGCCAATGTAGCAAATGGTGCGAGTGGATTATTAGGAATAAAAGTAAAGGATAGAATTAGCATTGAATTCTTATGATTATACGCATTGTAAAATTGAGTTTTCACCCTGAGCATATATCAACTTTTAAAACGATATTTGACCAGAGTAAACAAAAAATACTAAATCGACAAGGTTGTAATCGTGTTGAAATGCTTCAAGACCTCAATCAGAAGAATGTATTCTTTACCTATAGCTGGTGGGATAGCGAAGCAGATTTAAATGCATATCGCCACTCAGACTTATTTGAAGGTGTTTGGGCAAAAACAAAACTATTATTTAACGATAAGCCTATGGCTTGGAGTACAGAAAAAATAAATGAAGCGCTATGATTAGCATTCTAAAAAAAGAATTAAACAGTTTCCTAAGCTCTCTTTCGGGCTATATGGTTGTACTGGTGTTTTTAATTCTAAATGGATTATTCCTCTGGGTATTCCCTGGGTCATTTAACCTATTAGATGCTGGATATGCAGGTTTAAACGGATTGTTCTTTTTAGCTCCTTGGGTATTCTTGTTTTTAATTCCCGCCTTAACCATGCGTTTCTTTGCAGATGAGCTTAAAACGGGAACTATAGAATTGATTCTCACCAAGCCCATAAGTTACTTGCATATTGTATTAGGAAAATTCTTAGCAGGTTTAATCTTATGCCTTATAGCACTGGCTCCAACATTGGTCTACCTACTTAGTATCTATTTTTTGGGACAACCTCAAGGTAATATAGACTGGGCTGCTACAATAGGATCTTATCTAGGCCTTATTTTTCTTGCAGGGGTATACGTATCAATGGGTGTATTCGCTTCAAGTTTAACAGAAAATCAAATTATCGCCTTTATTCTCGCTCTTTTCTTTTGTTTTTTCTGTTTTGCAGGATTCGAACAATTAGCTTCACTCCTATCGCACACAGGGATGGAGTTGAGTATAGAGAAAATGGGAATAAGCTATCATTATAATGCTATTAGCAGAGGGGTTATTGACACCAGAGATGTTCTTTATTTCATCAGTGTGATTAGCTTATTCCTTTACGCTAGTAAATTGTCTCTTCAAAGTAGAAAGTGGTAATGCAAAATAGAAAAAAAGACATCATTCAATTCTTAAGTATTGTTCTTGTAATTATACTTATTAATTTCATAGGCTCTATAGCTCACAGTAGGTTCGACTTAACTAAAGAAGGTCGCTACTCCTTATCTGAGGCTTCAAAAAACCTTTTAAACTCTATAGATGACTACGTATACATAGAAGTCTTTTTAGAAGGAGACTTCCCTGCAGGGATAGAACGTTTAAGTTTAGAAACCAAACAGATTCTATCGGAGTTTAAATCGCAAAACAATCTTGTTCAATTCACTTTCATCAACCCTACCGAAAGTACAGATGAAAAGACTAGAAATGAAATCATCAAACAGCTGTACGAAAAAGGCCTCGACCCTACCAGTTTGCAAGTAAAAGATGGTGATAGTTATACCGAGAAAATTATTGTTCCGGGCGCAATCGTAAAATACGGGTCTAAGGAAGTAGCTGTGCAATTATTGAAAAATCAAATTGCTGCGTCGCCCGACCAAAACCTAGAACAGTCTATAAGAGAATTAGAATACGAATTCACCAATGCTATAAAGCAATTACGAACTCCTTTAAAACCCAGTATTGCTCTACTTACCGGACATGGTGAACTAGAAGGTGTTGATATAGAAGATTTAACAATCAGTTTAACCCAACAATATTCTGTTGACAAAATAGACTTGCGAGAGTTTGAAGTTGACTCTTTAGGGAATCCTGATTTAGCTAAAAAATTACGCGATTTAAAACTTAAAAAGCTGCTTTTAATCGCTAAGCCTATTAGCAAATTTCAGAATCTAGATAAATATTTTATTGACCAGTATATAATGAACGACGGTAAAGTTATCTGGATGCTAGATGCTACTAATGCAGACATGGATTCCTTATCAAATAAAGGTTCGTTCTTAGCTTATCCATTAAGAGATTTAAACTTAGGAGATCAATTATTCAAGTACGGAGTACGTGTAAACAGTAATCTAATTGAAGATGTATCTTCATCTAAAATTCCGGTTCCAGTTAGTTTTATAAATGATGTACCAAAGTGGGAATTATTACCTTGGAGATACTTCCCGGTTTCCATTCCAACCTCTAGCCATCCGATTACGAGTAATTTAAATGCAGTTAAATTTGATTTCGCATCTAGCATCGACACTGTAAAAACAAATACAACTGTTAAGAAAACTATTCTCCTTCACAGCTCGCCCTACACCAAATTAGCGAACACCCCTTACGAGGTAAGTTTACAAAAGGCTTTAGAGCAACCATCGCAGGATGAATTCAATAAAGGTCCTCAGACAATGGCAGTACTTCTAGAAGGTACATTCGAATCTGTGTTCAAAAATCGTATTAGTCAACTGAGTACAAAGCTTCCTTTTAAGGAGTTAAGTAAGACCACCAAAATGATTGTAATTTCTGATGGTGATGTAGCACAAAACCAAGTATCGAGAGGAGTTGCACTCCCTTTGGGTTATGATAATTACGAAAAACGTCAGTATGGAAATAAAGATTTTATTCTAAACTCTATTGACTACTTATTAGAAGAAGAAGCACTAATTGATGTGAGAACTCGAGAGCTTAAAATGCGTTTATTAGATTCTCAGAAAATCAACCAAGAACGCAGCTTTTGGCAAGCCTTAAATATGCTAGCTCCAATCTTATTAATCATACTGTTCGGATTGATAAAACAGTATAGAAGAAAGAAAAAATACACTTATGAAAAATAAAAACTTAATCTATATAGCCCTTATTTTAGGCTTAGGCGTAGCAGCATACCTACTTAACACCTCTGAATATTCGATTACTAGAACGGATAGAAGAGATTTTGCTATTGCAGACACAAGCCAAGTAGTGAAAATTGTTTTGACTTCAAAAGCTCCTGAAGTTGCTGTTTTAGAGAGGGTAAATGAAAGCGCATGGACCGTAAATGAAATTTACAAAGCGCGAAAGTCGGGTGTTTTTTACCTTTTAAAAACACTTCAAAGAATGGAAATTGCTCATCCAGTCCCCTTAACTATGCGCGATAATGTGTTGGGGAATCTTGCTGTAAGAGGAATTAAAGTACAAGTAAGCCTAAGTAATGGAGATGAGAAGACCTTTTATGTAGGTGGCGAAAACCAAGAATTAACCGCTACTTTCATGATGCTACAAGGTGCTACCGACCCCTACGCCATACATATCCCAGGTTTTCAAGGCTATTTATCTAGTAGATTCTATACCCAAGAATACTTGTGGAGAGATAAGAATGTGATGAATTATGACAATAGAGAAATTACTTCGGTTAAAATGCAATACCACGGAGTAAATAAAAAACAAGAATCTTTTGAAATTCATAAATCTGGAAGTGGTTATGAACTAAAAGGTTTTAATAGTAATGAAGTCTATACTCACAATAGTCAAAAATTAAGTGCTTACCTAGCCTCTTTCAGAAAGTTATATAGTGAAAGTTTTGTCTCTGGAAACTTAAATACGGATTCTCTATTGCTGGTAAAACCTATGTTCGACCTAAAGGTTGTAAACCAGAAGGAAGATGAAACTCATATTAAAGTATTTTATAAACGAGCAGCCCCAGGAACTATAGTAGATGGTGATATTACTATGCGTGATCCTGAAAGGATGTATGCTTTAGTAAATGGCGAGGATTGGATGATTCTTCAATTGAACACCTTTGAAAAGGTGATGAAAGAATTGTCTTACTTGAAAGAATAGGCACTTCGAAAGACATAACTTTCACTATATACATTTTCTTAACAATCGCCTCTAGCGAATTGAATTTGTTAAAAAGTAGCATCTAATTGTGAATAAACGAAGGCGGACTTTATAGTCCGCCTTTGTGCATATAATTATATTTGATTTACTGAAATTAAACCCAAAACACAATGAAGTTTATTGTTTCCAGCTCAAAGCTTTTAAAACAATTACAGACCATTAGCGGCGTAATTAATTCTAGCAATACGCTACCGATTCTCGATAATATTCTATTCGAAATTGTAGAAAATAGCCTTACCATTTCTGCCTCAGATTTAGAAACGACAATGTCGACTACATTAGATGTTGAAGCAGATCAAAATGGGAATGCAGCCATTCCTGCAAAATTACTTTTAGACACACTAAAAACCTTTCCAGAACAACCTCTTACCTTCTTAATTGATTTAACTAAGAATAACGTAGAGATTAGCTCTGACCAAGGTAAATATGCCTTAGCGTTCCAAAATGGGGATGAATTCCCTAAAGCACCAGGTATTGAAGCTGCAAGTACAGCTCTAATACATTCTGATATTATTGCAATGGGAATCAATAAAACGATTTTCGCTACTGGAAATGATGATTTACGCCCTGTAATGTCGGGTGTGTTTTGTCAGTTTAGCGAAACGGGGTTAACTTTAGTTTCTACAGATGCTCATAAATTAGTACGTTATACACGTCATGACGTTACCAGTGATCAAGCCGCAGAATTTATTCTTCCTAAGAAACCCTTAAACATCTTAAAAGGTATTCTTGCAGCTGCAGACGAAGAAGTGAAGATCGAATACAACGAAACCAATGCTAAATTTAGCTTCGGTTCAATTATTTTAACTTGTCGTTTAATTGATGGTAAATACCCGAACTATAATGCGGTAATTCCTCAAGAGAATCCAAACAAACTTACAATAGATCGTTTATCATTCTTAAACTCTGTAAAAAGGGTTTCTATCTTCTCTAACAAAACGACACACCAAATACGTTTGAAAATTGCTGGTAATGAAATGCATATCTCTGCTGAAGATTTAGACTTCTCTAATAAAGCAGATGAGCGTTTATCTTGTCAGTATGAAGGTTCAGATATCGAAATAGGTTTCAACTCTCGCTTCCTAATGGAAATGATTTCAAACTTAGAAACAGAACAAATTCACCTTGAAATGTCTGCAGCTAACCGAGCGGGTATTTTACTTCCTGAAGGAAACTCTCAAGAGGGAGAAGACATACTTATGTTGGTTATGCCAGTTATGCTCAATAATTAATAGCATTTTATAGAACAAAAAAGCACCGCAATAGCGGTGTTTTTTTTTTGTTTAATACATAAACTCTTTATAACGATTTTGCATCCTTCACTTTTGAAGAAGTTAAAGCTAAATCGATTACATCCATCATATTCTCAACATAGTTAAATGTTAATCCTTTTAGGTAGTCGGATTTAATTTCAAGAATATCCTTCTCATTGTCTTTGCATAAGATAATCTCTTTTATACCTGCGCGTTTTGCCGCCAATATCTTCTCTTTTATACCACCAACAGGAAGTACTTTCCCTCTTAAAGTAATCTCTCCACTCATTGCTAAGCTCTTCTTCACTTTCTTTTGAGCGTAAAGAGATGCTAAAGAGGTTAACATAGTCACCCCAGCAGAAGGACCATCTTTAGGAACAGCTCCTTCAGGTACGTGAATATGCACATCCCACTTCTCGAAAACTTCAGACTTTAATCCAAACTTATCGTGGTTTGCTTTAATGAATTCTAATGCTAAGCTAGCAGATTCTTTCATCACCTTACCTAAGTTACCCGTAAGGGTTAATCTTCCCTTCCCAGGACTCAAACTAGATTCTATAAATAAAATACTCCCGCCTACTGAAGTCCAAGCTAAACCAGTAACGACTCCAGCAACGTCATTATTTTGGTATTTATCTTTACTAAATCGGTGCGCACCCAAAACATCGATAATAATATCGCGGTTTAATTTAGTCTCGTATTCCTCTTCCATCGCTATACTCTTTGCAGCATAACGAACCAACTTAGCTAATTTCTTATCTAAGCCACGAACTCCAGATTCACTAGTATATCCTTCAATAACTTGTTCAAACTCCTTTTTACCTAACTTTAAAGCTTCCTTACCTAATCCGTGCTCTTTCAACTGCTTAGGCAAAAGGTGCTTCTTAGAAATCTGTACTTTCTCTTCCATGGTATAACCACTGATATCGATGATTTCCATGCGATCTCTTAAGGCGGGTTGAATGGTATTTAAAGAATTTGCGGTTGCGATAAACATCACCTTTGAAAGATCGTAACCCATTTCAAGGTAGTTGTCATAAAAAGTAGAGTTTTGCTCTGGGTCTAAAACTTCTAACAATGCAGAAGATGGATCTCCTTGACTTCCTTGAGCCAACTTATCAATCTCGTCGAGAACAAATACTGGATTTGAAGTTCCAGCCTTCTTTATGGACTGAATAATTCTTCCAGGCATCGCACCTATATATGTCTTACGGTGTCCACGTATTTCTGATTCATCGCGCAAACCACCTAAACTCATGCGTATATATTCTCTCCCTAAAGATTCGGCAATAGACTTCCCTAAAGAAGTTTTACCAACCCCTGGAGGTCCATATAAACATAGAATTGGGGATTTCATATCACCTTTGAGCTTCAATACTGCTAAATGCTCAATGATACGTTCTTTTACTTTTTCAAGACCATAATGATCTTTATCCAATACTTTTTCAGCACGTTTTAAATCAAACTTATCCTTAGAATAATGATCCCATGGAAGTTCTAAAACTGTTTCTAAATAATTGCGTTGAATAGAATAATCGGGAACTTGTGGATTAAGACGTTGCAGTTTTTTCAAGTCCTTTTCTACCTGTTCAGAAACCTCTTTAGACCACTTTTTCTCACGTGCTCTAACGCGCATTTCTTCTACTTCTTCGTGATGTGTATTACCACCAAGCTCTTCTTGAATCTGTTTTAGCTGTTGGTTCAAGAAATATTCACGCTGCTGCTCATCCAAATCTACACGAACCTTATTTTGAATCTCATTCTTCATTTGAATCATATTGATTTCATGATTCAAATGAATTAAAGAAGTCTTCGTTCTCTCTTCTAGATTGGGTTGTTCAAGTAATTTCTGCTTATCCTTTACATCAATATTCATATTAGAGGCCACAAAATTTACCAAGAACGAATCACTTTCGATGTTCTTAATAGCAAAAGAAGCTTCTGAAGGAATATTAGGAGAATCTTTAATAATCTGAAGAGCTACATCCTTTACACTTTCTACAAGGGCTGCAAACTCCTTGTTACCTTTTTCGGGTTTAGTTTCCTGAAAAGTAGTTGCTTTCGCCTTGAAAAATGGCTCTTCCTGAGTAAACTCTTGTATATCGAATCGTTTTTGTCCCTGAATAATAACAGTCGTGTTACCATCGGGCATACGGAAAGTACGCAAGATCTTTGCAAGCGTTCCCGTTACATTTAAATCCTCAGCTTTAGGATCCTCAACCATAGCATCTTTCTGTGCTACAACACCAATAATCTTATCGCCATCGTTTGCCTGTTTAATCAGCTTAATTGACTTATCGCGACCAACAGTAATTGGAATTACTACACCAGGAAAAAGAACGGTATTTCTTAAAGGCAAAATAGCAAGCTCATCAGGCATTGCTTCCGCATTTAAACGCTCTTCATCCTCTTCGGTCATTAAGGGAATCAACTCTGCCTCTTGGTCTAAAACCTTAGACAGTGAAAGATGATCTAATATCTTTATTTTTGTATCCATGTTCTTCTTATAGACTGTTTGTCATTTGTTATCTAACAAACTCATTGTGGGTAACAATTGGCAAGTGTTATGCCAAAGATGAAAACTGACAAAAGGGCTGACTTATTTTATTAACGTCGATAATCTTCCGTCAATTCGAAAACTTTTGTCAGTATTGCTTGTTCTTTATCATCAAAAACTATGCTTCTTCTTTCCATTACTTTCTCGGCAACTTCAAATGCCTTATCTGTTTTGTAAGTAGATTGTCCTTGAGGGCCTCCCCAAGAAAATGAAGGAATGAAATTACGCGGAAATCCAGCTCCAAAAATATTGGCACTTACACCCACAACAGTACCTGTATTAAACATCGTATTGATACCACACTTAGAATGATCTCCCATAATTAAACCACAAAACTGTAGACCTGTATGAGCAAATCTACCCGTAGCGTAACTCCACAGCCTCACCTCTGCATAATTATTTTTAAGGTTGGAATTATTGGAGTCGGCACCAATATTACACCACTCTCCCAATACAGAATTTCCTAAGAATCCATCGTGACCTTTATTAGAATAACCAAAAATGACTACGTTATTAAGTTCTCCGCCAACTTTAGAATGAGGCCCTATAGTCGTAGGACCGTAAATTTTTGCACCTAATTTTGTTTGCGATGCTTCACACAGTGCAAAAGGTCCTCTAATTATAGAACCCTCCATCACTACAGCATCTTTTGCAATGTACACAGGACCCGAATTCGCGTTTATGATAGCACAATTTACCTCTGCTCCTTCTTCGATAAACAAGTGCTCTTCGCCTAAAATTGTGTTTGTAGAGTTTGCTTTTTGAGAAACCCTCCCTTTAGTAAGAAGTTCAAAATCTGACTTTAACTCTTCCCCATTCTTACTAAACACATCCCATAAATTTAGAACATGGGTATAAGCTACATCTGTATAAGACTTTTGACAATCGATAGATTCTTCGAAATCACCTGCTCGGAAAGCGATTAAATTCTCTTGCTCATCAAATAAACTTTCGTTTACATCTAGAGATAAAACATCCTTTAACAAATCATCATTTGGACAAACAGATGCATTAATCCATAATTGATCCTCGTGTATATCTGATGAATATTTATCTTGAAGATATTCCTCGGTTACGAACCCACCAAAAACAGCATTACTTGGCATTCTTTTAGACCACTTTTCAGTAATTGTAAGAATTCCAATTCTAAACTCTGCTACAGGTCTGGTAAAGGCTAAGGGTAAAAGGTTTACCCTATTTTCATCGTCAAACAATAAGTATCTCATAAATAAAATATATTAAGCAATATAGTCTTTAATGTGCTTTTACACTGAGTAAACTCAATGAAAAGAACCGCGTTTCACTTCTAAATAAAAAGTGAAGAACAAAAAAAGAGCTCTGTAAACAGAGCTCTTTTAAGTATTTTAACGAGAAGTAATAAATTACTTTGAGAACTTCGCGTAACGATTTTTAAACTTATCAATACGACCTGCAGTATCAACCAATTTCATTTTACCAGTGTAAAATGGGTGAGATGCATTTGTAATTTCACGTTTAATCAATGGATATTCAGTACCATCAATAGTGATTGTTTCTTTTGTAGCTGCACAAGATTTAGTGATGAAAGTTTCGCCAATAGACATATCTTTCACTGCAACTAATCTGTAAGTTTCTGGATGTATTCCCGTTTTCATCTTGTTCTCTCTTTTATTTCGGACTGCAAATGTAAGCAATTTCACAAAAACCAAAAACCCTAATCGGTTTTTTTCAAAATAAATTTACTTTCGATTCGTTTTCTATCTTTGCGAGGCAAATATATCATTATGAAATTACTTTTGAGAATATCTCTATTATTTATTATTCTAATTACGGCTTGTCGTAAACCAGACACTTATTTTCAAGGTTCGGCTAATTTGCGATTTTCAGTAGATACTCTCGTTTTCGATACAGTCTTAACTACTATTGGAAGTGTCACCAAACGCATCAAGGTTTACAACGACCTAGAAGAAGATATCTTAATAGATGAAATTAGACTAGCTAAAACGGGAGATAGCCCTTATAGGTTGAATATCGACGGACTGCAAAGTGACATTGCTAAAGATGTACTCTTACGCTCAAAAGATAGTTTACATATTTTCGTAGAAACAACTATAAACCCCAACAATAGCGATGCCCCGCTAATCCATACAGATTCAATTACTTTTCTCACAAATGGTAAGACTCAAGATGTTGATTTAGTTGCTTGGGGGCAAGATGCGCATTTTTATTATAGTAATTCATTCTTTATTTTCGAGAGTGGAGACCCTGAAACACTAAATGACACTCTTTTCTTTTACAGCATTACTGATGCTACCATATGGACAGACGATAAACCACATGTTATTTATGGAAATGTGATTGTACACGAAGGTGGTAGCCTAGACATTCTTGCTGGAAGTAATGTATACCTTCATCACAATGCCAATCTTATTGTACTTGAGGGGTCTAGTCTGAAAATACTAGGTGACATTTCGAAACCAGTCTTAGTAGCAAGTGATAGACTAGATGAGTATTACAGTGACTTACCAGGACAATGGGGAAGAATTTGGCTTGCAGGAGGTAGTGTAGATAACCACATTAAAAATGCAACCATAAAAAATGGAACCATTGGTTTACATGTAGATACCGTAGCCAGTACTTTTGACCCTAATTTACGACTAGAAAACACTATTATCGCTAATCATAGTAGTTATGGAATCTTCGCTTATTCGAGCCGTATAGAAGCTTCAAACTGTCAAATCACCGACAATGGAGCACACGATGTTTATTTGTTTGCTGGTGGTGACTACCGATTTAGCCACTGTACTTTTGCTAATTACAGCTCAGGTCATACAGCACCTTCTATTCGAATGAGTAATTTTTATGAAGATGTAAACGGAAACGAGCAATTACGTTCTATGGAGCGAGCCGATTTCGAAAACTGTATTATTTATGGTAGAATACAATCTGAACTAGGAATTGAAGAAACAGAAAACACAACGTTCAACTATAAATTCGATAATTGCTTAATGAAGATAAAAGAGTCGGATTATGAAATTTCTAATAGTGCTCATTTCTCAAACAACTTCTATAACGAGGAACCTAAATTTATTCAAACGATAGATGCCTACGAGTACAATTACGAATTAGATAGCCTCTCACCTGCTCAAAATACCGCTGCTGTGAATATTGCACTGCAATTCCCTTACGACATCATAGGGAATTCTAGACTGAGTGATAATGGGCCGGACATAGGAGCTTATGAGAGGATTGAGTAGAATTTGTAGCTTAAAGAGGATGTGAATTGTATTTCTTAGATTCAGGACAATTGACAAGACCGTACAGAACCTTTAAGGTTTAAATCGTTTAAGAAGCACCCCATTTTGTGGAGCGAAAAGAAATACGAGGGTGAACTCTATCCCTAGTACGGTTGCAATAGCGGCAGCCACAGAAGCGTCGAGCCAAACAGCCAAATAATAACCCCCAAAAGAAGAAATAACACCAACTAAAGCGGCAATCACAAGCATTTTAGGTAATTGGTCTGTAATTAGATAAGCTGTTGCAGCTGGTGCAATTAATAAGGCAACTACCAATATTGCTCCCACCGATTCGAAAGAAACCACTGTGGTAACCGAAACAGCACTCATCAATAAATAGTGCCACACTACTGTTGAAACACCTATTGAAGCAGCAAAAGAAGGATCGAAAGTAGTTAAGTACAAACCTTTGTAACCAACAACAATCATAGCAATGATTAATAGCATCACTATTCCTAATACCCAAACTGTATTGGGAGCGCCTATTCCAGGAAAGAAAGAAATTAGCGGCTCGAGAGCAACATAAGCGATCTCTCCAAACAAAACACAATCTTGGTCTATATGCACATCATCAGCATAAAGCGATATGAGTATTACCCCGATAGCAAATAGCCAGGTAAATGTAATTCCGATTGAAGCGTCTTTTTGTAAGCCACCTTTTTTGTTAAAGGTTTCAATAAGATAGGTAGTAAGAATTCCAAAGGTTGCAGCACCTATTAGCATAGGCACAGAATCTAAAGAACCAGAAAACAAAAAGGCCATAACAATTCCTGGCAATACAGCGTGAGAAATAGCATCGCCAATCATCGCCATTTTCCGAAGAATAAGGAAACAACCTAGTAAACCACAAGAAACTGCAGCCAAACAACCCGTTAATATGATCCAAAAATCACTCATTGTTGTTTTTTTCGTTTTTGTAAGGGATGTTAACGTTATGAGGATCCTTTTCAGGAAAATTTAATAAGTGCTCTAATTTCAACTCCATTTCTGGGGTAATAATATGTTCAATGGTTTCTGCATCTTCGTGTACATGATCGGGAGCAATACGCAAATAAGTAGTTAAATAAAGCTCCCACAATCGATGAATTTTAACAATTCTCATTCCAGCCGTTTTACCCTCTTCGGTAAGTACCCATAAATCGTTTACCATGGCTACTTGATTTTTCTTCTTTAAGATATTTAAACCTTTTAAGAATTTATTGGTGGGTATTTCTCTGTAGCTTTTAAGCGTTGTGATAGAACGATTTTTAAAGAAATCATTTTCTTTTTCACCCAATTTATACAAGAGCTTAATGATATTATCTTCCAGAATTTTTCTTTGATTCTTCTTTTGCTTTCTAATTTTTGAGATGGCACCATTTTTAGGCGCTATCAACATAGAACCAATTGCAATAAACGACAAGACCACAACGATCCATGGTCCGGTAGGCATAGACGGAGCTGTAAAAGAAATAAAAGCGCCAAACAATCCTGAAACCGCTCCAATAATCGCTGCAATGACGATCATTACTTTTAGCTTGTCGGTCCAAAATCTTGCGGCAGCAGCAGGTGTAATGAGCATGGCCGCCATTAAGACTACACCAACCGTTTGGATACCAATAGCGACAGCCAAAACCGTAATAGTGGAAAGAATCACCTCAAAGGTTCTTACAGGAAGACCAATAGTTTTAGCGAAATGGACATCAAAAGAGATCAACGAAAATTGTTTAAAAAAGAGGATAATAGTTGCTATCAACAACACGCTAACAACACCAAAAGTAATGACATCATTTTGTACTAATGAAGCGGCCTTTCCGAACAAGAATTTATCCAATCCTGCTTGAGCTGCATTTCCAGAATGTTGAATATGCGTTAATAAAAGTACGCCTACACCAAAAAATACTGATAGTGTAAGTCCTATGGCAGTGTCTGGTTTAATTTTGGAGTTGTCAGAAATATAATCGACTATGTAAACAGACAGCCAACCAGAAACCATAGCACCTAGCAAAAGCATCAAGGGATCTTTGATTTCGAAAATGATGAAACTTAAACAAATACCAGGAAGTATTGAGTGTGCAATGGTATCGCCAACCAATGCTTTTTTTCTTAAAAATGTAAAACAGCCCACTAATGCCGAACTCGCTCCAAGCAATACAGTTCCTAATGCCACATAACGAATGTTGACATCTTGAAAAGAAAAGAATTCTACTATTTGATTAATGATCCACATTATTTATTCTCTCTAGCAGGGAATTGTTTCTCCTTCATTAAATCACCTATTTTAGATAATAAAGTCAATTTACCACCATAGGTTTCTTGTAATAATTCTGTAGTAAATACTTTCTCAGTAGGACCCGAAGCGACCAACCTTGTGTTTAATAAGAGTGTCCAGTCGAAATAATCGATGGCAGATTGTAAATCGTGATGAACCACAATAATGGTCTTACCTTCTTTCCTCATCTCCAATAAAAGATTAACTATAGATCTTTCTGTCGCAGCATCAACGCCAGCAAATGGTTCATCCATTAAGTAAATATCCGCCTCTTGTGCCAATGCTCTTGCTAGAAATGTTCGCTGTTGTTGCCCCCCAGAAAGTTGAGATATTTGCCTGTTAGCAAAATCAAGCATGTTTACTCTTTTCAGACTTTCATAAGCGATCTCTTTATCTTTTTTTGATATTCTGCTTAGCAGAGAGCTTTTACCATACGTCCCCATTAAAACAACATCTAAAACACTTGTAGGGAAATCCCAATCAACGGATTCTCGTTGAGGTACATAACTGACTTTGTGTCTGACATTGTCTAGTGAATCATTGTAAAGTTTTACGTAACCACTACCTTTTGGAACAAGGTTCATAATGGCTTTTATCAAAGTAGATTTCCCGGCACCGTTCGGACCAATAATTCCTACCAAATTTCCGTAAGGAATGGTAAAGTCTACATCCCAGAGAACAGGCTTTTTATCGTAGCTTACGGTAAGGTCATGAACTTCTAATACAGGCTTATCTACTTGGATATTCATAATTTGTTTTTTTGTTTAGTGTATATTTAGAGTACAATCATTACACTATTTCAAGGCATCAACAATAGTTATTACATTGTATTTCACCATTCCAATGTACGTTCCTTCTGGTTTATCTTCTGCTCCCATAGCATCAGAATAAAGAGTTCCACCAATTATAACCTTATGTCCTTTATCTTTGCATCCTTCCATTACAGCTTTTATGGATCTATCGGATACAGAACTTTCAACAAACACTGCTTTAATTTTATTATCTGTAATAAAATCAACCATAGTGATTACATCTTTTAATCCATATTCAGCTGCAGTCGAAAGACCTTGTAATCCTTTAACCTGCATTCCATATTCTCGTCCAAAATAACCAAAAGCATCATGTGCAGTAATTAATACTCTTTGTTTTTTAGGGATCGTATTAATTTGCTCTAGAGTCCATGTATGTAAAAGAGTTAATTCCTCTACATATTGTGCTGTATTAGCTGTATAAAAAGATGCATGAACTTTATCAATTTCAGCAAGGATTTTACCAATAAATCTTACAACATCGGTCCAAATTTGTACACTGAACCAAATGTGCGGATCATAGTTCCCTTGAAATTCACTGGTTGCTCTTAATTGTTTTTCAGTGAGCCCCTTGTAAATAGCAATTACAGGTTTCCGCTCACTCATTTGATCCAAAACATCTCCCATTTTTCCTTCTAAATGCAATCCATTGTAGAAGATTACATCAGCATCCAATAACTTCTTGATATCACTTTGTGTTACTTTATATAGGTGAGGGTCAACTCCTGGCCCCATTAAAGAAATCACTTCAGCACTGTTACCAACAATATTTTTTACAGCGTCACCAATCATCCCAGTAGTGGTAACTATGGTTAATTTTTCTTTAGTGCTTGTAGTTTGTGTTTCAGATTGACATGAAAAAAGTGTTGTACCTAAAACAAGCACAATTTTCAGTAAAGTGGAAAAAATAATTTTGTTATTCATCTCTTATTTTGAATTTTTAATGATTCGGTTTTTAATGCCTAATTTGAAATACGTAGGCTAAATTCAATTGATGAAGAAGGTTCTTTAAAGACAAGAATCGACAACATACTCAGCTCAATTACAATACGCTAATCAATATGTTTTTTGCTACGTCTATACTTATGTGCCTCTGCACAGCGTCAATTTTGATGTCGATAGAATTATCAAAATCATTTAATTCAAGAACCTCTACTCGTGTTCCAATAGAAATATTCAACTTATCGAGGTAATTCAAGAAACTGGGCTCATCAATCTCAACTGCTACAACCTTTCCTTTAGACTTTATCTGAACTTCATTTAAAGGAATCGCTGTTGTTTTTGGGAACTCCCCTTTTTCATTTGGGATAGGATCGCCGTGAGGATCGTAATTTGGATGATTTAAAAAAGCATCTAACCTAGACACCAATTCTGGAGACTTAATATGTTCAAGTTGCTCCGCTATATCGTGTACTTCATCCCATTTAAAATTGAGATGATTTACAAGAAACACCTCCCATAGTCTGTGTTTTCTAACAATATGAACTGCTAAGGAATGCCCCTGACTCGTTAAAGATACTCCTTGATACTTAACGTAATTAATCAAGTCTTTCTCCGAAAGTTTTTTAACCATATCAGAAACAGAAGAAGCTTTTGTTTGTAACTCTTCAGCTATCGCATTGGTAGAAACACTCTTCTTCTCTTTTCCCGACAATTTAAATATTGCCTTTAAATAATTTTCTTCTGCTTGAGTTGACATATGGTATATTTACACTAGCAAAAATAGTCTTTTCAATTTAATTAATGTAATTTTTAGACTTATCTAAATTAATATTTACCTTCGCAGAACTGCAAACCCAATTATAAAAAATGAAAAAGCTACAAATTTTATCCCTAGCGGGCTTATTCACTTTGGTTCTAGCGAGTTGTGATAAACTACTTCCGCCAGCTCCAGAACCAGGAGACACTATTGCAGAACCTACAGCTGGTTTAACGGTTGCACAAATGTCTCACTTTATTGAAGGTGATGAATTATTTGCTAAAATTTATACTGCAGAAGAAGGCTTAGGCCCTATCTATATTCAAAATTCTTGTGAAGGCTGTCACGTAGGTGATGGTAAAGGACATCCATTTAATACTGAAATCCGTTTTGGTAAAATGGGCGACAATGGTGAGTTTGACTATATGTTAGGTCAAGGTGGACCTCAATTGCAACACCGTTCAATTGCTAATTACGCTCCAGAACAACTTCCTGATGGACATACAACTACCTCAGAGCGTATCGCACCAATCGTTATTGGTATGGGGCATTTAGCTGCCATTCACGATAATGATTTAATTGTATTAGCCGATCCTGATGATTTAGATGGTGATGGTATTTCTGGTCGTTTAAATTACGTTGATGCAAAAGAATACTTTGAAGCTCAAGATATTCACGTAGCAAATGAAGATGGGAAACACATTGGTCGTTTTGGTAAGAAAGCCAAAGAGATTACTCTTTTAGACCAAGTTGTATTTGCTTTAAAACAAGACATGGGTTTAACTAGTGATTTCGACACGGAAGACTTGGTAAACTACGAAACGGCTATTGGTGCAACGGATGCTGTACCCGAGCCAGAAGTTGGTTCTAGCGTAGTTGACCACTTAGTATTCTACATGAGAACGCTTAAAACTCCGACACGTAGAGATGAAGATGCTCCAGAAGTAATTCAAGGTGAGGGAATCTTCCAACAAATCGGCTGTAACAAATGTCACGTAGAAGAATTCACAACTACAGTACAAGACATTGATGCGATTAGCGAAAAAACTTTCTATCCTTACACAGATTTATTACTTCACGATATGGGTGATTTATTAGATGACAATTACCCAGAAGGTGATGCATCCGGAAGCGAATGGAGAACTCCACCACTATGGGGTCTTGGTCTTGCTGAAGACAGTCAAGGTGGAACAGGTTATTACCTACACGATGGTAGAGCTACTTCTTTAGAAGACGCAATTAGCCTTCATGCTGGAGAAGCTTTAGATGTACGTAATAATTACATCGCACTTACAGATGCTGAAAAGGTATCATTAATGAGCTTCTTGAAATCACTATAATGAGCTCTAGAAGAGAATTCATAAAGGGAATGGCAGGTGCTACTACAGCCTTATGCTGTGGTGTAGGAATTACAACTCTATTAGATAGTTGTAATTCTATAGCTCAGTTACAAGTACCTATTATTGATAATAGCATAAAATTGGATGCTTCGGTTTTCCAAGACAAAGACTATGTCATTATCAAAAACAATCGCTTGCCGGCACCTATTTATATTCACAAAGAACATGATACCTACAAAGCCTCTTTAATGCTTTGTACACATCGCCAATGTGAATTAAATGTGACGGGAATCACCCTAACGTGTCCTTGCCATGGCGCCGAATTCTCAAATCGAGGTAAATTATTACAAGGACCAGCAGAAACCGATTTACAAAGCTTAAAACTCAGTATTTCGGATTCTACAATCATAATTGATCTAACATAATACCGATCATGAAAAAAACACAAAAACTCGTATTAGGTCTTTCGCTTTTATGCACAGGACTCTATGCACAGGATACAACGACTGTAATTGGTCAAGAAGCCATTTTCAACAGACCTTTTATTGATAACACGGTTTCTAAAACTGCTGTTGGTGGTTATTTAGAAGCTAACAGTAACTATTTTATCGAAGATGGATTGGGCGAAGGCTTATCATTTGAGATGCGTCGCTTCAACATTTTCTTATACTCTTCAATTAGCGAGAGAGTAAAATTCTTAGCTGAATTAGAGTTCGAGCATGGAACAGAAGAAATTGAATTGGAAACGGCATTATTAGACTTCCAAGTAAATCAAGGCTTAAACATTAGAGCGGGTATTTTATTACCACAAATTGGTTTGGTAAATTCGAATCACGATTCTCCTAGATGGGATATCATCGATCGTCCTTTATCTTCAACTATGATTATTCCGACCACCCTTTCTGAAGTTGGTTTTGGTTTGTTCGGTAAATTCTACCTTGGATACAACACTATTTCTTATGATGCTTATGTAGTAAATGGTCTACAAGACGGTGTTGTACTAAATGAAGAAGGAATTACTTCTATTCCTTCAGGAAAAAGTGAGGAAGCTTTTAAAAAAGATAACAACGGAACGCCAATGTACAATGGTCGTTTAGCAATCAACAACCGAAAGTTTGGTGAGTTTGGTCTTTCATACTACGGTGGAGTTTATAATTCATACTTAATGGAAGGTGAAGAAGTAGATGACAAAAGATCGCTTCACTTAATCGCTTTCGATTTCAATACACAGATCAATAAATTGACTGTAAAAGGTGAATTAGTAAAAGCCTTGATTGATGTAGCAGAGGATATTGACGAAAGTTACGGTACTGAACAAGCGGGTGGATTTATTGAGATGACTTATCCTATTATTGAAAAAACACTTTTCGGTTATGAAAATGCTAAAATCAACTCTGTACTTCGTTTAGAAGCAGTAGATATGAATCAAGGTACTTTCAGAAACAACTTCTTGTATACAAGTTCTATTGAAGGTGATAAAATTGGAAATGAAATAAAAGCCGTTGTGGTAGGTATTAGTTTTAGACCAACTGCTGCGACTACTTTTAGAGCTAATTATAGAAAACATTGGTCAACTGACATCTTGGGTAACCCTCCAGCATTATTAGGTGGTTTCCAGTTCGGTTTTGCTAGTTACTTCTAGAGATTTGAAATTATAAGCTGAAAGTTAAAAATTGAATTTAAAGAAGATTTAATTTTTAGCTTTGCAGCTTGAATTTTTATCTAGATACGGAATGATGAATTACAAATACATATCATTATTTTCAATTACAGCAATGCTAGTTTTATTTAGCGGCTGTAAAGAAGTACCTCCTGTAGAGGAGTTGGTTTGTGAAAGTACAGAAGACATTTCTTATCAGGAACAAATTGCACCTATATTAGAAGCGAGTTGTAATAATGATGGATGCCACAGTGCTGGGTTTGTATCTGGAGATTTCACTCATTATGATGGTGTGCTAGATAAAGTAAACGATGGCACTCTTTTTCTAAGACTCGAAGATGGCTCTATGCCTCCAATCACACCACTAAGTAGCGAACAATTACAATTAATTGTATGTTGGATTTCTAATGATTCACCAAATAATTAATTGGTCTATTATCATAATTAAAGAGCCTCTTGTAAACAAGAGGCTCTTTAATTTTATGTACATTTGATAGAATCTAAAAAACAAAATGATGAAAAAATTATCTCTATTAACAGCACTAATCACACTACTTACATTCTCATCATGTGAAGAAGAAGCCATTTTAGGATGCATGGACAATGCAGCCTCAAATTATAACTCATTGGCTACCGAAGAAGATGGTTCGTGTTTATACCCAGAGGATGTGAATTTATTACTGGGAGAGTGGAATGTCGACTCAACAGAAATACGATTATTCTTCGATGAAGAGACAATCGATCTATTAATCATGATGGCTGCATTTATGGAAGCTGATGAATTTGAAGAAGAAATGGGGTTTCCTTTACCTTTAACTGAAGATGAATGGGAAGTATTAGCAACAGAAGGAGTAGCAGTTGAAGACGAGGAAGTTATAGAAGGATCTATATTATTTACTGAAACACAATTTACGATAACAGAAATTGACGACATTACAGAAGCAGACTACGTTTTAGTAGATGATGTAATAATCGAAATCACAAATCCAACTGAAGATTTTGATGTTGAATCTTTTACAATACTTGAATTGAATGAATCTAACTTAACTCTAGAAGCAACTGGAACTGAAGCTGATGAAGAATTTTCAGTAGATATTAAATTAACAATCTATCTCAGTAAATAATTTGATAAAATAAAAAGCCTCTCGAAGTTCGAGAGGCTTTTTATTTTATCAAATCAGTATATTTGACTTATGGTAGAGCATCAACAAATACAAGATTTCCTTAAGCTATCAAAAGCATATATTCTAGATGATACTTTTGTTAAATTAAGTCTCAGTAAGGTTTATAAAGCTGAAAAGGATTTAAAAAACATCTTCATCATTCCCGTTAAAATAAAATCGGAATTGATGTTATCTTTTACTTTTAGGTATAAAACTCAAGATCAAGTGAAGAACTTTACACTTGACGAATCAATTGAGCTTTTAAACGAATTACTTGGTAATTCATTTCTCCAAGCCCTATTGGTAGGAACAAAGCAAGAACATCAATTGTTAATTTCAAAAAAGGGTAAAGGGAAATTAATTACAAACAACATCAATTCGAATAAAACACAATTAAACCATAACAAGGATAAAAACTACCTTATTATGGGCAAGGATAATCTATACCTTCAAAAGCTTGGAATTTGCGATCATTCTGGAAGGGTTAAAGATAAACAGCAAGATAAATTCCGTCAAATCAATCGGTATGTTGAATTGATGAGTCACTGGTTTGATAAAATTGACCGATCTAAAAGACTTCAGATTGTTGATATGGGTTCAGGGAAAGGCTACTTAACTTTTGCTCTTTACGATTATCTTCTCAATCAATTAAAACTTGATGTATCTATTACTGGTGTTGAGTTAAGAGATAATTTAGTGACATTATGCAACGAAATCAGTAGAGACTGTGGTTTTGAAAATCTTCAATTTATCTCAAAAGATATCAATGATTTCACATCGGAAGAAATTGATATTATCATTGCACTTCACGCCTGCGACACTGCTACAGACCTAGCAATTTACAAAGGCATCAAAGCTGATGCACAATTAATTGTATGTGCCCCTTGTTGTCATAAACAAGTACGAAAAGACATGGATTCTAAATCCGACTTTAGAGCCATTACAAAGCATGGAATATTTGAAGAACGCCAAGCAGAAATGCTCACAGATGCTATTCGATCTTTACTGATGGAGCGCGAAGGATACAAAACTAAAGCCTTCGAATTTATCTCAAACGAACACACCCGCAAAAATATAATGTTGGTGGGTCGGAAATCGAAATCTAAAGAAATGAGGCTTAAAATTGACAAGGAAATCAAACACTTAAAAGATTCCTTTCAAATTCAAAGACAAGAATTAGAAGATCTCTTAGAAGGAACTGTATAAAAAAGAGGTATTGTGTGGATTTGCACTTTCACTCAAAACTAATACTTATACCAACTTCAGGTAAATCTCTCTACAAATCCAAGCATCAGTAGCAGCATAATCAATTTGAGCTTTAGTTAAATCTACGGCTTCCCAATTAGAAACTTGCTGTCTTTTAGAAATACGAATACCCAAAACTAAAGCAGATAGTTTCTTAGCACCAATACTTTCGAATCCTAATTGAGGGGCTAAAACATTTAAATCAATAACACTCAGCTCATTAAAAGGTTTAATCTTTTTCAAATCTTTTAAATCATCTCTCACAGCAATCCCAACTTTTATAATATCCTTATTAGAGAATATTGCTGATAGTTCATCAATCATTTCAACCATTTTCAAACGAATGATATAAGCTTTTTTATCGGTAGCAATTTGTAAAAGAGCAACTTGATTCATTTGCCCCTTTTTAAAAGAAGGTTTAGTTTCAGTATCAATACCTATAAGATTACATTCAGCTATCTCCTTACAGGCCTTTACTAAAGCTGTAGTTGTATCTACCATCACAATTTTACCAGAATATTTATCTAGTTCAAAATTATTAATCTCTTCCTTGGTTATAAACTTTTTGTATTTTAAAGCTTTACTCATGTATTCTTTTTAGAGAAAAATCTCTTTTAATATTCATCTTATGACTAGTAGCTCTATCCTTCAACTTATGTAAATCTGGTTGCCCAGCATCTACCCAAGCTGAATACCACAATGATCCAATTGCAAAAACGGCTCTTTGCAATCTTTGTTCCACCATTGAGTCTAGGGCTAAATTGTATTGAGAAATAAACTCATTTGTATATTGGTGTACAATTTTACCATTTTGGTTGTCTAACCTATACTTCTCGTCTTTCGTAAACTTTATAGAAACGTCTTTCTCTATACTTAAAGTAGGGTTTACTAAGGCATTACTCTCTTTAACTAATGACCATGCAAAATTTAAAGAGCTGCCCAAATATACAGATTTTCCGATATAGTAATCATAGTTCCATGAAAATGACTCAGGTATACGACTTTCCCACAGCGCATGAATCCCATTTTGGCCAGTAAACTGCCCATTATAATTTGATGTTGTATGTAAGGGTACACACGCATCTGCTACATAATGACCTAAATCGGCGGCAGATTTTATGACATCTTCCACAGTCCCACTATCCATCGCCCAAACCAGTTTAGTGTATTCCCATTGAATAACCCATGGTAGAATACCTCTACTTTTTAGTGTGTCAGCCGTAAAACGACTTTTGGCATCAAACCATTTCTTAGGAATAGAATCAAAAGGAGAGGCTCCGTATAAATCTAGATCAATATAATGCTTACAGGCTTCAGTTGTATCTGTATACCTTCTCTTATCAGCATTTACAGCATTCGCTTCAATTTCATCGATATGAAGCGTAAAAAAAGCACTGAGCTCTGATGGAAGTAGATAAACAGCATTTCGATTGATCGTTTTATGAGCATGAAAACCCCACGAACCCAAGACCAATATACTGAATACTAAAAAACTATATCTTATAAATCTTATCATTCATTCACTGATACTAAAAAACCATCTTTTAACACAGGTATTTTAGTAGTTTGATTGACTTTTAGACAAAAATGAACATCAGAATCAATGTCCAGCTTAGCCAACCTTTTGCGATGTGATGAATTCTCCAAGAAACCATACACATCATCTTTTGCTTGTTCCCACAATACTTGAGATGCTTGAACAGCGTCACAAGAACCATCATATAAACCAGACTCTACTAATTGCTGAGCTAATGCACCAGCAAATAAAGTGTCTTCAAGATTAAATTTATCTTTCCAACCTGCACAAAAAATGATTACATCTCTGTTTTGTACGATTAACCATTTAGCAATGGCATCTAAATTTAAAAGAGAACCAATAGCAACATCATGCTCCTTTTTAGCAATACTAATAGATTTAGTTCCATTGGTTGTAGTCATTACAACCGTTCTCCCCTGTACATCCATATCGATATAGACTTGAGGTGAATTTCCAAAATCGAAACTTTTTACTGGAGCTCCATTTCGCTCGGCAGCCAAAATATAATCTAAGCCATTATTTCTATACTCTAGAGCTTCCTCTACTGTACTCACAGGAATCATTTTCTCTACACCTTGTTCGAATGCTATACACATTGAAGAAGTTGCTCTCAATACATCTACTACAACTACAATACTTTTTTTGTCTGCATACAAATCAAAAAGAGCAGGTGTCATACAAACTTGAAGATTCCTTTTATCCATATTATCCTTTGTAAAATGGTAATGAAACCACTTTTGCTTTTAATTGTTTTTTACGAACTGCAATATAAATCTCAGTTCCTTCAGCTTTCATATCTACAGGAACATAAGCTAAACCAATGGCTTTTTTCAAACTTGGCGCCATAGTTCCAGAAGTAACCACACCAATTTTATCTCCTTGCTCGCTTACTACATCATATCCATGACGAGGAACTCCTCTATCGATTAATTCAAAACCTACTAGACGACGATTTATTCCGGCTTCTTTTTGTGATTTTAAAAAGTCTGAATCTACAAAGTCATTAGTGAGTTTTGTTATCCATCCAAGGCCAGCTTCTAATGGAGAGGTCGTATCATCTATATCGTTTCCGTATAAACAAAAGCCCATCTCTAAACGAAGTGTATCACGGGCTGCAAGTCCAACTGGAGTAATATTACATTCTTTTCCGGCTTCAAAAATGGAATTCCAGATTACTTCAGCATCTTCGTTTTTGAAATAAATCTCAAAACCTCCTGCACCAGTATAACCAGTAGTAGAAATAAGAACATTTTCTTTTCCAGCAAAAATTCCTTTCTGGAAAGTATAGTATTTCATATCCGAGATATTCATCTCTGTGAGAGCTTGAAGAGCTAAAGCTGCTTTTGGACCTTGAACAGCTAATAATGAAGTGTCTTCAGAAATATTCACCATTTCCACACCATTGGTATTATGTCTAGAAATCCAATCCCAATCTTTATCAATATTAGAGGCGTTAACCACCAAAAAGTAGGTTTGCTCATCCATTCTATAGACCAATAAATCATCTACAATACCACCTTTACCATTGGGCAAACAAGTATATTGAACTTTACCGTTCACAAGTTTAGAAACATCATTAGAAGTCACTTTTTGAACTAATTCAAAAGCGCCTTCACCACGAATAATAAACTCTCCCATATGAGAAACATCAAAAACACCAACATTCTCGCGAACGTTAATATGTTCTGCTGTAACTCCTTCATATTGAACGGGCATATTGTACCCTGCAAAAGGAACCATTTTCGCTCCTAAAGCTTCGTGTATATGACTTAATGCTGTGTTTTTCATCATCGAAATTTTGCTGAAGCAAAAGTAACAGATATTTCAACTCGAAATACTGAAATCCCTATTTATTAACGATTCTTTTTAACATTGGAGCTGAGGTAATTATACTTACCACGACAAGAACTACAATCGCAACAAAGACCTCTTCGTTTATTAAACCTGCAGCCATTGCTAAAGAGCCTAATATTATCTCTAACACACCGTGAGTATTCATAGCTACACCGACTGCCCAAGAATCGACCTTATTCAAACCACCAATGCGAGCACCAATATGTGCTCCCAAGATTTTACTTGAATAAGCTAACATTAATAAAACAGCTATTAATGGGAAGTTGAAATTATCTACAAAGTTTACGTACAAACCAATGGATACAAAGAAAATTGGAGCAAAGACATTGGTTACAAATTGATGAATTATCTCTCGAGTTCTATCCCTTAAATTAGCTGAATCCCCAAAAGCAATTCCAACTATAAAGGCGCCTAAAATAGAATGAATTCCTATAGATTCTGTAAAAGCTGCTCCTAAGAAACAAAGCCCAAAAGATAAAGCTAACACTCCTCCAGGCCACGAAAATTTAGTTTGTACCCACGGTAAACTTTTGTCAATTAATCTTGACCCAATGGTTAGCATAAAGACCCCAAACACAAGAATGGCAGTCATCGTATAAGTCAAGCTCGTTTGCTCCTCTCCCTGATCAATCATACTTAATATAACCGAGAAAATTAACCAACCCAATAAGTCAATCAACATAGCTGAAGCTATGATAGTCATCCCTATTCGAGTTTTAAAAAGCTTCATATCCATTAATATTCTTGCAATTACTGGCAGAGCAGTAATTGATAACACTACCCCTATGAAGAACCCAATAATAGCGACATCTCCATTGGTAACCATGAATAAATCGGGAACTAATTGCACACCTAAATAACCAACAGCTATGGGTATAAGCATAGAGAAAAAAGTTGTCGATAAAGCAACTTTCCCCTGCTCTATAACTAAGGGCAACTGCACTTCCATTCCCGCAACAAAAAGCAGCATGATTACCGAAATATTAATCATTGCATCCATAGCATATTGTACGGGTATGGTAGAAGTAAATTCTGGATGTGCTATAAATGGGAATAGGTATTCAAAACTCTCTGGCCAAAAGAACCCTAAAACTGAGGGACCTAATAGTACCCCTGCAACAATTTCACCCAAAACCGATGGCAGCTTGAATTGCTTGAAAAGCTCCGCAAAGAGCCTTGCAATAATCAAGATTGAACCTAGTCCAATCAAGAAAACGATCATATCGTGATGTCCTAACTTTACCATACCTAAAAGCCTCTTGAGTGAACGATTAATAAATTACATGGTAGATCCTCCAAGAGATATTCTAAATCATGCGGAAATAAACGATCAAGAATTCCTAAGCTTTTTTTAGGCGAATTCACTAATAGTAAGTCAGGTTGTTTACTCTTGGCAAATACTTGAATGGAGTGCCCAGGTTTTCCAAAAATCACTCTTTGTTTAGTAGAAATAGAGGAGGCTCCTGGGATTTCATTTAAAACTTCAACAACTTTTCGTTTGCATTCACTTATATAATCAGCTTTCTTAGATTCTATTTCTTCATCAGTCGTACAATCTGCATAAGCACTTTGAAACATTGGGATGTATTCCTCATTCACGATAAATAGCTCCTGTGCATCTTCCATGTTCGCAACATAAACTGCTGTAGCTAGAGTTAGAGGTGTTTTGGCTGAATCTATTGCAGAGACAACCACTTTATCAAAAGTTAAAGGACGTTCCTTAGGGTCCGGAATCAATAAGATGGAACACTTAGCTTTTCTGGATATTTTACGAGCTATTGTTCCCACATAATGCTGAAGTACTGTTTCTTTTTTTAAAGCGCCTAGAACTAACAAATCAACGACATTCTCTTTACAGACTTGAAGTATAGTAGGAACTACAGCTCCTGCAACATCAATAATCTGATAATATTTCTTTTTGATATGATAAGTCTCCACACAACGCTCCAACTTAGCCGTTTGAACTTCTGTTAATTCTCCGACATGTATCAAAATTAATTTCGCACGATGAAGCCTAGACAATCGTGCTGCTTCTCGAATAACAGCTTTATATCTTGGAGAAAAGGTCACTGCTACTGCTATAGTCTCAAAGGGATAAGGCAATCTATCTTTTAATTGTTCAGCTAAATTCACACTTTATATATTTTTCTATTTAGCTACAAAATAGGAATTCTATGTCAAGAATCCAATTCTAAACAATCACAAACAAAAAAGGTCTTGCTTATTAGCAAGACCTTTTTTAATATTTATGAGGCTTAGATACATTTAAAATAATCAAAAGGCTCTAAACAATCTTTGCAGGTATATAAGGCTTTACAAGCCGTAGAACCAAACATACTTTTTATTTCTGTATTCTTCGAACCGCACTGAGGACATCCAACAGGACCTTCGTTTAAGAGTTCTTTTTTAGATAAAGCTGAACCTTCGGGAGGTGCAATTCCGTAAACGCGAAGTTTCTCTTTTGTTTCAACGTTCATCCAATCTGTAGTCCAAACTGGTTTATACACTAAAGTAACCTTTACGGTACCACAACCCTTTTCGTGAAGCTTTTCTTTCACTAGGGCATCAATCATATCCATGGCAGGACAACCACTATAAGTAGGACACAAAAACACTTCAATTTCATCTTCAGAACAAATAACATCTCTAACCATTCCCATTTCAATGATATTCACCACAGGGATTTCGGGATCTGTTACTTCAGATAAATACTCATAAATGAGCTCTTTGTTTTGTGTCTCCACCATCAATCTACCATTTAGCATCTGGGTATGCACGTTGCAGATATTGCATCTCAGTAAGCATATACCCTAAATATTCGGTATGGATTCCTTTTTTACTTCCAGTAGTCATGTACACAGATTCTGGAACAGAAAGGGTCGCATCGGCTAGTTGAGCACTAATCTTATCCATTAAATAAGCTTTCATTTCCTCACCAGAAATAGCATATCCAGCCTCTTGTAATTTAACGTCCAAGTCATCTTCTTCGTATAACTCACCTACAAACATCCACAGTTCATTAACGGCAGTTTGAATACGATCATGACTTTCGTTAGTACCATCGCCCAAACGCTTTACCCACATTCCTAGGTGACGTTCGTGATACGCAATTTCTTTAACCGCTTTTAAAGCGACTCCTGAAATTGTTTCATCTTCAACCTTAGCAAGTGTTTCGTACACTTTAGTTAAATATAAAGCCATGATGTACTGACGAACTATAGCAAAAGCAAAGTCTGTATTGGGTTGCTCAGTTAGCATGAAATTGTAAAACTCACGCTCCGGTCTTCTAAAAGCTAAATCATCAGCTGTTCGACCATTGCCTTCAAGTTTAGCTGCATAAATCAATAAGGCTTCAGCTTGACCTAAGAGATCTAAACCTAAGTTAGTTTGTGCAATATCTTCTTCTAGAAAAGGTCCTTTACTACACATTTCTGACTGACGATGTGCCATAATCAGACAACTATCACCCAAACGAATGCAAAATTTAGATAAATCTAATCGCTCCATTCTTACATGTTTTTTATACCCTCAGGTAATTCATAAAAAGTTGGGTGACGGTAAATCTTATCATTTGATGGATCAAAGAAACTCTCATCATCAGAAGGATCTACAGCAACAATTGCATCAGCAGGCACAACCCACATTCCTCTACCTTCGCCACGTCTTGTATACAAATCGCGGGCATTCTGAATAGCCATTTCTTTATCGAAAGCATGTACAGAACCTGCATGCTTAAAAGGAAGCCCCTTTTTTGTTTGGATAAACACTTCCCACAATTGTCCTTGTGTATCTTTTACTTCGCTCATCTCTTAATTCTTTGACTGTTTTTGGGCATAGGCTGCAGCAGCTTTACGTACCCATTCTCCATCTTTATGTGCTTTTTTATGGTGATTTAATCGCTTGATATTGCAAGGACCTCCACCTTTAACTACCGACCAGAACTCATCCCAATCGATTTCACCAAAATCGTAAGAACCGCGTTCTTCGTTCCATTTCAAGTCTGGATCTGGAATAGTCAAACCAATCAATTCCGCTTGAGAAACCGTTTTATCAATAAAACGCTGTCTCAAAACATCATTAGATTCTCTCTTGATTTTCCACTTCATAGCATTACCTGTACGAGGCGAATCGCTATCGTGTGGTCCAAACATCATTAATGCAGGCCACCAAACTCGGTCTAAAGCATCCTGAGCCATTTCCTTTTGCTCCGGAGTTCCCTTAGCCATCTGAGCCATGATCTCATAGCCTTGACGTTGGTGAAAACTTTCTTCCATACATATCTTCACCATAGAACGTGCGTAAGGACCGTAAGAAGTTTTCTGTAAAGAAACTTGGTTCGTTATAGCAGCACCATCTACTAACCAGCCAATGGCACCCATATCACCCCATGAAAGGGCTGGGTAGTTAAAAATACTTGCGTATTTCGCTTTCCCTTGGTGTAATCTATCAATGAGTTCTTCTCTAGAAATCCCTAAAGTTTCTGTAGCACTGTAGATATACAAACCGTGTCCTGCTTCATCCTGAACTTTTGCCAACAAGATTTTCTTTGCTCTTAAACTTGGAGCTCTAGTAATCCAGTTTCCTTCAGGCTGCATTCCGATAACTTCAGAATGCGCGTGCTGTGACATTTGTCTAATGAGATGCTTACGATATTCCTCAGGCATTTGATCCCTTGGTTCTATCTTTTCGTTTGCATCAATACGTTCTTGAAAAAGAACATCTAATTCTTCTGCTCCCATCTTTTCTTTATTCTTCGTGTTCGTGTCCCCAAGTATCTAATTCTTCCTCTGACCATAGCTCTGGGAAGAAAATTCTCTTTTGATATTTTGGGTGCATGTATTTTTTCCATGGACTTCCACCTGTTGCTGCAACAGCTTTCCCACTACTTTCAAGATAGTGTTCGGCTGTACGGTAGTGCGTCATCGTCCATTTGATATTAATCTTATCATCCAAAGCTTTCATAGCCTTAATCAGCTTTGGTGCTTTTTTATCCTCTTCAGATAATGAGAGGTAAATCGCTCTTAAGTTTTTAGTCTCAAATTCCTGAGCAAAATCTAACAACTCTTTACCATATTGTTCTTCAAACGTCTTCAGCATTAAAGACTTTTCACCCGTCTTATAATTCATTCCAGCAGCTTGCCAGTATAGATGATCAATCTTGTCTTGAAGACCTTCTAGTTCATCAGCTTTAGGTTTAAAGCGAGCGTCTAAGAGATTGTTTAAATCCGTACAAGCAATTTCAATTTTACGATATTGTACCGATTGGAATCCACTTGCAGGAGTTAAAGCATCTCTAAATTTCATGTATTGCTCTACTTCCATCCCATATTTCATAATGGCAAAAGAAGAAATAAGAACATCGAAATAACGGTTAATTCTACCTAGACGACTTACAAAGAAGTCCAATTCAATATTCTCTACTTCGGCTACTTGATGAATCTCTGAAAGAATCATTTTAAAGAGTAACTCATTTACTTGATGATACATGATAAACACGTTTTCATCGGGTAAAAAAGTCTTAGGTTTTTGAAGAGCCAATAAGGTGTCAACCTCACAGTAATCCCAATAATTTACAGGGTTTGCATAACGTAATCCTGATAAATAAGTATCTGGATTTTCGCCTAGCCCCTTATATTTCTCATTAATTTGCTCTATCAATTTTTCCTGTTCCATTCTTTCTGTTTTAAAAGATAATGATAAAAATTTATGCTTTTTACACACATTACATGTGTCATGCGAATTTATGACATTTAACAGTGCAAAACAGATACTTATTCGATAAAGATTAGGACTCTCTTATGAGGTACATAACAAAATAAAAAAGGCCATCTAGAAGACAGCCTTTATTATTATTTCTTAAAAGTTAGATTCTCCGACCTACCCTTATTGAATATTTTATTAGAGTTTGGATTTCCTTTACGGAGCTCCTTTTGTTCTTCAAAAGGTAAATTAGAAATCTCTTTACACTCTTTAGAGCAACTATTATCCATAGCTTCTTTACATTCTTCGCATTGTAAAAACAGTAGATTACAGGCTACATTCGCACAGTTTGAATGTGTATCGCAGGGTTTTCCGCATTGATGACAACTAGAGATAATTTCATCTGAAATACGCTCTGCTCTACGTTCGTCGAAAACAAAGTTTTTACCTCTGAACTTATTCTCTAATCCTTCTGCTTCAATCTGTCGAGCATACTCAATAATACCGCCTTCAAGCTGATATACTTTTTGAAATCCTTTATGCTTAAAATAAGCACTTGCTTTCTCACATCGGATTCCACCAGTACAATACATCACCAGATTTTTATCTTCCTTATGCTCTTTTAAATCCTCTTCGATAATTGGCAAAGATTCTCTAAAAGTATCTACGTCTGGCGTAATGGCATTGTTAAAATGACCAATTTCCGTTTCGTAGTGATTTCTCATATCGATAAGAACCGTATTAGGGTCATCGATAATTTCGTTGAATTTATCGGCCTTTAAGTGCACTCCAATATCCATGGGGTCAAAAGTATCGTCGTCTAAACCATCGGCAACAATCTTATTTTTCACTTTCACTTTTAGCTTCAAGAAAGACTTATTATCCTGTTCTCTAGCCACATTCAAACGAATACCATTCAAAAATGATATCGTATCGAGGTGCTCTTTAAAGTCGTTGAACTTATCGGCTGGAAGAGATAATTGAGCATTGATTCCTTCGTTGGCTACATATATGCGACCAAGAACATCTAATGATTCCCATTTAATAAAAAGTGTATCTCTGAAAATTTGAGGATTACCAATTTTAGCATATTGGTAAAAAGATATTGTTAGGCGCTCTTTTCCTGCTTCATCAATTAAAGCCGATCTCTCTTTCGCACTTAGTTTATTGTACAGTTGCATGCTATACTATTGTTTAAAGTTAAAAGTGCTGCAAAAATATAAAAAAAACCGCCAACCTAAAATTTAAGTTGGAGGTCATTATTTGATTACAAATCTTTTATAGCTTCACAAAAGAGGCTCTATAAGTTTTAGAGTCATCAGATAACTCCACAAAATAATTCCCTTGCTGAAGTGACTCAATAGAAATTAAGCCAAGGTATCCCCCCTTTAAAATTGTTTCGCCAAGAGTATTGTAGATGATATAGTTCGTTTCTGTAGTAAAGTCTCGATCAAATCTAATTTCAAAGATCGAGGGGTTCGGGTACAAGCCAATCAAATTATATTCTACCTCTTCAACAGACAAGCTACTTGGTGTCATTGTTCTGTATGCAACGGCATTTTCACCCTTATTTCTATAAACTAAATGAAAGATATTGGACTCCTTATCATACATCATATCAACATTCTCTTTATGCTCAACTGAATCACCTTCAGTTACAGAAAAAGAAGGGCCATAGACTCCGTTTTCTATCACAACTCCATAAATATCCTTCTTAGCTTCTCTATATTCTTCCCAAACAATAACTTGAGTGTCTGAATTCCCATCCATTTTTGGATGATTCTGAGAACCGTAATCTGGAGAAGAATCTACACTAGACCAATCAATAATAATTTCTTCACCCAAATGAGTTTTACTCATGAAAACCTCTGTCAAACTAGAAGGTTTACTCATCCATGTACTATACAAGGTGTCGCCGACTATAAAACCATCCGAAGAAGATGCAGGACAAACACTCACTTCCCAATTTGTAGGGTCTGTTTCTACTGAATTTGTAAATTCAGCATTTTCGTTAGAACTAATCTGTATTTTAAAGGTTCTAATATTAACGTCATTATCCCTATAAGAAACACCATATGTAGTTTCTCCCGCAATTAAACTTGGTGTACAACACTCACATGGAGTACTATCAATTGAAATTAAATCCGTAAAAGTTTCTCCACCATCATATGAACGCATTACTACTTGACGGGCATCAGTCCAACCAGCCTCATAATGGATAAATGCTATTACAGGGTTACCATCGGGTAAAACTAAAACATCAATTCCTTCTGCTAACTCAGAGCCTAGATTATAAGCCATAAGGGATTCGGTAAAAGTTAGCCCTCCATCAACTGATCGTTGAAAAGCAATTTGTTTTGGACTTGAATCTAAAATATAAGCGACATACACGACCTCTCCATAAGAAGCAATAGCAGGACCTAACCTAGTTCCAGCCTGAAAATTAACACCATCAGCACTAATTATATTTTCACCTAACCATTCACCATCTTTCTTTCTGTTTACAAATATTTTCTCTCCTAAAGAATTACGTGTAAACATAACTAATGGCTCGCCATTGATTAAACAGACACGAGGTCTCAGACTTGCTGTTTCATTAGGGTTAAGGTACTCAATGTCAGAAAAATTAAGGGACTGTGATATTGCTGATAAACTAATAATCAACAATAAAGAAAGAAATATTTTTTTCATAAAACTCTATGTATTCGGTTAATTAAGAACCTAAAGATACAATTAGTCTTGAATGAAAATAGAAAAATCTTGTTCGATTGGATTCAAGTTGTTTTTCAACTGACTGATAAATTCACTTCCGTATTTCAAGTAAAAAGGAATGATATTATCGTAGCGTTCCTGAAGACTATTACTCGGAAACAACTTGCTTTTTAACTGAGAAATCTGATTCAAAGAAATTGAATGCTTTTGCTTCTCGGCTTTATTAAGTTTTTGCTCAATCTTCTTTAAGGCATTAATCTGCTTTTGCTTTTCAGCAAGTATAGTAGATTGCATTCCCTTTTCAGTCGTTTTCGATACCAACGAATCAAAGACCGATTCTACCTGTTTTAGTTCTGAAGAAATATCAATCTCAACTTCTCTATTACCAGCTACAAAAGATTTGTAAAGCGAATCAATTGGGCTAAAAAAGTCAGAAATTTCAAAACCTAATTTAGCTATCTTTTCTGAAGTTTTTCCATCTACAATAAGCGCTGAATTCCTCAACAATAAAATTGGATATACAATTCCATTAGCTGCAAATGTAGATTTCAACTGCATCCAATAATTCACCTCTGCTCCACCACCAATCATAGCAATATTTGGCAAAAGTAATTCCTTATACAAAGGACGTAACAAAACATTTGGACTAAATCTTTCAGGATAATTTTCAATCTCAATTTCCAATTCTTTTCTTGAAAATTTCAAAGCAGAATTTAAAATCACGAATTCATCTCCATGTAGTTCTATTCGGTTTCTGCTTCCTTTTTGCAGATAAAAGAAATTGATTGGACGAACAAAAGCTTGTGTTTTTGAAAGCTCGGTATTCGCACTTTCAATCAAACTATTATTCTCTTGATCTAAAACGTCACTTTTAATTAGAGAAATCGCCTCTTGCTTTAAACTTGAAGTATCGGCATCTAAAACCACTAAACCATATTTAGAAAACAAGGCGTTTACTAAATAGCGTGTAGCACTCGCTAAGTCATCATGCTGTAAATAAGCAACTGAGAATAATTCATAAAGTTCTTTTGCTTCTTTAGAATCGCCTAAAATAGGTTTCAACTCTTCGAAAAGAGCTTTTAATGAATTCGTAGGAATTCCTCCTACTCCACCTTTTTGATCTTGATTCCACTCGAGTTTCTTACCAAAAAGATTCACATGATTCACTTCCTCAAAATCGTGATCTTCGGTAGCCATCCAATAAATCGGCACAAAATTGAATTCGGGATATTCCGACTTCAAAGTCTCTGCTAAATTGAGGGTACTAATAATTTTATAAATGAAATAAAGCGGTCCAGTAAACAAACATAACTGATGCCCAGTAGCCACCGTAAAAGTATTTTCTTCAGCTAATGACTGAATATTTACCTCTACAGCATGAGTAGTTTTTAAACCAAAATATTGCTGATTTAAGGCATCAACCAAGACTTTACGATTAACCGACTGCTTGTGTTTTTCTTGTATTTGAGCTTTAAAATTCTCAAGCTTAGGGGCCCTATTATAAAAGGAATTTAAGCTTTTATCTCCTGAAATATAATCGAGAATAAATTTCGAAAATGATTTCGTTTGGTGATATGGAATTTTATCTACTCTCATACAACAGGCTCAGCGTACAAATCGTAATCGCTGGCTTCATAAATTTTTACTTGAACAAAATCTCCTTGACGTACAAAGTGTTTTGCAGCATCAATCAATACTTCATTATCTACATCTGGAGAATCGAATTCTGTACGTCCAATAAAGAAGTTACCTTCCTTACGGTCGATTAATACTTTAAATTCTTTTCCTACTTTCTGAGAATTAAGGTTCATAGAAACCTCTTGTTGGATTGCCATTATCTCTTCGGCTCTTGCAGCTTTCACTTCTGCAGGAACATCATCTTCTAATACGTGAGCAGTAGTGTTCTCTTCGTGAGAATATGTAAACACACCCAATCTATCAAACTTCGTATCTCTCACCCAAGTTTTAAGAATCTCAAAATCTTCTTCGGTCTCGCCAGGGAAACCAACAATTAAAGACGTACGAATAGCCATATTCGGCACCTTCGTTCTGAAATCATTTAATAATGCATTGGTTTTAGCGAAAGTAGTACCACGTTTCATCGCCTTTAAAACGGGGTCAGAAATGTGCTGTAATGGAATATCAATATAATTACAAACTTTCTCTTCATCACGAATTACATCTAATACATCCTGAGGGAATCCTGTAGGGAATGCATAGTGTAAACGAATCCATTCTATACCATCAACATCTTTTAAAGCCAATAATAAATCAGCTAAACGACGTTTTTTGTAGATATCTAATCCGTAATAAGTTAAATCTTGTGCGATAAGAATCAATTCCTTAACACCGTTCTTAGCCAACTTTTCAGATTCTGTAACCAAATCCTCAATCGATTTAGAAACGTGCTTACCACGCATCAAAGGAATGGCACAGAAAGAACAAGGTCTGTCGCAACCTTCGGCAATTTTAAGATAAGCGTAGTGCTTTGGTGTAGTCGTTAAACGCTCACCAATTAATTCGTGCTTATAATCTGCACCTAAAGCTTTAAGTAGTTTAGGTAAATCTGTAGTCCCAAAATATTGGTCTACATCGGGAATTTCATTTTCTAAATCTGGCTTATAACGTTCAGAAAGACAACCCGTAACAAAAACCTTTTCTATAGAACCTTCTTGCTTTTTCTGAACGTAATCCAAAATCGTGTTTACCGACTCCTCTTTAGCATTGTCGATAAATCCACAGGTATTAATTACAACGATGTTGTTTTCATCAGATTCCGACTCGTGCTCTACCTCCATGTCATTGGCCTTTAACTGACCCATCAATACTTCAGAATCGTAAATATTCTTAGAACATCCAAGAGTGACTACGTTGATTTTGTTTTTTTTGTGTGATTTTGTGCGCATACGCTTGAGTATTCAGGAGTCAGGAGTCGGAAGACAGAATGCTAATGATTATTTTGTTTCATCGCTTTAGCATAAGAGTAAAGTAATTTACTAACCTCTTCAATCTTACTTCTCAAATCTTGACTATCCTCGTTTGTTGTGTATTTTAAGTCTTTAGATAAAATGATGTAATAACGACACTCTTCTAAAGATGCTAGTGCAATGTTCGAACCGTAGCTTATCAGCAGTTCCGGTTCGTTTATAGCCCTCAGCAATATTGGCAGCAATCGAAACTGCAGCTCTGCGATATTGCGAAGTTAGACCATAAACTTCAGACTTAGGGAATGTAGCGGATACTGAGTAAGCTCTTAACACAAACTGATGTGCTTTTTGCCAGACTATTAAGTCCTCAAAACTTTTACTCTTCTCCATAACATTTCTAAATCTATACTATTAATTGAGTCCTTTCTACTGACTCCTGAATTCTGACTCCTTTCTCCTTATTTAAAAAGAGAATCTACAAACTCAATTTTATTAAAGACTTGTAAGTCTTCTATCCCTTCACCTACTCCAATGTATTTTACTGGAATCTTGAATTGATCTGAAACACCAATAACGACACCACCTTTAGCAGTACCATCTAGTTTAGTTAAAGCCAGAGCATTTACTTCGGTTGCAATGGTAAATTGCTTGGCTTGCTCAATAGCATTCTGCCCAGTAGATGCATCTAAAACGAGTAAAACTTCGTGTGGAGCATCAGGAATAATCTTCTGCATCACTTTGCGAACTTTCCCAAGTTCGTTCATCAAGTTTACTTTATTATGCAATCTTCCTGCCGTATCAATAATTACCACATCGGCACCTTGAGTTACAGCAGACTGTAAAGTATCGAAAGCTACAGAAGCCGGATCGGAACCCATCTGTTGTTTAATGATAGACACATCAACTCTTTGAGACCAAATTTCCAATTGCTCTATAGCGGCAGCACGGAAAGTATCCGCAGCACCTAAAACAACTTTCAAGCCTTTTTTCTTTAATTGATAAGCAAGCTTACCAATCGTTGTTGTCTTTCCAACACCATTAACTCCAACCACCATAATCACATAGGGTTTCTTATCAGCAGGAATTGAAAAATCTTTAAGATCTTCAGCATTATTCTCAGCTAATAGCGTCGAAATTTCCTCTCGGAGGATATTGTTTAACTCAGAAGTCCCCAGAAATTTATCCTTGGATACACGCTCTTCGATTCGCTCAATGATCTTAACTGTAGTTTGAACACCTACATCAGAAGTAATTAATACTTCCTCAAGATTATCGAGAACCTCCTCGTCGACCTTAGATTTCCCAACAACAACACGGGCTAATTTCGAAAAAACAGATTCTTTTGTTTTTTCGAGCCCTTTATCTAATTTCTCCTTCTTCTCTTTAGAGAAAAAACTAAAAAATCCCATAGACTGAATTTCTGTATATAAAAAAAGCTTCTCTCAAAGATAGAAAGAAGCTTTTACTCACTTGAAAAAGTGAATTATTTTTTAGCAAGGAAATCTTTTACTTTGTCCTTATTTAGAATTTCCTCACGGAAAATATAAGAACCAGTTTTTTCAGACTTTACCATTTTGATCGCCTTAGTGATATCTTTGGCGCCTCTTTTTTGTAAGGATGCTACTACTTTCTTAGCCATAACTTAACTTATTTAATTTCGCGGTGAACCGTCATCTTTTTCAACACGGGATTGTATTTCTTCAACTCCATACGATCAGGAGTATTCTTCTTGTTCTTAGTAGTAATGTAACGAGATGCACCTGGCTGACCAGACTTTCTGTGCTCTGTACATTCCAAGATTACTTGAACTCTATTACCTTTCTTTGCCATTTCTCTTCTTTTTATAAGGCTGCAAATTTAAAAACATTTCTGTTAGTATACAAGCCTATTGGATTTAATCTTCTATTTTTTCAAATAGAAATAATTCTTCTGAAAACTTAACACTCTTTTTTGAGGTATTCCCTAAGTCTAATACCTGATATTTTGAATTTGGAAAAATACGAAATTTCTCAGTATTACCAACACTTAACTCAATTGGCATATCGAAATCAGAATCAGCAGTTTCCCACTTATAATAAAGCGATAAATGCCCTCTTTTCTTTTTGAATTTATATTTCAATATAGGTACTTCAGCATAAGCCAAGTACTGATTAAATATTGCTCGTAAATCTACTCCTGACTTAGCACATACATACTCTATAATTTCATTTCCATCGCAATTTTGAATTGCAAACTCTTGAGCGACTCCCTTAACAATAGAAAACCAAAGCGAATCATTATTAATTGTATTACGAATAGAATGTAGCATCCACGATCCTTTATAGTACATATCGGTGTGATTCCCTTGGTGATTCACATCTCTGTGTCCTAAAATCGGACTTCCTCCGTCTATAAAATTCTTTTGATAAAGTAGATATTCTAACATCGATTCATACCCATAACGCTTCTCTACATACAAGGCTTCGGTATAAGTACAAAAGCTCTCGTGAATCCACATATCAGCCAAATCGTTCATGCTTATACTATTTCCCCAGTACTCATGTCCTGACTCGTGAATAACAATAAAATCGAAATCCATATCTCCAGGATATCTACCTAAATAACCAGGCTTATATTTATTACCATAAGCAATAGCGCTCTGATGTTCCATTCCTAAATACGGTGTCTCCACTAAGGCATAACCATCATTCCAAAAAGGATACGCACCAAAAAGCTCTTCGTAAATAGACAGCATTGGTTTTACTTGTTGAAATTGCTGTTCTGCCTTTTGCTCATTCCCTTTTAACACATAATAATCTAAAGCGAGTGTATCCGCATTAGTTATATACACATCACTAAGATGACTGTAATCGGCAATATTTAAAGTGACATTATAGGTATTAATAGGATATGAAACTTTCCAAGTAGAAATACGCTTATCGTCTTTTATGAACTCAGTTTCAAGATTTCCATTTCCTACAAATTGAATTTCTTTGGGCACAGAGCACGTAATACGCATACTGTCGGGTTCGTCGGATAAATGATCTTTACAAGGCCACCAAGCAGAAGCCCCCATTCCTTGACAAGCAACACCTATCCACGGCAATCCAGACTCATCTTTCTTCCAAACAAAACCACCATCCCAAGGAGCTCGTTTTGCTTCTATGGGAGTTCCGTGATAATACACACGCAATTGCTCATAAGTCCCAACGCTTAAATCATGTGGAAGGTCAACAAAAAAAGCATCAAAAGTTCGGCTTACATCACAACTAATGCCTTTATAAATCACACTATCGATAAGCATATTTTCAAACAAATCTAACTGCATGACATTAGAACTCTTAAGAACCGTAAAGGCTATATCATTAGATCCGCTAATCGTTTTTGAAACTGGATCAACCTCAAGATTCAAATGATAATAATTAACATCAAACCAAGTTCTCTCCGGAGATAAAGCTCCTCGTAAAGTATCTTTTTGAGTAAACACCTGTGCATTTACATGAACAGTGCAAAGAAGCAATACAATAAATAATTTCATCATCTCAGCAATTTAAAAAACCAAATCTAGACTTTAAGATTTGATTAATACTAAATTATAAGTAATGCGTTAATATTTTTTTAATTTCTATTTTTCTATATTTAATCTTTGCTATCAAAATCACTTATAAATAATTAATAATTAATGTTTTAAAACTCTATCTATGAAGCATAATATACTATTACTACTAACTATTATTACAAGTTATTGTAGCATACATATTCAAGCTAAAGATTTAGATTACATAAAAAACTTAGGACAATGGAACTCTAAGGTAAACTACAAAGCAGACATTCGTGGAGGACATGTCTATTTAGAAAACCAGTACCTAACGTATACATTTTTTGACGCCCATAGCCTACATGAAATACATGAACTTGAACATGAGAACTACGGAAGCTTCATAGCCAATGACTATGAAATTGATGCCTACGCCTTCAAAGTAGAATTCTTAAATTCAAATCCAAAACCTACAATTGTAGAAGGGAATAAGCGAGTAGGATATTACAATTATTTCCTTGGTAACAATACAAACAAATGGGCTTCAAAAGTCCCTCTTTTTGATCAAATAAAATACGAATCGATTTATGAGGGCATTAACCTCATTATGTACAGTGAAGAATCAAATTTAAAATACGACTTTCATATTGCCGCAAATGGAGATCCTAGACAAATAAAATTAAAATACCACAACTTAGATAATCTTCACCTTGTAGAAGGCGCTCTTCATATAGAACTAGGCTTCAATACAATAATTGAACAAAAGCCTTATGCTTACCAACTCATTAATGGGGAAATAAAAGAAGTAGTTTGTGAATACAATCTCTCATATCAAAATGAATTAAGTTTTGTTTTCCCAAACAGTTATGACAAAACATATGCTTTAGTTATCGACCCGGTTCTTATAGCAGCAACTTTATCTGGCTCAAACGTAACCAATTATGGTCATAGTGCAACTTATGACACAGAAGGAAATATCTATACTGGAGCAAGAAACTTTGGATCAGGTTACCCAACAACAACTGGAGCATACCAATTAAATTATGGTGGAGGTGGTACTGACATAGCTATCAGTAAATTAAACCCTGACGGATCAATTCTAATTTGGGCTACTTATATAGGTGGGAATAATTCAGAATACCCACATAGTATGTTTGTTCAGGACAGCGAATTATACGTGTTAGGTAGTTCTTCTTCTAGCGACTACCCTACAAGCTCAAACGCTTTCGACAACTCGAACAGTTCTACTGATATCGTTATTTCTCATTTAAGTGATGATGGAGCTAACCTAATTGGATCTACATTTGTAGGCGGCTCAGGTATAGACGGAACAAATAACATCTATACAAACTATGCCGACACCTATAGAGGGGAGATAATTGTCGATTCTCTTGGGAATGCTTATGTAGCCAGTTTCAGTCAATCTGCTAATTTCCCAACAACAGAATATGCATACCAAACCACTTTAGGAGGAAACCAAGATGGAGTTGTTTTTAAAATGAACCCAGACCTTTCATCCTTAATTTGGTCAACCTATATAGGAGGGGGATTAGATGACTCTGCTTACGGATTGAGACAAAGTCAAAATGGAGATATTTATGTTACTGGAAGTGCTGGAGACAACAGCTTCCCTACTACTCCGACAGCTATTTCTCCAAACTTTTTAGGGGGAAGCAACGATGGTTTTGTTGCGCAGTTTTCGCCAGATGGATCAACTCTGCTCAACGGTACTTTTTACGGAACAGATGCTAAAGATCAAAGCTTCTTTTTAGACATTGACTCTGATGGTGACATCTATATTTATGGGCAAAATGAAGGAACTCTTACGGTGAGTCCTACTTGCTATGGAGATGCAAACTCTGCACAGTTTATTTCTAAACTTTCTCCAGATTTACAAAGCCTTCTTTGGCAGACCACAATTGGATCAGGAAGTATAGGTGGCGGAGGCTGGTCTGTATTCGATTTTGTGCCAATTGCCTTTATGGTTGATATGTGTAAAAGAATATACATTTCTGGTCACGGAGCAAGTAGTAGCAGTGAGTTATATGTATCACCTAGTCCCATATTAGCTTCGGGTGGGTTTTATGAAATGGTTCTTGAAGAAAATGCAACAGCCATAAATTATGCTACATTCTATACAGGTGATCATGTAGATGGTGGAACTAGTCGGTTTGACCCCAATGGAATTATATACCAAGCTGTTTGTAGTGGTGGTGGATTTTCTACTACGGCAAATGCATACTCCTCAACACAATCTAGTGGTTGGGATATAGGAGTATTTAAGATAGAATTGAGTAGTGCACCACTTTCTGCTACGGCATCTGCTAATCCATCAACAATAGGATGTGTACCCTTTCCTATTACATTTAACAATACAAGTAGTCCAGGTACATATACTTGGGATTTTGATGATGGGAGCAGCTCTACGGCAACTAACCCGAGTCACTTATTTACCAATCCTGGTAATTACAACGTAGAACTTATAGTTGTAGATCCAGAATCATGTTCTTTTTCTGACACGCTAATTCTACCCATTGAGGTCATTCCTTCTCCAAGCTTAAGTTTGGGTGAAGATCTAATTATTTGTCAGGGTGATACAGTATCTCTTCTTGCAATATCTAATGCTGTCAATTTTTTATGGCAAGATAATTCTACCAATCAATCTTATGAAACGAGTACACCTGGAACATACATTGTTGAAGCGTCTATTGAAGATTGTAGTATTACAGATACAATTGAAGTGATTCAAGACCCATTTATTTTAGACTTAGGTCCAAACTTAGTGCTATGCTCAGATTCACCAATTACAACTCTTGACGCTGGAAGTAGCGCCATATTATACCAATGGTCTACTGGAGAGCAAACACAAACGATCAATGTATCCGAAGGTATTTACTCCGTTGAAGTCACATCAGATATTAACTGCGAATATCAGGATGAGATTGAGGTTGAAGTACAAGAATTCTCTTTAGAAATTTATTCGAGTTCTCAAGAAGAATGTGTTCCTGCCAACATCGAGTTTAATGACTTATCTATCGTAACAAATGGCGAAGTAATTAGTTGGGATTGGGACTTTCAAATCAACACCTCAGTCAACTCAAGTCCGAGCACTTACTACACAAGCCCTGGGTTTTATGACATCAACCTAATTGTAGGTACTCTTGAAGGTTGTGAAGACACCTTGACACTGATAGACTACATTCAAATTAACCCTAATCCAGAAGCTGAATTTAATTATGATATTGAATTTCAAAACAGCTGCGATATTGGCATACAATTTAATAACCTAAGCCAAGGAGCAACAAACTTTCAGTGGGATTTTAATAATGGTGTAACTTCCAACTTAGCACATCCGAATGAAGTCTTTGAATACAACCAGCAATTTGAAGTTATTCTTGAAGTATTCAATGAGTTTTCTTGTAGTGACTTTACTACTATAATCATAGAAATCCCTAAATTCAAACCTGTTTATGTACTGAACGTCTTTACCCCTAATAATGATTTGATCAATGACATGTTCAAACCAGTATCTGCATGCATAGAGAAGGTGGAATTTAGAATTTATGACCGCTGGGGGAAATTGGTGTTTTTCACAAAAGACATTTACCAAGGATGGGATGGTACCTTTGATGGAATATTACTAGCTAACGACACGTATGCATGGCAATTAAAATACGACCATGATGGTGAAGGTATTACAGAACATGGATTTGTACTATTACTACAATAATATAATTCAAGCTACTACTGAGAAACTAAATCCTTAAAAACAGATGCTGCAACGCGTTCCGAAGCACCAACACCGCACAACAATTGTCGTAAAACGGCATATTCTGTTTGCATCTTAGAAGCTCCATCTACAGATAATATACGATTGAGTTCATCAACCATATTCGGAACCGTCAATTCTTCTTGAATTAACTCCTTAACAATTTCTTGATCACTGATTAAATTCACCAAGGAGATGTATTTAATATCGACTAAGAGTTTGGCTATTTTAAACGAAAGCCAGCTTGTTTGATAACAAACCACTTGAGGTACATTAAACAAAGCCGTTTCTAAGGTAGCGGTACCGGAACTCACTAAAGCCGCATCAGCCTCTTCAAATAATTGATAAGTTTTATTATAGACCAAAGTAATATTCGAGCCTTTTAAAAAGGACTGATAAAAATCTTCTCCTAATGCCTCAACTCCTGCAATCACAAAATCACATTCAGGGAATTTCTTTTCTACTTCTAACATTTTAAGAAGCATTTTATTTAATTCCTGAACTCTACTACCTGGTAAAAGAGCGACTAAAGGTCTGCCCTCCTTCTTCCATTGATTAACACAAGCTTTATGCTCTTTTCTATAATTCGAAACCGAATCTAATAAAGGATGACCTAAATATTCTACCTCGTAATCATATTGCGCATAGAAGGCTTGTTCGAAAGGTAGAATGGAGTATAATTTTGTAACGTATTTCTTAATATCAAAAACTCTATTCTTTTTCCAAGCCCACACTTGTGGCGAGATATAATAGTATACTGGAATATTATGTTGGTTAGCAAACTTTGCAATACGCATGTTAAAACCAGGGTAGTCAACTAGAATTAATGCATCAGGCTTATAGGCTAGTATATCTTTTTTACAATATTTAAGATTTCCTAGAATCGTTTTCAGATTTAATATCACTTCTAAGAACCCCATAAAAGCTAAGTCTTTATAATGCTTAACTATAATTGCTCCTTGGGCTTGCATTAAATCGCCACCCCAAGCACGTACATTCATTTCTGCGTCTTTCTGCTTTAAATGACGCATCAAATTTGAGGCGTGTAAATCGCCCGAAGCTTCACCTGAAATTATATAATATCGCATATTTCTTCTTTAATAGCAGTCGCCTCAATTTCTATTAATAAATCTGGGTGAATCAATTTAGAAACCTCTACTAAAGTACAGGCGGGCATAATCTCTTCGAATAAATAAGAATGTACTTTCCCTACTTCTTCCCAAAGGGAAATATCTGTAATGAAAATGCGAGTACGGATAACATCCCCTAAACTAAATCCAGCTTCAACAAGTGTATGTTCAATCTTTTTAATGATATATTCTGTCTGGAGCGTAATATCGCCCAGCCCAATAATCTTATCTGCTTCAGAAGCTGTAGTCCCCGAAACCTCAATAATGTTACCTATTTGAACAGCTCTTGAATATCCAAAAGCTTCTTCCCAAGGTGTGTTTGAACTCCAATTAGTACGCATTAAAACGACAACATTTCATGATGATAAATATACCAGAATGCCAAGACAAAAGTACTCAACAACATTCCTCTACCCAATTTATCTTTTTTATACTTGGTAAGTACAGTTCTAAATAAAGGGAAGTTGATAAACAAGGCGATTACTTGCATTGTAGATTCTCTTAGAGGATTCTCCTCCACTATAACCTCTAATAATGTAAGTATAATGGCATACGAAACAAAAGGTACTAGTGCACCAACAACAATACCTAATAACATATTATCTTTAAGTTTATCCATGATTCCAAGAGTTTAGTTGTTGAATTGCGTGATGAGCTGTTACGTCAAACATAACAGGTACAACAGAAATATAATCGTTTTCTAAGGCCCAAATATCCGTATCCTCGCCTTTATCGTAATTCACAAATTTACCTGTTAACCAGTAATAGATTTTTCCTTGTGGACTTACTCTTTCATCAAATTCTTCTTCCCAATTTCCATTGGCTTGACGACAAATTTTAATTCCCTTAATCGCTTCTTGATTCAATTTAGGAATGTTTACGTTCAAACAAACTCCTTTTGGTAAACCATTTTCTAGTACTTGCTTGGTTATTTTCGTAACGAAATCTTCACAATGAGTAAAATCAGCATCATGAGAATGATCAAGCAAAGAGAATCCTATAGAAGGTAATCCTTCAATTGCACCTTCTACAGCCGCAGACATGGTTCCTGAATACAATACATTGATAGACGAATTAGAACCGTGATTAATTCCTGAAACACATAAATCGGGCTTGCGAGGTAGTAATTTATTCATGGCTAATTTCACACAATCAACAGGAGTTCCAGAGCAAGCATATTCAACTTGATCGCCTTGATCTATATGAACTCTTTCGGCGTGAAGCGTAGAATCTAAAGTTATGGCATGTCCCATTCCAGACTGAGGTCCATCGGGTGCAACAACAAAAATATCGCCTATATCTTTCATCAAACGTATAAGGGTACGAATTCCTGGAGCTGTAATCCCATCGTCGTTCACTACTAATATTAAAGGTCTCTTTTTACTCATATTATAGTTTTACGCATATTGAAGGTTTTCAAACAAGAATGTAATTTTAAGCTGACGGCTGAAAGCTGATTCATAAAACCTACTTAAGAAATACTTTTACAAAACTATCGTTTTCATTTTAATAGCAATCCTTACATTTGTAAAAACTCAATTTGATTTATGATTATTCTATTTATTGCCTTTATGCTCGTTGGCTGGGCTGTACAAGCCAAGCTAAAATCGAAATTTAAAAAATATGCGGCCATGCCTCTTTCTACAGGTATGAGCGGAAAAGAAGTTGCCGAAAAAATGTTAGCTGATCACGGTATTACTCGTGTCCGTGTAATAAGCACTCCAGGTAAATTAGCGGACCACTACAATCCTAAGGATATGACGGTAAATTTAAGCCCTGAGGTTTTTGAAGGAAGAAATGTTTCTGCTGCTGCCGTTGCCGCTCACGAATGCGGACACGCCGTACAACATTCTACAGCATATAAGTGGTTAGAAATGCGTTCTCAAATGGTACCTGCAGTTTCTATAAGTTCTAAAATGCTCAACTACATTTTCCTTGCAGGAATGTTTGGAATGGGTGTGCTTCATATTTTCACCATGGATATGGTCATTTTAGCCGTAATTTTTTTCCAAGGAATGATTACACTCTTTAGTGTGATTACACTTCCTGTAGAATATGATGCTTCTTATAGGGCAGTTGTATGGTTAGAAAACGCAGAGGTTGTAGAGGCTCATGAACTTGAAGGCGTAAACGACGCATTAAAATGGGCAGCTCGTACTTATTTAGTATCTGCTATTGCTGCTATTACTTACCTAGCATATTATGTGCTTATGTTTTTAGGAAATAGAGACTAAATATATTTCATACATTTAATAAAGGCGCGATTTTTGCCCCTTCATTTTTTTTCAAAATTAGGCTATACCTATTTTTTTATATTTGTTGAATTCATAAATGGGGAAGCCCACAATATAGATTAGAATGAAGATCAATTCCATCCTTACAGCCCTAGTGGCTCTTTTTATTGCCCAATCAGTTTCGGCACAAGAAAAAATGATTCAACTCGAAGACATTTGGGCGAGTCGTACATTTTCTCCAGAATGGGTATGGGGCATCAACTCTATGAACGATGGTATTCACTATTCATCTTTAAATTATGGAAGTGATAATGTCTATGTAACTGAATATTCATACGAAACGGGAGACTCCGTTTCTACCATTGTAGATTCGAAGAATTTAGAAGGGATCTCTTTTGGAGGCTATAGCTTCAGTGCAGATGAGCAAAAGGTTTTACTTCCAACGGAAACAGAATCTATTTACCGTCACTCTAGTCGCTCTAAATATTATATTTATGATAGAGCTACTGAAACAAGTCTAGAATTATCTACCGATAAACAAAGACTCGCACAATTCTCTCCAGACGCTTCTAAAGTTGCCTTTGTAAGAGCCAATAACATCTTCATTAAAGATCTTAAGAGCGATTCTGAAACTCAAGTTACTACAGATGGTGAAATGAATAAAATCATCAACGGTGCTACAGATTGGGTTTACGAAGAAGAATTCGCTTTCGACAATGGGTTCCAGTGGAATGCTAGCGGAACTAAAATTGCTTACTACCGTTTTAACGAAGAAGCCGTTCCAGAATTCAGTATGGATATGTTTTCTGATTTATACCCAAGTCAATACCGTTTTAAATACCCTAAAGCAGGTGAAGCCAATTCAACAGTAGAAATTTTTATTTACGACCTAGCTTCAAACAAAATCGTTGAAGCAGACATTGAAGTAGAAGATGAATTTTACATTCCTCGCATCAAATGGACGAAGGACGAAAATGTCCTTTCGGTACAAAGAATGAATCGTCACCAAAACAATTTAGAGTTCATTTTAGTAAATGCTACAGATGGTACTGCAAAAACTATTTTCACAGAAACAGACGATGCTTATATTGATGTAACCGACAATCTTACTTTCTTAAATGATGGAGAACACTTTGTATGGACAAGTGAAAAATCGGGTTATAACCATATTTATCTTTATAACTTAAAAGGAAAACAAGTTCGTAAAATCACTAAAGGTGATTATGATGTAACTGATTTCTACGGAGTAGACGAAACAAATAACACCGTTTACTTTGGCTCTGCAGAACGTAGTCCTATGCATCGCGATATATATGCCGTTCAGTTAAACGGTAGAAACAAAAGAGTTTTAACGAATAAGACGGGTACGAACTCTGCTACATTTAGTACGAGTTATAAATACTTCATCAACCAACATTCTGACGCAAATACACCTTACTACTTTAGCTTATACAATGCTGAAGGTTCTGAGGTGCGTATGTTAAAAGATAATGCTCGTTTAAATGGGGCGCTTTCTAAATACGCTTTAAGTCAAAAAGAGTTCTTCAATTTTGAAACAACTGAAGGAGTAAACCTTAACGGTTGGATGATGAAACCTCACGACTTTGATGAATCTAAAGAATACCCAGTATTTATGTATTTATACGGAGGTCCTGGTTCGCAACAAGTAACCGATGCCTGGGGTGGATCAAATTTCTTATGGTATCAAATGCTTACACAACAAGGTTATATTGTTGCTTGTGTTGACAACCGTGGTACGGGAGCTCGTGGTGCAGAATTCAAAAAGTGTACCTACCAACAATTGGGTAAACTTGAAACACAAGATCAAATTGAAGCGAACAAGCACTTAGCGAGCCTTCCTTATGTAGATGGTTCTAGAATTGGAATCTTTGGTTGGAGCTACGGTGGATATATGTCTTCACTATGTTTACTAAAAGGTGCCGACGACTTTAAAATGGCTATTGCAGTAGCTCCTGTTACGAACTGGCGCTACTACGATTCTATTTACACAGAGCGTTATATGCGTACACCTCAAGAAAATGCTACAGGTTACGATGACAATTCGCCAATCAACCACGTAGAAAAGTTAAAAGGAAAATACTTATTAGTTCATGGTTCGGCAGATGATAATGTTCACTACCAAAACACTATGGAAATGGTAAATGCCATGGTAAATGCCAATAAACAATTCGATTTATTCATCTACCCGAATAAGAATCACGGAATTTACGGAGGCTATACACGTCTTCACTTATTCACAAAAATGACCAATTTCATTAAGGAAAACCTTTAGTCGGTATTTTTTTCCTATTTTCGAAACTTATATTTAAATAAACCTCCAATGACAAAAGACAACGAATTATTCGGACATCCTAAAGGACTATTTGTTCTTTTCTTTACAGAAATGTGGGAAAGATTCTCTTACTACGGAATGAGAGCTATTTTGGTTCTTTATTTAGTAACACAAACTACTGGAACTAATCCTGGATTAGGATGGACTACTGGTGAAGCACTTGCTTTATACGGTTGGTATACTATGTTGGTTTATGTAGCTTCTATTCCTGGAGGTTGGATTGCTGATAGAATTTTAGGTCAAAAGAAATCTGTTTTAATTGGTGGACTTATCCTTTGTTTAGGTCACGGGATTTTGGCAGTAGAGGAAATGTGGGCATTCTACACTGGGCTAGGGTTAATCATTGCAGGTGTAGGTTTACTTAAACCAAACATTTCTACGATGGTAGGTGGCTTATACGAAGCTGGCGATAGCCGTAGAGATCGAGGGTTTACAATCTTCTATATCGGTATTAACATCGGTGCTTTCCTTTCGAGTTTAATAGTAGGTGTAGTAGGTGAAGTTTACGGATGGCACTATGGATTTGGTTTAGCCGGTATTGGTATGTTATTAGGACAGTTTGTTTATATGTGGGGACAGAAACATTTAACTCACGTAGGAAATTTACTTTCTGAAACTTCAAATGCAGAAGACAAAGCAAAGTTTGACCAACCTCTTACTAAAATTGAGAAAGATCGTGTAAAAGTTCTTCTATTGTCATTCTTAATCGTAATCGTTTTCTGGGGTGCTTTTGAACAAGCCGGTGGATTAATGAACATCTACACATTAGAGAAAACAAATAGAGTTATTGCCGGGATGACAATTCCTGCTTCTGTATTCCAATCATTGAATGCAGCCTTTATCATTTTACTAGGTACTACGGTAGCTGGTTACTGGGTTAAAAGAGCTAGTAAAAACAAAGAAGCCTCTTCTTTATTTAAGATGGCAGTTGGTACAATAATTATGGGACTCGGATTCTTGTTTATGACTGGTGCATCTGCACAGTTTGAAGCTAATGGTTCTTCTGCGATGTACTGGTTGGTGTTTGCTTATTTATTCCACACAATTGGTGAGCTTTGTGCTTCGCCAGTTGCTCTTTCTTTTATTACAAAACTATCCCCAGTAAAATACGGATCTATTATGATGGGTGTTTATTTTGCGATGACTGGTTTTGGTAATAAACTTGCTGGTTTACTTGGTGAATCAGCCTCTGAATTAGGTGAATATGTAATCTTTACGGGGATAGCTGTCTTCTGTGTAGCGTTTGGTTTATTAATCATTACACTACTTAAAAAGTTGAAAGCAATGACACACGGTGCTGAAGACCACGAAGTGGAAATGCACTAAAACAAATATTATTCAAAGCCTCTCTGAGTATTCAGGGAGGCTTTTCTTTTTTAAATCAATACTATGAGTACAACGACAAACAACGACTTCTTCAAGTCAAATGTATTAGGACATCCTGCAGGATTATTTGTTTTGTTCTTCACAGAAATGTGGGAACGTTTCTCTTTCTATGGAATGCGTGTTTTATTAATCAACTTCTTAACCTACGCTGCAGTGGGTGCTAACCCTGGTTGGGAATGGACAGCAGAAAATGCAGGTGCTTTGTTTGGTACATACGCCATGTTGTTATACCTCACACCTATTGCCGGTGGAGTTATAGCAGATAAGCTTACAGGCTATCGTTGGGCTGTTGTTATAGGTGCCTTAATCATGACTTTAGGACATGCTGCTATGGCGCTCGAAACTGAATTCATGCTTTATGTTGGTTTGGCGCTTTTGGTTATTGGTACTGGTTTCTTTAAACCAAATATGACTTCGATCATCTCTGAAATGTATAAAGACCTTCCAGAGAAAAAAGATGGCGCTTATACAATTTTCTATATGGGTGTTAACGCAGGTGCATTCTTTGGAATGATGCTTTGTGGATACCTTGCAGAAAGAGTTGGATGGTCTTGGGGATTTGGTTTGGCTGGTGTATTTATGCTATTGGGTACACTACAATTTTGGTTGGCAAAACCCCTTTTTGGAACCATCGGAGATGTACCTTCTAAAGTTCAAAAAGAAGTAGAAGACCATACAGGTGAAATTGATTCACATGGTGAGGAAATAGCTTCTGAGAAGCCGAATCCTTTTACTTCAATTGATAAAATTCTCATTGTTATTTCAGCAGTTATTGGTTTGACTTATGCGATTAACGACCCTATGTCTAAAATTGCTGGAATCGACTTATTCCCATTCGAATTAGGCGCTCTTTCGGGACAGTATGCAGTCGTATTATTTGGCTTACTGTGTTTCTTATACTTGGTAATTTCTCGTATTTCTCGATATACTAAAATCGTTCGCGATAGAATGATTGCTGTGATTATCTTTGCTTTCTTCACAGTCTTCTTCTGGATGAGTTTTGAACAAGGAGCAACTTCATTAGTGCTTTTTGCAAGAGACTATGTGGATAGATCTTTGGTTGGCGATGGACAAATGATCTTTAATATTGTAAATACTTTATTGACCATTATTCCATTGGCTATTATTTCTTGGGTACTTTATTTACTTGGGAAACAAACATTCAATAAAATTCCAGGCTCAAATTATGTATTGGCAATTTGCTTCTTAGGTATTTGGGGGATTGTTCTTTGGATGCTAGGTAGAGAATTTTCGGCTACAGAATCTGAAATTACAGTTTCGTGGTTTAGCATTCTAAACTCTTTCTTTATCATCGCATTTGCTTCTGCTTTCTCTAAGTGGTGGGACAGTAAATACAATCCGTCTGGAGCTGTAAAATACGGTTTAGGTTTAATTATTATGGCAGCAGGGTTTGGCTTTTTAGCCTTTGGTGCTTACGGCATTGAAGCTGGTGTAAAAGTGAGTATGGTATGGTTAATTTTAGCCTACTTATTCCACACTTTAGGTGAACTGTGTTTATCTCCTGTAGGTTTATCTTATGTATCTAAACTTGTTCCTGCCAGAATGATCGCCTTTATGTTTGGTATGTGGTATTTAGCAATTGCAATTGGAAATAAACTTGCTGCTGTATTAGGTGGGCAAATTGAGAATATCACTCAAGAACATAGCTTATCTACGTTCTTCTTAATATTCACGATCGTGCCAGCTGTGGCAGGATTACTAGTAATGGCTTTAAATCCATTGCTGAAGAAATTGATGCATGGAGTTAAGTAACAGTAGACCGAATTAAGATTTAGAGTAGTTAAGAATACAGAAGTTAAGATTGAAGATACTGTTTGATAATTGGTCATTAACAATTAATCATTAATTCTCAACTTTAAACCTTCAACGTTTAATTTTCAAATATTCTACAATGGAATAATAATTGTAGTTTTGAGAGAAGAAAAAAATCAAAAATGAAGCATTTATTTTCCTTACTAATAATCACAATAAGCTTATCAGCTGGTGTTTTCGCACAAGGCGAAGAAATTAACTGGCTGACGGTTGAAGAAGTAGAAGTTTTACAAAAGAAAGAACCCCGTAAAGTTCTTATGGATGTCTACACCACTTGGTGTGGTCCTTGTAAAATGATGATGAAAAATACATTCACGAATAAGAATGTTATTGACTATGTGAACGCTAATTTTTACGCCGTAAAGTTTGATGCTGAAAGCAGTAAAGATGTAAACTTCAAAGGAAATACATATACAAACCCTAGCTTTGTTCCTGGGAAACAAGGAAGAAAAGGTCAGCATCAATTTGCGCAAGCTCTCGGAGTAAACTCTTACCCTACCATCATTTATATGGATGAGGAAATGAATGTGATTGCTCCTATTAAGGGCTATCAAACCCCAGAGAAAATAGAATTGTATTTAAAATTGTTTGCTGAGAATATCTACTTAGAAGTAAAATCTCAAGAAGAATTTCAAAAATTCCAATCGAATTTCAAGCCTACATTTCACTAGTTAAATTAATCTCAACTAAACCTTTATAATTCACAAAGGACTCATCTCCTTTTTTAGGTTTAGCCATCATATTAGTACTGTCGGCAAGTCCGACCCCCGCATACAAAAGGCGCGCTTTCTTCTCGATAGCGTGCTTTTTCATTTTTACCATCCAAGAGTCATCGTATTTTTGAGGGTCTTCAGGAAAAGTAACTGTTCGCACAAGAACAAAGAAAAGTTCCTTTTCATTCTTCACACATACAAATTGTGGTGATTGTCCGAGCTCACTCTTGACAGCCAAAAACTCAAAGCCATTTTGTTCTAAGTGCTTCCCTACTGTATTCATCCCAATTTGATGAATTTCTTGCTGATTTAATTCCATAATGTAAATGTATAAAACTAAAAAAGTCTCTTGAATAGATTCAAGAGACTTTCGTGTTTAGGGTGGATGATGGGATTCGAACCCACGACCCCCGGCACCACAAACCAGTGCTCTAACCAACTGAGCTACAACCACCATTTTAACGAGTGCAAATATAGAATTATATTTTTTATTCCACATCACATAATTTGCAAAAATTATGTGATTTCCTTCAATTAAATTCTTCAGAAATTCACTTTTTTCGTTATCAGATATTTACGATTATCTTCAAGCCTAAATCAACTATTGCAGACGGCTAAATATTAAACTAACTTTGAGGAAATATTAAAAATAATGGCTGTAGCCTATCAATATAAAGTAGAAGGAATAAGTTGCGTAAACTGTGTGAATGGTATCAAAAGCCATTTGAGTAAAAAAACCATTCATAAAGTAAATGTTGACATCCCTAAAGGCATTGTTACTATTTACAATACAGATTTCACAGCACTTGAAATTGAACGATTCATTAGCGAAATAGGCTACCAAGCACAATTCTTTGAAAACGAAGTCAAGAAAAGTTACCAACTCGAATACCTTCTAATTATAAGTTCATTCTTAAGCCTACCTTTACTGGGGCATATGTTTGTTTCGCACAACAGCATACTTCAAAATCCTTATTTACAAATAGCCTTGAGCACCCCCGTACTTCTCATTGGATATAGCTATTTCGCAAAGGGAGCCTACAACTCTGTGATAAACCTAAAACCAAATATGAATGTACTCATTCTAATGGGGGCTACAGCTGCTTACATCTACAGTTTGGTGGGTTGGGTTTTAAACTTCAACAGCCCCGAACTCCACAATTATTTATTTTTTGAAACTGCAGCTACCATCATTACTTTGGTTCTATTGGGAAATTACCTAGAAAAAAGGTCGATTACTCAAACCACTACAGCTTTAGACTCTTTACAGAAATTACAATCCAAAGAGGCTGTAAAAGAAATCGACGGAAAACTGATTAAATGCCCAATTTCAAAACTTCAAATTGGCAATATTCTTATCGTAAACCAAGGAGATTCCATTCCTATAGATGCTGAAATTATTTGGGGAGAATGCTCGGTAGACGAAAGTATGATTTCTGGAGAAAGTGCTCCAGTATTCAAATCCATTCATCAAAAAGTCATCGGAGGAACAATTATAATCGATGGTCATATTAAATGTACAGTAACCAGCAACCTCGAAGATACTATCTTATCTCAAATAATAGAATTGGTACGAAATGCACAAGATGACAAACCTCAAATCCAACAATTAGGAGATAAAATCAGCAATTACTTTGTACCAATTGTTCTGGCAATTGCAGCACTTACTTTTGTAATTAATTACTACCCTTTCGATATCAGTTATCAAAGCGCTATGATGCGAGCAGTAGCTGTACTCGTAATCTCTTGTCCTTGCGCTATGGGTTTAGCTACTCCTACTGCCGTAATGGTTGGTGTGGGGAGGGCTGCAAAAAACGGATTACTCATTAAAGGTGGCTCTACCATAGAACAGTTTAGCAAAACAAAAAAAGTAATCTTTGACAAAACAGGGACTTTAACCAATGGTGAGTTTAAAATTCACAATTTGAAAAAGTATTCTGAGAGTATAGCTATTGAAGGAATCATCTACGAACTTGAAAAGCATTCATCACATCCTATTGCGAAGGCTTTATGCAAAC